>Ga0310695_10007156_pt1 | contig 17947 bp, 20 predicted proteins | sample RumenRJG_04DNA_FD_203882 | JGI IMG/M metagenome (GOLD analysis project Ga0310695, IMG submission 203882) | Bovine rumen microbial communities from Lethbridge, Alberta, Canada - RJG_04 (v2) (version 2) | ecosystem: Host-associated > Mammals > Digestive system > Stomach > Rumen | place: Canada...
AGATAAAATGTATAGGGATGTAAATTAAAATGGGATTATTTGACAGATTCAAGAAAAGCGATAACAAAAAAGAAAAACCCAAAAAGGAAGAGAAGGTAATTCCTGATGATTTGGAAATTGATGAGGACCAGTTGGTTTTAAAGGACATAGCCATAAACAGCAAGGACAGGTATGAAAGGGCGGCGGCCGCCGACCAGATTACCGACCAATATGTTGCTTTGGATTTGGCCAAAAACGTCAAGGACCGTGCAATCAGACTGATTGCAATAAATAACGTTAAGGATGAGAGGCTTTTAAGGGATGCCGCTGAAAACTCCCAGTTTTTTGATGTGAGAAGCTTTGCATGGGAAAGGCTCGGCGAAAACAACAAGTCAATTGCCGAAGTTGTAATCAATACAAAAAAGGGTCCTGAAGTTGATGAAATCTTTGAAAAGGTGGTTGATGAGGAAACCCTCAAATGGATTGCAATCGATGCGCAGGATAAACGATACAGAAATGCAGCCGTCGAAAAAATTAATGATGCTGATGTGTTGTATGATCTGGTCTTTAAGGCAAAGGACAAATCAATCAGAAAGGCATGTGTGGAAAAGGAAACATTCGTCAGTGAAGAGATGCTTCAGAAAGTAGCAATTGAGGATAAGGATGAATCCGTTAAAATCGCTGCAGTCAAAAAGATTGAAGACAACAAATGCCTGGAAAACATTGCATTGAATGAGGACAACGCAAAAATAAGAACCCTGATTTTTGATAAGATTGATGATATAAACATTTTAAGAGACATTGCCCTAAACTCCAAAAAAGCAGATGTGAGACTGGATTTGGTTAAAAAACTCGATGATGAGGATTTGCTGAAACAGATCGCCCTAAACGATTCAGACAAGATTGTCAGAAGCGAAGCCGTCAAAAAAATAACCGATGAAAAGGTTTTACTGGATGTCATTGCATCTGATGATGACAGGTTTGTCCGTCAAATCGCCGTTAAAAGAATTTCCAATCCTGATGACCTGGTTAAGATTGCTCTTGAGGATGATGATCAGTTTGTAAGAAATCATGCTATAACAAACCCTGCAATAACAAGTGAAGAGGATTTTACATATGTTGCAATTAATTCAACCCATGAGGAGGTGGCTTTAGAAGCATTAAGCCACATCACTGAAGAGAAAAATTTCATTGAAATTTTGAAAAATGCTAAATTGGATTCCATAAGCAAAGCCACTCTTGACAATATCGACGATTTGGAAACATTAATTAGGATTGTCCTTGCAAATGAGGATGAAGAATTCTCCCTTAAGGCATTGAATAAAATCAAAGTCGAAAAATGCTTGTTTAAAATTTATGAACAGGACATATCTGAAAATATCTCCGTCAGGGCGGTATCTTTAATCAAGAACCAGAAGATGCTGACAGACATTGCAAGAAATGCTTCAGCCTGGAGAATCCGTGAAGTCGCCGTTAAAAAGATAGTGAGTAAGAAAGTCCTGAAGGATATCTCACTGAATGATGAAAATGAATACGTAAGGGAAGTAGCCAAAAAGAGAATGAATCTATAAATAGAATTCAGGCTCTTTTCTTTCGCTGTTTGCTTTCTCAAAATCAGGTTTTTTCGCTTCAAAGGCAGCTCCTGAAAACTTACGTGCATCTTCAGGGCAAATTGAAATGCATGCTGTGCACCTTGAACATGAATTAAGGTCTGTTTCAATAGGGTCATCTTCAGGTATCGCTTTTTCAGGACAGATTGAAACACAATCATAACAGAAGGCACACACTGTCTCATCACAGCTTATCTCAAATGGCAGCTGCTTGTAATCTGTGTATGGTATGTTTCCCGGAATTTCGGATTCCAATGATTCGTTTGACTCTAATTTTTTGATGCATATTTCACTGAATTCATCAATTTTTTTCAAATCGCTGTCATCAGGTCTTCCGACAGCAACGCCATCAAATATGGAATGATGGGAAACAGTGGAAGCGGCAGCTATTACATTGAAGTTATTTTCCCTTAACAAATCTGTTAATTCAAGCAGGGAATCAGTAACATGGGCATTGCCGTAGTTGACGACTGCAATTGCAGGTGTGTCATTTCCCTTGATTTTTGATAATCTCTCACGTGCGGTTTTTGGTAGCCTTCCGGCAAAAACGGGCATCACTACAACTGCAACATCCTCGCTTTTCAATTCCTTTTCAGAGTTGAATATGAGCAGGTTGTAAATCTCCTTTTCCTGGTTAAAATTACCAGCTATCCTGTCACCTACTTTTTGGCTGGTTCCTGATGGACTGAAAAATATTTCAACAATAGACATAATATCACCTATATTATATTGTATAGAAACTATTTAATAATATTAAATTTAAAAAATAATTTGGTGATAAGATGGAATTAATGAGAGAGCTATCTTTGGCGCCAGGTGTATCTGGCAGTGAAGAGAAAATAGCTGAAATTATTACACGCGAATTAAAAGATGTAGCCGATACAATTGAAACTGACAGCATGGGAAACCTCATTGCAACCAAAAAAGGCGAAAAGAAAGCGCCTAAAGTAATGCTTGCTTCCCACATGGATGAAATCGGTTTGATGGTAAGATACATTGACGATAACGGTTTTATTAAGTTTTCAAACATTGGCGGAATAAATGATCAGATGTTAATGAACCAAACTGTAACCGTTCACTCTTCTGTAGGTGAACCTATTGTTGGAGTAATCGGTTCAAAACCGCCACACGTAACAAGTCCTGAAGAGAGAAAAAAGGTTGTTAAATCTGATGACATGTTCATTGACATCGGAGCCAAGGACAAGGAAGAAGCAGAAAAAATGGTGAGAATTGGAGACAAGATGACTTTCAATTCACTATTTGTCGAGTATCCAAATAATCTAATCATGGGTAAGGCTTTGGACAATCGTGTAGGATGTTATGTGATGATGGAAGTCTTAAAAAGGGTCAATACCAGAGCCACTGTCTATGGTGTAGGTACAGTTCAGGAAGAGGTTGGCCTTAAGGGAGCCAAAACATCAGCATTCAAATTGAATCCTGACCTTGCAATTGCACTTGACGTGACATTATCAGGTGACCATCCTGGAATCAAGCCTGAAGAGGCACCTGTCGTTATGGGCAAAGGGCCTGCCATAATTTTGGCAGATGCCAGCGGAAGAGGTATTTTAACCCAGCAATCCGTCAAGGACATGCTTATAAAAGCAGGGGATGAAAACGAGATTCCATATCAATTGGAGGTAAGTGACGGCGGTACCACTGACGGAACTGCAATTCACTTGACTCGTGAAGGAATTCCTACAGGTGTTTTATCCGTTCCTACCCGTTACATACACACTCCTGTAAGCGTATGTAGCATGGAAGATATAGAAAACACCATTCAATTAATTACCGAAGCTATAAACAACTTATAGCTTACTCTTTTTTTCTTTTTATATTATAAATCAGATTTTTCATAAAACACATACTATTTATATGATAATGTTTAACATTGTTATGAAGGTGTTTTAATTATGTGTAAAAATCATATTACAATTATGATTATCAGTACCATTCCTGACATGTTTGGTGAACATTATTATTTCATTAAGGAAGTTTTTCCACAATTGAAGAATATTTGCAACAGCCATGACATTGACTTGGAGTATATTGACCTGTTCTTTTCAATGTCTGAAGAGGAATTCAAAACCTGCAGGTCCATACAAAAATATTTCAATTCAATTGATTCCGACAGGACTTTCTATATCTGCTTCAGGGGCCAGAAATTGGGTTGTGTCCCTACTCCTGCAGACATTGACAAGATGACTCTGGATGAATATCCCGAACTTGTGGATTATATCGGAGATACATCATTCACGGAATTGACAGTAATGCATGCATTGCATCCCTTTGAAAAATATGATAATGGAAATGCCCAGTCATTGCCTCCGGTAAGGCATTCCTTTTTCTACTTTAGGAATGACGATTACCTGAATGAATTGTCCGATTCCCAAAAGGAAATCTACACCTGCGGACATTGCGATGATGAATTTGTTCAGGACCTGAAGCTTGCCATGGCCAAGGATCTGGTCTTTCATGACAAGCATGAATTTGACAAGCTGAAAGATAATGTGTCAAACATTAACATCAGACGTTATGATGGTGTATGGGATAATAATTTGGCATTAAGTGATGTGTTGGATAAATATATTGAAGAATATGTTGAAATAAATGATATGTCTATCGAAGATTTGCCGGATTATTATGATAAGTTCCCTATTCTCAATTCAAAGGGATGTTTTAATGATTTTAATAGTGAAGGCAATCCCTTAAAAGACATTATAATTGAGGATTTTGTCAATGAATTGAAACTTGAGTTTCCTCAAAAATTTAAGTAGGATAGATTATTTGAATCTATCATCTGACTTTTGTGACTTTGCCTTTTGGTGTTTGGTTTCAAACCATCCTATTTTCAGCTCGTCTATGGTGTCCTCGTACAGTTGTGGCACATAGGGCTTTATGTCAAGAAGTGGTGTTCCGTCCAATATGTCAACGTTTTCTATGTGGATGGTGTTTCCTTCAACTTTTTTTACTTTAACGACACTCATTCCGATTCTGTTTGGCCTTTTTGGTGATCTTGTTGCAAACACCCCGTGTGTGTCGTTGTCCATGAACGGCTTTACCTCAAGCATGTATCCGTCAACCTTGTGAAGCAGATAGATTAGATGGATGTGTGAAAAGTCACCCAAATCTTTCAGGCCATCAACATATTTGTCCTTGATTTCAATTGTACCTTTGATTCCTTTTGCGCCTGTTGGCTGAATTGGCATTCCCTCAATTTCTTTGAATTGGGTATGGATAGTGCCAATTGATTCTAATTCAATATTCATGTTTATTATATTCGTCATTATCCTTATTAAAACTTACTTTTTCGATATGAAGCATTTCAGGTAATCGATTAAAAAAGTCTTTATTTGCCAAAAAACGAAACATTTATATACAATTCGATATAACATTATAACTGTAAAACACATTGAGGTGAAAAAATGAAACTTAGTGCAAGAAATCAATTAGAAGGTAAAATTACAAATGTAGAACTTGGAGCCGTTATGGCTAATATTAAAATCGAAATTTCAGAACCTAATACAATTACTGCTGTTATAACTAAGGAATCAGCTGAAAACTTAGGTTTAAGCGAAGGCGATGATGTTACTGCTATCATCAAATCTACTGAAGTAATTATCGGTAAATAGATTGGGGGCGTTTGATATGAAACTTAGTGCAAGAAATCAGTTAGAAGGTAAAATTGTCAGTGTTGACAAAGGTGCCGTTATGGCTAACATTAAAATTGAAGTGACTGAACCTAACACCATTACTGCAGTTATTACTAAAGAGTCTGCTGAAAAATTAGGTTTGGCTGAAGGCGATGACGTTACCGCTATCATAAAATCTACCGAAGTAATCATCGGCAAATAGATTCAAAATATTATTTTTACATCTGGGGTTTTAAAAATAATTAAAAAAATGCCATGACTTTTTCAGTCATGGATCAATACTAATTTTGTAGGATTAATGTCCAAGGAATCCTAATAATATCAAAATAACAAGAACGACAATTCCTGCTTTTAGGAGTGTTTTAAGGTTTTTAACTATTGCATATATGATAAGGAACACAATGATTATCCTTAGAATGTGCATCAACATGTGATTATCCGCCTGCTAATATAGTTTTGGTACCTTCTTTTGAAATTTCCTCTTTTTTGAATTCAACATCATATTTGACGGTTTCAATAACTTCTTTCAGTGCATCGAGGGTTTCTCCACGGTGGGCACCAAGCACTGCAACTAAAAACAGCATATCTCCGGTGTAAAACTCACCGATGTAGTGAACTACGGATATTTCGTGAACATTATATTTGATTTTAGCGTTTTCCACAATCTTTTCAATTTCACTTTGTGTCTTTTCCTTGTCCGGGGTTGTCAAGATTAACTTTTCCAGGTTCATGTTTTCTTCTTTTCCGCGTACAATTCCTTCAAATGTGAAGATTGCACCTGAATAATCAATCTTTTTGTCTTTTTTTAATCCGGCAATTAGGTCTGCCATTGTAACTTTGTCTTCTTTTGCTTCTATTACTCTTACAACCATTGTTTCATCTCCAAGTAATATATTATATCAAAACTATTATATAACTATTGTTATAAGTCACTTATTTCCTTGACTGACAAATTTTTCAATCTGTCAACACCGTTGATTTCCCTAATCAAATCAACGCTGGCCTTCGGAACCAGTTCCTGCCAGTTCTCATCATTCAAAATGCGTCTTCTGACCTCGCTGCCTGACAGGTGCAGACGGTCATATAGAGGGGGCTGTCTGACTTCATAGCCTTCCTCACTGAACAGCTGCTTGACCAGAGGGTTTCCTGAATAGACGATATTGAACGGAGGTGTCAGCATTTTGACATGGGATACCCAGATTGCATTGAAATTGATGTCCTGCATTGGAATGATGTAGTATCTTGACGGGTCAATGTCCTTTTCGGCCAGAGCCTGGCTCATCATGACTACACGCTCTCCTGCCGTGAAGGGGTCTTTAAGCTCATGGCTTGCCTGAGCGCTGCCGATACCTATGATTATCTCATCAACTTCATTGAGAATCTGTTTGATTACCTCCATATGGCCGTTATGAACAGGTTGCATGCGGCCAATTAGAATTCCACGAACTTTCTGCATATTATCACCTAAGGCGCCAGCCCGTCTAAACTTCTGATTAAGTTATCAGCGGTCTTATGTTTTTGAGATAGGGAATCTGTAATGCATGTTTCAACAAGCAAAGTGTTAATTCCCTTGTCAGCTATTGGCTTTGTGACCTTTTCAGGGCTTGTTCCCAAATCAAAGTTATAATCAACAAGATTTACGTCATTTGTTATCTTGGAAATATAAGAATTGATCTTGTCGGTTCTGTTGGACAGGCTAAATACAAAGTTTGAATACTCATATTCGGGGTTGATTTCATGGACATCCACTACAATGAACGGATTGTCCTTTGCAATATTCGGAACAATGTATTTATTTGCAAGTTCCTCACCGGCAGCACGGGTTTCGTCATGGGAAGTCAAGTTAGCTATTGTCTTGATATAGTAAATGACATAATGTTTTGTCAGATTATTGGCGCCGTTTTCTGAAGTAATGTTGTGGATGGTCTTGTTGACCTCCTCGTGAATTTCATGCTCTCTTGGGTGAACTCCCAGAATAATGCCGACGGTTTCATTGGAAGAAGGATTTCCGGCCTCTATCTTGTAGACAGTACCGTTTACATTGCCTCCAACTTCAGTAACATTATAAATATTGTTTGGGTTATTGTTATTATTTACCTCACTGATAATAAAAGATAGATTGATTACTACAATAACTATTAAAACTATCAGTAATATCTGATATTGAGATTTTTTGTTCATAAATATAACCTATTTAAATATCTGCCTAAACTTATATAAAGACTTTTCACCAAAATTAATAATATAAGATATAATAGGAGTATTTTCAATGGAAAATAAAAATATAATTATAATTGCAGTAGTAGTTGTAATAATTGCTATTTTGGGAGTTATATTTGCCACTGGAATATTGAACGGTGGCGAAAAGACAGCCGGAGTTACCACTCCATTCAAAACAGAATTTATGGAAGGTACATTTGCTGGAAATGTTAGCTTAGAAAACGATAGTGAAAAATTCATGCACTCATACGAGGACAAGGAAAACAAGATAACATATAACATATCCACTGTTGACGATTCGGATGCCCTCATGGACATCTATTACATCCAGGGTGTGATGAACCCTGAAAAACGCAGCTTCAACGGAAATGACTGGAATATCTACTTCACCCAGGCAGTTCAAGGAAACGATTCAAATTCATCAGACAAGCCGATGAACATTATCATCTGCCAATCACAAGGTGAAAAACAGGGATATCTGATCTATATGATTATTGACGCCAAATCCAAAGTGAATGCAACACTCAATACATATGGTGAATCCTACACAGGCTTTGTCGAACCGCTGCTTAAAAGCATTACCTTAAAGGAAAGCAAAAACGTTCCTAAAATCTATGAGGAATTCGGATTGACAAAGGATCAGTTTAATCAGCAAATGGATCTGGTTAAGCAATATAAGGCGGGAAACACTTCTGTCTTGCAACAACAGCAAGAGGCTGCAGCTGAATGAGGATTACAGTTTTTCATGCAAATGAGTGCGACAAGAAAAAGTGCACAGCCATAAAACTGGCCAAAATGGGGAAATGCCGACTAGTTGAAAATATCAACAAGATTCCTTCAGGTGCAATCGTACTCAATCCATATGCTGAAAAGGCTGTATCCTATGAAGACTACAGATATGTTCAAAGGAGAGGAATTGTAGGGCTTGACTGTTCCTGGAATGAGGTGTCAAGTTCTAAAAAATTCTTTTCACTTTCAAAATACCACCGATCATTACCTTTTTTGATAGCCACAAATCCCGTAAACTATGGAAAGGCATGTATCCTATCCACTGTTGAGGCAATCAGCGCCACACTTTACATCACACGTTTTAAAGAGGAGGCCATCGATTTGATGGATGGATATAAGTGGGGCCACACTTTCATCGAACTGAACCATGACCTGCTTGAGGCATACAGTGAAGCAGACACCAGTGCAGAGGTTGTCAAGGTTCAAAATGAATTTTTAGCCGAGAAAGGCATTAATTCACAGGACTAATTTTTTTCTTTTTGAAAGATTTTGCTTTGTATCAATGTTTAAATAATTTGAAATTTAAAACTACAATTACATACCTTATTCGGAGTTTTTAATATGAATAAGAAAATTTTATCAATACTATTTTTATTAGTATTCCTTTATGCAGTTGCACATGTCAGTGCCGCTGAAATTTTTGATGATGCAGTCGCTTCTGACAACTCAGAAAACATCAGTCTGGAAGAGAATGCTGATGAAGATATGAAATTAAGCGAAGCTGCAAGTGATGTTTTAGCTAATGGCACTGAAGATGATTCAACAGAACCTCCAACCAACACAACTCCAGTTCCTGTTGTTGAAAAGTCAACAGCAGTCATAAAGGCATCAAAAGCTAAAGTCGCTTATAAAAAGAGCACAAAATGGAAAATCAAATTGGTAGATTCTAAGAAAAATCCTATTGCAAAGACAAAGATCCTTTTAAAAATATATACCGGTAAAAAATTCAAGAAAGTTTCAGTATGGACAAATGCCCAAGGTGTAGCAACCTACAACACCAAATCACTAAAAGCAGGTACGCATAAGGTTGTGGCAAGCCTGGAGGATGACACCTATAATTTCAAGGTGGTTTCAACATCAATCAAGGTGATTAAACAGACTCCATTGAAGATATTTGCCAAAAAGACTACCATGAAGGAAGGGTCTCTTCTGACAATTGTGGTGATGAACAAGAAAACTAAAAAGCTGGTAAATGGTGTGAAACTCAAATTGCTGATTTACACAGGCAAAAAATACAAAACCGTAACTGTAAAAACCAAAACATTCAATAAGCTTAAAGGAATGGCAGGTTATGCAACTAACCAGTTGAGTGTAGGTACACATAAGGTTAAAATCGCACCGGTAAATTTCAAGTATAGCGGTTCCAAGAACGCCAGCTTAACCATCAAGAAAAGCGCTAAAAAGGTGGCCGGTTGGTCAATGAAATTATGATGGAATGAAAAAATATTTTTTATAAACCGGTCTAAATTAATTTTTAAAAAAACCTTTTTTCCTTATTTTAACTCATTTTAACTAAACCTTTAAATACTATTAAATTAAAATAATTAATTAATAGTTATGTATAGCATAACAATTTAGTTTTATTCAATTTTCACGATTATTAAGGAGGAGTTATTAATGGCAAGATTTGAAGAAGCAGAAAACAGAATGTTCAATGTTAAAATCTGCTTAAAATGTAATGCTCGTAACCCTGCTGGTGCTACAACTTGTAGAAAATGCGGTTACAAAGGATTAAGATTCAAAGCAAAAGAACAAAGAGGATAAACATATTCTCTTTACTTTTTACTATTTTTTTCTAAAACATTAAATATTATTTTATACAAAACTATTTTTAGGTATTCTTATGAAAGACGTTGAAAATTATATTAGAGATATTTTGAAAACAAGAAAACTTCATTTTACTTTAATTGATCCTGATGAACAGACTCCTGAGGAAGCCTTGGACATTGCCACTCAGGCCATTGAAGGTGGAAGTGACGGAATCATGATTGGAGGATCCACTGTAAACGGTGACGATGTGGACAACACATGTAAGATTCTGTCAGAAAACATTGCGGTTCCGATTATCATTTTCCCTGGAAATACAAGCAGTGTGAGCAGTTATGCTGATGCAATATTTTATATGAGCTTTGTAAACTCAAGAAATTCATATTGGATTAACGGCGCTCAGGCATTGGCTGCACCGGCTGTGAAGGCTTCCGGAATGGAAATACTGCCTATGCATTATATGGTGGTTTCACCTGGAGGAACAGTCGGATGGGTCGGAGACGCTAATCTGGTTCCTAGAAACAAGCCTAAAATACCTGCAGTCTATGCCATGTCTGCAGAGCTTTTCGGCATCAAGTTCTTCTATCTTGAAGCCGGTTCAGGTGCTGCTGAACCTGTTCCTGCCGAAATGGTTGCATACTCCAAAAAGGCAGCTCCTAAAAACATTCTGGTTGTCGGAGGAGGAATCCGTGACGGCAAGGCAGCCTACATGGCAGCAAAGGCTGGCGGGGACATCATCGTTACCGGAACCGTTGTGGAAGAAGTTGACGATGTCAAATCCAAAATTCAAGAAATTACCGGAGCCATCCTGATGGCTTCAAAAGAGTAGTTCCACTGCTCTTATTAAACTTTTTTTTCTTTGATTAGTTTTCAAATGCTCTCTCATTTGATTTAAATAATTTAATGGTTATATTAATACTTGTGATATTATGTTAAATTCATTGTATGAAAAAGCCATCGCCAAAAGAGGATTCAAATTCGATATCGAACCGACAGCTGATATCGAATCCCAGCTGGAACATAAATGGTTTGACAGGACAATCGGCGAAAGCAAAGCCGACTTTTTGATTGCAGCAGGAGACGGAAGCTTCAACAAGAAGAAATTCCTCACCACCAATTTCTGCGCTGTCGGAGCGGAGTCCATAATTTACGATGGCGAGATTAAAAAGATTGACGATTCGGATATTTTCGACATTCCGCATGTCTCATTTCTCGATGAGCTTTTAAGCAATTACATGGCAATATATGAGCTTAAATGCGCCCTGAGAACTCTGAATGATTATGATGTTGACTATTACATGTTTGACGGCTCCATTCTCGGAGATCTGCAGAACGCATTTCCTAGAGGGGCGAAACTGCCTTCAAAGCTTAAGGAACACATGGACGATTCGCTGCTTGAGGAATTTCGCTCAAGGCTTAAGGTCAGGCATTACGGGCTGCTGTTTCCGGATATCAGGGACGGCTTCAAGCTGATGGAGATGCCCAAAAGCGATGATACAAACATCATCAACGAAACCAACCTCCATCTTGCATCAGTTGAGAAAATCATTCTTTTATATGAGATTCTGCAGTTCAGAAAAAGAATCATTTCAATCTCCAAGACCTCATCGGACAATGATCTGTTCCATTGGAACATTCCGGACATTGCATTCCTTGACAAGTTCACAAAAAAGCAGGGAATGACATTCATAAAGTACAGGCAGGTTCACGATAATGCCGCATTTCCGTATTTCAATGACTTTTTCAAGAGTCTGACATTTACGGTATTTTATGTTCGCCTGCAGGACAACAAGAATATATTGAAGGTTGAACTGCCTTACAGGGCAACAAAGGAAGAGGTTTTTGAAATAATAAGAAAGATAAACGTATTGTCTGTCCAGGGTTATCCTTACCTTTTGAACAAGGCCCACAATGACGTGGTGATAACCGACAGGAACATGAAAGAATTGATGAAAATAGCTAAGATTTACGAGACAACAAACAGGGAAGTGATGTCATGGTAGTGGGAATCTGCGTAGGAGAAACTAATTTAAACGAAGTAACATTCATCTCAAATGAAATGCCACAGGTTGGCCAATATGTAACAATTGAATATGACGGAAAAAAGGTATTGGGAATGGTTGAAAATCTGGTCAGGGGAAACGATGCACTGAATGTTGACATAAACGACTTCAAGGCAATCCAGAAAATCTCCAGGATAGGCGTTGAGGACAACTACATCAGGGGCAAGGTCAAAATCCTTGGAGACGTCAATGACGATTTGAGGATTCCAAGAACACCTGTGCTTCCCGGAACGGAAATCAATCTCGCAGATGCGGACATGCTCAATGAAATATTCCAGGTGAAAAATCCGATAAGGCTCGGAACACTGGTCAACCAGAATGACGTTGAGGTCAATGTCGATGCAAACCCGATACTCTCAAGGCACATGGCGATTCTTGCTATGACCGGAGCGGGAAAGTCAAACACAGTATCCGTATTGATTGACCAGCTTCTCTCATACAACGTGCCAGTGTTTGTATTTGACATGCACGGCGAGTATAAGGGTGCCGAATTTCCAAACGGCAATGTCAATGTGATAAGGCCTAAAATCAATCCTACATACATGTCTTTTCTTGAAATCAAAAAACTCGTAAACATTCCGGCAAACGCATATCTTCAGGAGCGCTATTTCAGAAAGGCATTCAGGGAGGCTAAAAAGCAGGTTGAAGATGGAACCACCCAGGAAAAGAACTTTCTGCAGCTGATGTACAATATTCTTGAAGTTGAATCTCTCGATGAAGAATCAGACAAGAGGATAGTGGATGTCATGAACAAGATTGACGATTCCATGGACAAGTACTCAAACCTGTTCGACCAGTATACCGGCAACATATTGTCCAGCATCAAAAAGGCCCATGTGAATGTCCTTGATTTGTCTCAGGTTGACGAATATGTTGCAAGCGTGCTTGTAAGCCATATCCTGAGAAATTCACTTAACCGCTCCAAAAAGGCGGCCCACAGCGGAAACAGGGACGAGCTGCTTGAAAACTCTGTATTCTATATTCTGGAAGAGGCTCACATTCTGGCTCCAAACAAGCGCGACAGCGATTCTAAACGCTGGATTCAAAGGGTTGCAAGAGAAGGTCGTAAATTCGGATTGGGCCTGTGCCTTGTAAGCCAGTCCCCGAAAACGGTTGACCATGATGCCCTCTCACAGATGAACAACATGATCATATTGAGGCTTGTCGAGCCTGAAGACCAGAGGCATGTCCAGTCAGCAAGCGAAAGCCTTTCACAGGACTTGATCAATCAGCTTCCATCCTTGAATGTTGGGGAGGCCATCGTATTGGGCTTGATGTCTAAAGTGCCTACTCTCGTTAAGATTGACAAATTCCAGGGCAGGACTCACGGTGATGACATGGATATCGTGTCTTTCTTTAAGGATTCTCTGAAAAAGGAAGCTGAAGAGATTGAAAGGCAGGAAGATGAGCTGATGGATATGGGGTATGATTACTAATCATATTCTTTTCTTACTTTTTTTAAAATTTTAATATTGATTTTTACACTCTCATATCAATATTGATTAGTTTTCAAATGCTCTCTTGGCAAACTATTAAATAATAGTTGAGAATATACTATTACACATTAAATGCTTGAAATAGTGTTTAAATTGGTTATATACATAAAATAAAAGAAGGTAATATAATGAAATTTGCACATTTGGCAGACACTCATTTAGGTTACCGTCAATACGGATTGTTTGAACGGGAAAAGGACTTTTATGAAGTGTTTGATAAGGTTATTGATAAAATAATTGAAGAAAAAGTAGATTTTGTAATACATAGTGGCGACTTATTTGAAACCGCAAGACCTTCACCTATGGCACTTCTGACCTTTCAAAAAGGTTTGCTTAAGCTGAAAGGTGCAGGAATACCTATGTATGCAATAGCAGGAAACCATGATGTGGTGATGAGAAAGGGCTCCATACCTCCACACGTTATTTTTAAGAAGATGGGACTTAAGGTCATAAGCACTATCAATCCCACCTATATGCACGGAGACATATTTATAGCGGGCCTTCCTTACTATCCGGCATCACACGGAAAGGCGCTGAAGAGCAAGCTGGCCGATTTGTCCAAAAAGGCTGGCAATCATGAAAAGTCAATTCTGGTTCTTCACCAGGGAATCGACAAGTATTTCAGCATCAATTATGAATTGGAGATTGGTGAGATACCTGATAACTTCGATTATTACGCTCTCGGCCATATTCACAAATATGTCAATGATGCTTACGGTAAAGGAAGACTTGTTTATCCGGGTTCTGCTGAAATCTGGAAGACCTCCGAATTGCCTGATTATAAGAAGAACGGAAAGGGTTTTGTCGTGGTTGATTTTGACGGTTCAAAACCTGTCGTAAAGAGAGTCACTGTTGATGTTCCACGTGAATTCATCGAAAAAACCATTGAATATAACGATTTGGAAAGCGGCATTGCAAGCATCAAGGAAATCATCAGGGGATTTGACAAAAAGCCGATATTAAAAATAACCATCAGGGATGTTGAATCGGATACCAGCAGAGTATATGAAATCATAAAAGAGGAGCTGGGGGATTTGGCTTTGATGATAAGACCTACCTTTGTAATGGCCGGTGAGGAGATTGAGCTTATTGAAGTGGAATCCAAAAGATTGGGTCCGGAACAGCTTCTGGAAAGTCAGCTTGAAGGATATGGCAACAGCGAGGTCACAACCCTTGCCGTCGATTTGTATCATCTGCTTTCAAAGGAAAAGCTTGATGAGTCACAGGAGCTGATCAATCAGTACTTCGATGACCATTATTCCAATGAAGGTGAGGATTCCGAATTCAGGACTGAAGATTTGCAAATCGAAAGACCTCCAAGGAAAAAAGATGATGTGCAGGTAACATTTGGAAAGGAGGTTGAAGAATGATTTTCACAAGATTAAAATTAAACAATTTCAAATCACACGAGCATACCGTAATTACTTTTGATAAGGGAATCAGCGTAATTGTAGGTGAGAACGGTGCGGGAAAATCAACAATCCTTGAAGCGATAAGCTTCGCCCTATTCAAACAGCACACAGCCAAAAAGATTGATGATCTGGTCAGAAACAATGCAAATTCCATGTCCATAGAACTGGAATTCACTTCCAATAACAGGGATTACAAGATTGTTCGCGAAAAAAAATCCGCCTTGAAATCATCCCTGTTTAAAAGGACATCTTCAGAAGGGGGATATGTGCATGTCTGCACCGGAGATAAGGAAGTTGCCGGTGAAATTCGCCAAATCCTGGATATCGATTCAGACCTCTTCCTCAATGCAATCTATATCAGGCAGGGGGAAATTGCAGAATTGGTTGACAAGACTCCTGCTGAGAAAAAACAGCTGATTGGAAAATTGCTGGGAATAGACTCTTTGGAAAAGGCATGGAAGAATTTATTGCCTTTCATAACCGATTATGAATCTCAGCTTGCCGAACTTAAAGGTAAGCTCTATAATTCCGAAGAGCTGATGGAAAATTATAACAAGAAAAAGGATGAACTGGAAAGCCTTAAGGATAGGGGCCATGAACTCGAAGAGCAGATTGATGAAGTCGATGGATTGCTCAAAGATATTTCTGAAAGCAAGCGTAATATGGAGCGTGAAAAGGAAATCTATGAAACACAAATAAACAATTTGGAAATTGAAGAAAAAACATTTGCCAAATTGGAAGATGAAAAGCGTGTTGTTCAAGAGGAATTGGATAAAATCCGTGAAGCTGAAGAGGAAATCGACAGATTGGAAAAATTCGTTTCCAAACTTGATGTTTATCTTGACTTTGAAAAATCTGTTACAAGCATTCAAAAACTCAAAGAGGACGAGAACGAAATTGAAGATAAATTGGATTCAATTGCCGAGCAAAAGGAAATCGTTTCAACCAAAAAAGAAGGATATAACAATTACCTTTCATCCGATGAGGAAATCAACAGGTTGTCTGACCAAAAGAATAACCTTGAAAAGGAATTGGCTACAATGGCCAAGCTTGAAAAGGATAAGAAGGAATTGTTGAAAAGCATTGAGGATGAAAGGAATGACATCGACAAGTTCTTCTCAAAATCCAAGGATAATCTGGATGATTATGGATTGAACCAAGATATATTGGCCAAAATAGATGATTTCAGCCATCTTGAAAGTTCCACTAATGATTTCATCAATGAGACTTCCGAGAAGATTGACGAATTGGGCAAGGAAATCATCGCAAAAAATGAGGATATTGTCGTATACAATCAGAATATCAAGGCATGCCAGAAACCTTTGGATGATCTGGAAGGAATCGACAACAAATGTCCTGTTTGCCAGTCAGATATCAGTTCCTATAAGAAAACCGAATTGACAAAGCATTACACTGATGAGATTAATGAAAACAAAAAACTCATTGCCCAAAATGAAGAGGCTGTTCGTCTGTTGAACAAGAACAAGAACAGTTTTGAAGAGAAGCTTCAAAAACTCACGGAATTGTCCAAAAGCATCATTGAGTACAGGCAGAAATTTGAGCATCTTCAAAATGAACTTATCAGATTGAACAAGATGGATGAGGACTTGGAAGGTAAGGAGTACATTAGCAATAAGCTCGGTGAGCTCATTCTGCTCATTGCCAATAAAAAGGAAGAACGTGAATCATTCAAAGAGGATCATGATTCCTACATTCAATCCAAGGGGGCTCTTGAAGTTTTAGGCAGTGAAACTGAAATCCAATACAAGTTGAAGCAGGTTCAAAATGAAATTGACAATCATGTCACCAACATTAAATTGGCCATAAATCAGGACCCTCATTTAAGTGGGGACATGGGTCCTAATGAACTTAAAAGTCGTATTGAGGATTTAAAGAAGAAAAATGAAGAATTCAACCAATTGAAAGGTTTTGTTCAAAATAAAAATTCATTCATGACTCGATTGGATTCCATTAAAGAGGATATCGGTGTTTCAATCAATCAAAAGGACATCATTGAAAACAAAATCAAGGCATCGCTATACGATGAGGAAAAATACGAACAGATTCTCTATAATTTTGAACGCTATGAAAGAAGGAAGAACACTTTCAATGAAGAGCTTTTCGAGATTAAAGGAAGGGCAAAGGAATCAATTGTAAGCCTTCAGGATTTGACCGACAAGATTAAGATGGCATCCCAGTTCAGACAGGAATATGATAACATAGATGAGTATATAGGCATCCTTAAGCATATCCGTGAGCTGTACAGCCGTGGAGGTATTCAAAAGGATTTAAGAAATATCTCACGTCCGGCCATACAGAAACACACCAAGGAATACTTCAAGGAGTTCAATTTCAACTACTCTGATTTGACAATTGATGATGATTATGAAGTGACCGTTTATGGTCCTGAAGGGGAATCATCAATGAGCATGGTCAGCGGCGGTGAAAAGATTGCAATTGCACTTGCATTGAGATTGGGTATTACTCAGGCAATGGCCAATGGTGAATTGGACACCATTTTATTGGATGAGCCTACAATTCATTTGGACGCTTCAAGAAAGCACGAACTGATCAATCTGTTAAAGGAGATGTCTTCACTTCCTCAAATGATTATAGTAACTCACGAAGCCCAGCTTGAAAATGCTGCTGAAAATCTGATAAAAGTCGAAAAAGAGAATGGTATTTCAAAAGTAATAATGTAGTCGCATTATTACCTTTTACTTTTTTTTTACATAGTTTGCGGAGCGTCTTTAATTGAGTCCAGAATGCAGTTTGCATTCCAGCCTACAATGGTTGCGGCACGCTCTTCCAATATTTCGGGAACTTCTTCCAGCCCGTATGGTCTTACAAGAACGATTGGAATGTCATATTTTTCGCTTGCATCCAACAAATCGTGGAACACTTCCTTATTGTCATTGTAGAGGCCTGCCAACATGATGATTCTGTCTACCTTATTGTAAA
>Ga0310695_10007157_pt1 | contig 17947 bp, 17 predicted proteins | sample RumenRJG_04DNA_FD_203882 | JGI IMG/M metagenome (GOLD analysis project Ga0310695, IMG submission 203882) | Bovine rumen microbial communities from Lethbridge, Alberta, Canada - RJG_04 (v2) (version 2) | ecosystem: Host-associated > Mammals > Digestive system > Stomach > Rumen | place: Canada...
TATATTGCCTGCGGAATTTCAGGAGCATCGCAACATATAGCAGGAATTAATTCTTGTGATAAAATTATTGCTATAAACACAGATAAAGATGCACCTATTTTTAAATATGCAGATTACGGAATTGTCGGTGATGCATTTAAAGTTATACCAAAATTAATATCGGAATTATTAAAAATAAAATAAAAATACAACAAGGAGTAAAAAGGGTATGGAAGAACAAAAACAAGTCAAATTGAAGAGATTTTCCAATATACAGTTATTAAATTTCTGTTTGGGATTTTTCGGATTGCAATTTGCATGGCAGATGAGAATTATATTATCGGGTCCCGTAACCGAAGGTTTAGGTGCATCACCGTTCATTTTCGGTTTAATATGGCTCGCAGGCCCCGTAACCGGAATGGTTGTACAACCTATAATCGGAGCTTGGAGTGACAACACACATACAAAATTCGGAAAAAGACGCCCGTATTTGTTCTTAGGTGCATTATTTGCAAGTATTGCACTCGTTATATTCCCGAACTCCGCTGGAATTATTGATTCTATGCAATCAATATTGCCCTTCAGACTTTCACCCTTAATGCCATTATTATTGGCAGCAATTATGATTTGGATTATTGATGCTTGTGTTAATGCGACTCAGGGACCATACAGAGCATTAATTCCCGATAACATGCCCGTAGAACAACATTCACTTGCAAACTCATTTTTAAGTTTTGCGATTGGTTTAGGCTCGGTTATTGCGGCAGGAACAGCACCTTTTTTGAATTGGGCATTTAATTATCAAATGTCAATTCCTGCACAGTTCGTAATGGCGGCAATTGCATTTTTCGGTGCAATGATTTGGACTTGTATGACAATAAAAGAAGTTCAAAACTCTGACGAACAACAAACCGTTAAAGAAGAAACAGTAAAAACTTCCTTTGTTCAAAGCGTAAAAGATTTCTTCGCATTTTCTCCCGAAGTCGGCAAAATTTGTACGGTTCAATTCTTTACCTGGATTGGTATTATGTGTATGTTTATATATTTCACACAATATGCAATCCACACTGTTTTCGGAGTGCCCGATTTAACTTCCGTTGCGGAAGATATAAGATTATCTTTCCAATCCAAAATAGCAGCTGCAACGAACTTTTCGTCAGTTTGTTTTGCAATATTTAATTTAATTTGTTTCTTGGTATCATTACCGATAGGTATTATTTCTTCAAAATTCGGAAACAGAAATATTCACGCAATTTCGTTGCTCTCAATGGCACTTGCTTTCGGAGCAATGGCATTTACAAATAACACTATTCTCGTAATGATTTTAATGGCAATTGCAGGTATCGGTTGGGCAAGTACTCTTGCACTTCCTTTTGCAATGCTCACCAGATTTATCAGTAAAGGTTCCGAAGGTTCGGTAATGGGTATTTTTAATATCTTTATTGCAGGCCCTCAAATTGTTGTATGTACATTGCTTGCTTGGTTTATAAGCCGTTCTTCTTTTGTTGTTGAAGAAGGTGTTATAAATTACCACTACGAATATTCTTTAATAGTCGGTGCTTTGGTATTATTAGTAGCATCTGTTGCAACAATGTTCATTAAAGAAGGAAAAACCGAAGAATAATGGCTGAAAAAGATTCTTTATACTATACAAACAGCGGTATAGACAAAACTAACAAAGGCGATTTCAAGGGTGCTATCGAAGATTTCGATAAATCCCTTGAATTAAAGTCTGATTGGGCATTGACTTATTTTTCAAAAGCAATAGCATTTCACAATCTTATGAGATTAGAAGACGCTTACGAAAACTATACAAAGGCAATTGAATGTGACGACAAAATGATTGATGCATATTACAACCGTGCACATGTAATGCTTTTAGACAAGAATGCCGATGAAGATATTTTGAAAAAGGCTTTATCAGATTTGGAAAAATCTTATGAACTTGATGATAAGTTTGTAGATGCAATGTACTACGCTGCCGTTGTAAAAATGAAACTTAAAGATTACAAAGGTTCTGTCGAATTGCTTGACAAAGTCCTTGAAATCGAGCCTGATGCAATTCATTCAAGAGCATTAAAAAAACTTATTTTGCAAAAATATTTAAAGTAAAAATTTAAGGGTTAGAATATTTCTGCCGTCAATTCTTTCATACTCTACAGTATTTGCCATTTGTTTAACCATAAATATTCCCAAACCTCCTAATTGTCTTTCTTCTGGAGGTAATGTTATATCGGGGTCAGCCTTTTCAAGTGGATTATATTCCAAACCTTCATCAATAAATTTAACAGCTAATTCACCTTCATTTTTTGATATTATAGTTTCAAGAGTTCCTCTTATTTCTGGGTATGCATAAAAAGTTACGTTCGCATAAATCTCTTCCGCACACATATCAAGTTTATTTGATAATTCGTCAGATAACTTCCATTCGTCACAAATTTGATGAAGCCAATTATAAAAAGGTTTATAACATTCTAATATTGCAAGACTTTTAAATGTTCTTGAAAGAGATGTTCCTTTGTAATCAAGCATCAACATTGTCATATCATCGTTTTGTTCAACATCACCAACAAATTCTTTTACATCTGATTTTACCTTATCAACAACAAATTCGAGAATTTCATCCATTGTAATATTATTCAAACAATCTGATAATCTTTTTTCTCCGTACATTTCACCGTTTGAATTCATTGCCTCGGTAACACCGTCAGTATATAAGAATATTTTATCTCCGCTTTCCAATTTAGTTTCAAATATTTCATACTCGGCATTTTCTAAAACACCTAAAACTATATTTGGATTTAAACTCATATATTCGTAAGTTCCGTTGTTTCTTTTTAATAACGGAGGATTGTGACCACAATTTACGCAAGATAATTTTCCTGTTTTTATATCCAAAATACCTGCAAACATTGTTACAAAGAATTTTTCTTTATTATTTGCACATATTTCTCTGTTAATTTCTTCAATTAATTCTTTTGGGGAATGTATGGTTTGAGAAATATTATTGATAAGAGTTTTTGTTGTCATCATGAATAATGCCGCAGGAATACCTTTCCCTGAAACATCAGCAACTAAAAACATTAATTGATAAGGAGCGACAAAATAAAAATCATAGAAATCGCCACCGACCTCTTTTGCAGGCGTCATGGAAGCGTATATATCAAATTCGGGAATATCGGGAAACGGAGGAAAAACACTCGGTAAACTTGATGTTTGAATAGATTTTGCAACAGATAATTCCGCTTCAAATTTTGTTTGTTTTTTAGTTATTGATTTGATATCATCTGTCATCTTATCAAAAGTTGAAGCAAGATGAGCAAATTCTAGAGGTTTTTCAATTTTTATCTCAATATCAGTATTACCGCTACTTATTCTGTTTGCAATTTTTGTTAGTTTATCAATCGGTTTTAAAACATTATTTTTTAATCCCAAATATAAAAGAGTACTTAAAAACATACTAAACAAAATCAACAAAATTAATAGTGTTATTGAATGTTTTATCATCAAACCAAAAATTTCACTTCTTGGTACATTAACTATTAAAACCATATCGTTATCAAGAACTTTAACATATGGGATATAAATAGTATTGTGGTATTTGTAATAAAGTGTTTTATGCATATTTTCTTTATACCAGGGAACGTTGTTTAAAGAAGCTCCTACTAACTTATTGTTATCAAGGTAGGGATCTGTTGAAACAAGGATATAATCATTTTTTCTGTCTGCAAAGAGAACAAAACTGTTAGGAGTCGGTTCTATTTTTGAAACATATTGCATAATAGAACTTATTTCCAAGTCTACTGTTGAAATTCCGACTAATTTATCACCGGAATATATTCCCGAGCCGGCGGTCACCATCATGGTATTACTACCCTCTTTTTCAAAATAAGGCAGGGACCACGCTATATTTTTATCTTTGGTAATTTTCGAGATAATTTGCTCATACCAACCTTGTTTGGGGTAATTATAACTCTCACTTTCAAAACTTTTATCAAATACCAATTGATTTTGTTTGTTCCTGAAAGTATAAATACAAAATAGTCTTTTATTTTTATCAAAAGCATAAGGTTTAAACCAAATACCACCGCCAAGAGAACCTTTATAAAAATCAAATACATTTTTAATAGCATTACTTGCTTTATTTATATCTCTGCCTTTTCCGGCATTATAATAAAGAGTTCCTAATATAGACAAATCTTGAGCGTTGTTCTCAATTTCAACAATTTCTTTATTAAGATTCTGAACCAATACGGCAATAGAATAGTAATAACTTCTAATAATTAATCTTTCCATATTCTTGAAATAGATAAGATTAGATATTGATGAAACAGAAATCAATACAATAAAAGTTAATATAACAATTAATGAAATTTTAGATTTTATTGTGTTAAACATTTTATAAATCTATAGTTACAAATCTGTCAAAACCGACCATTCTGAAAGCATTTTTAATTTGTTCGGAAGCGTGAGTAATAATTATTTTTTTATCACCGCTCATTGTTTGATAAATTTCAAGAATAACTTTTAAACCGAAACTTGAAATAAAAGTAATTTCGGAAAAGTCTAAAGTAAGGTTTGTAATATGTTTATCTTCAACAAAGTCTTTTATTTTTGTTCCGTATTCAACTGCTGCATCAATATCAAGTCTGCCAACTCCTTTAACATACAAACTTGTTAAAGTAATTTGTTTCATTTCTATTTCCACTGTATATTTCTCCCGATAGAAAAACTTAACATAAAAATACTAACACGCAATTTTTCTTTTAGTCAATAAATTTTTAATATTCGGTAATTTTTTATAATAAAAAAATTTTTTAAGGTAAAATTTTGATTATAATGTTGTAAACTAATGACAATCGGATTTATATTTAATAAATGAAAAAAATTATTATTAATTCTTTATACATTGTAATATCAGTAATCGCAGTAGTTTTAATACACAATTTTATTTATACTCCGAACAGTTTTGTAAGTTGGTGTGAAGATTTGTATGAACCCTATTTTGCAACCTTGATACCATCAACTACATATAATATATTTAATAATAATAGTCATCACTCTGCTTTGTATTCTGTTTTTTATGATTTATTATCCGTTTATTTACCAAGAATATTTGACATACATCCTCTTAAATGTTTTTTAAATATAACTTCTTATATTGTTTCTTTTATTTTCTTGTTACTTGTCTATGTAAATTCTTTAAGTTTTTCAAAATATTTTAAAAATCAAAATATTATAACTTGTTTTATTGGTTTACTTATTTTTCCTGTTTTCATAACCTTTATGCACTTAACAGGAATGTTTTATTCTGCTTATAATCTTTCTTGGACGACTGCATATTTTATCTTACCTATCTTTGTTTTTACACTATTTAATGAATTAGAAAATCATTTTATATTAAAACAAAATTTTTCAAAAAGAAAAATAATAGTATTAGTTACTTTATTATTTATATTGGCTAATTCTTTTGAAATATACAGATACATAATTTTTGTATTCTTATTTATAAGAATTCTTCTTTATGCAATTTTTGAAAAAGATAAACAAAACTTGAAACATTATTTATATTTATTTTTTACGTATACGTTTTTTAATTTAATATTACTCTTTATATATCATAATGGCAGTAATTATAAATTTATCGATTTTTCATCTTCAGAAATAATAATTAGTCAAATAAAAGGATTTATTAGTTCTTATTGGAACTGTCTTATTGTAACCAATTTAATATCGATTATTTTAATTTTTCTATCGTTAATAGCTGTCTTTTTTGCAGTAAATAATTCTTCTCGTAAAAACGATTTTTATTTATATATTTTTTCATTAATTATTGCAGTAATGTCATATCCTTTGCCGACAATGTTCATTAATTTTAATCCTAACGGCAAACAATTTGATTATTATTTTTCGTACACTTGTGATCACGCCGGGACAAGATTCGTAGTCGCAATTTTTCTTTTAAATATACTTCTTGTATGTTTAGGCTTTTTATTTTCATCTATAAAAGAAAAGAAGAATAAAATAATTATTTATTCAATATTTTCTATATTAATTTTAATACCATATATATCAAAAGGTTTATATTATTTTAATGAATGGCATTATGATGTTCATGAGTACCAAAAGGACAGTTTTTTCAAAGAAAGAAACACCAATTTGTATATTTTAGAAAAATTTTGGGCAATGTATGGAAGAAAACACGGTGAATTTTATACATATTCTCCCCATAATGTCACATATTATGATCATATGGTATTATATTTGGATTATTTATATTCAGAAAACAAATTAATAGGAAATCATTATCCTAATGCTTTGGAATACAAAATAATTCATGTTTGCTCTGATGAAGATGATTTATTCTCAACCTGTAAAGATAAAATGTTAAAAGTAATTAAAGATAAAACGGGATACGAATTTACACCTGAAGAACTAAAAAAACTTGATTTTGATTCAATAAGAGAATATTCATATAATTACTGATTGAAAAACTTTATTTTATCTTTTTCAAAGAAGATAAGAAGTTTGTTGTTTGAATATCACCGTCAATTTGTGTAAGGAATACCTGTGCAGTATCTTCTCCCGTTTCAAGAGGGGGAAGTTGAGAAAGTTCGGAAGCATAATAACTTGCCCTGTTATCTTTCGTGTGTTTTGATGCTTTTTGTGCGATTGAATTTAATGACAATCCTCTTAAAAATCCTAAAACGCCTATGTGTTTATTGTTGAATTTTGTGTAAATTCTGAGAGAAGCGTCCATATTTTCAAGGTTCATAGTTCCCGTAATAAAAGCACTTAACTGTTTTGAAGAAGATTTAATTATCATTCTGCTTATGTTATTGTCTTTTATTTTTAATTTACCGTCAATTTTATTAAATGTACCGTCAGGAACATTTACTAAATCTACAAGAGTAGAAGGACTAATCATTGCCAAGGGATTTCTGAAAATTGATGCCATATTCAATAAGTACTGAACAAGACCGAGTTTTGTAATAGAACCGTTTGATACCTTAAATTGAATATCTCCGTTGAGTTTTAAACTGTTATCTGTATTGAATTCCATAATAGCACTTGCTTTACCGGATATTTCTTTACCGAGATTTAATACAGATGTTGCGATTGAATCGGTATCAACACCTTTTGCACCAAGTTTAATACTGTATTTTTCGTTTAAAAGGTCACAAAAGACTTTTAAAGATGAAAACCCTTCAGCAAAATCAAATCTGTTTGATTTTATTTCAAGAATGCCTTTTCGACTTAAAGTAAGATTTGCCTTAAGATTTCCAAAATTAATCTGTTTATAAACACCTTTTTTTACATTTAATAAACAGTTTTTAATTTCAATTAAATCGGGTTGAAAAGCGATTTGTTCAGAAGAATTTTCCGTTACTTTTTTAAGTTGTTTTTGTTCGACTACAAAGTATTCGACGGGAACTTCGCTTTTTGCAAGTTTTGGCATATTTTGAAGTCTTTTTCTTGCTTCGGAAGTGATATTTGTCGACCTTGGAGCAAAAGTTTTCATTATTTTTTCGGCATCAAGTTCATCAAAAGTCAAATTTATATTATTAATTGTTATAGGAAGAACCATATTATTCAAGATATCTGCGTCAAAATTATATTTAGCCCTTCTGATATAGCCGTTTGAGAGAATTTTTACTATATTATTTTTCGCTTCAATTGTCATATTTTTGATAAGGAAAAATTGCCCTGTTATGTTTGTATCTTTTAATTCCATTTTTCCTTCAAGATAAGGTTTATCAGCATTTTTAAACTTCATTTTGCCAAAAAACGTACCTCTCCTAAGAATATTTTGACCAACAAGCACATTAAAGAATTCACTCGGCAAAGGTTCGGGAATATCAAATTGAAGTTCGTGCAAATATCCCGTAAAAGCATTCAAAGAACCGCTCACCATAACTAAAGGTTTACTTAAAATACTATTAGTGTTTTTATCTATAAAATAGTTGATATGGTTCATTTTCAAGATATCTTTTACAAGGCTTAAATCCATATCAATTTCTCTGTAAAAATTGGAAGGGCTTATGCTGGCACCTTCAAAAAGGATATCACTTCCGCTATCAATACCGATTTTTCCTTTAACATCGACCTTTCCCGAAGCATCATAAAAAATGTTCATTTTAACAAGTGCATCTTTTATCACGGAAATTTTTATTCCGGCAAGTTTTGACAAATATTTTGCAAATTCATCGTAAGCAATTCCGTTTATTGAAATTTTCGTGTCGGCGGTTTTCATATAATCGGAAACTTTTCCAAACATTTCTATTTTATTTTTAACTTTTGAACCGTAATGTCCGACAAAATTGTTTAATAAAATATCTTTTGAATTAAATATAATCGAACCATTTGTTATTGTAAGAGGCAAATTTGCGACGGGTATTAAATCGGCAGAAACCTTGTTTACGTTAATCAGTCCACTCATATCTTTATCAGAGAACGTAATATTAAAATTAAAATCACCTTTAAAGTTTTTAAAGCAGGCTGTAATATCAGAACCGTTCGGAATAAATAAATTTGTATTTAAAAATCTGTTTACATTTTCAATGTCAAACTTATCAGACTGCAAATTTACGTTATACTTGTTTTGTTCGTCAAAGTATGCATTAACAGTTATTTCCGATTTGTTAACTTTAAATTTAAAGTCATTTACTTGAAGTTTTCTGTCTTTAAAATAGACATTATCGTGTTCTTTAAAAAACAATCTTAAGTGTTTATCGTTGTGGTATAAATCAAGATAAATACCGAAATGCAAGTATTTTGGTTCTCTGCCGTCTGATATTTCCAAATCTTTTGCAAGGAGTTTTATTTTTACACCGTTTTTTGTATCGTAGAGGATTGCACATTTTTTTATGTAAAATAAAGCGTTTAAACAATCGAAGGAAATTGGCATTTTTCCTTCTTTACCGCTTTCATTCTCTTTAACTTTTAATTTTTGAAGTTTGTTTATATCAATATATATTTCGTCTGCACCGAGTTTTTTAACAACAATTTTTTTTGTAATCAATTTTGAAAGATTAATTTCTAAATCAAAATTTTGCAGATTTAAAAGAGATTCTCCGTCTTTAGTAAGCGTGACGGAAGGAGTCTTAAAAGATATATCTGAATTTATTGAAGTTTTAAGAACAGGATTTGTAATAATAAGTTCTGCATTACAGTTTTCATTAACCGTTTTTTCAATAAAAGATATTACTCTCGGACTGCATATAAATTTTGGAATTAAGTACAAATAAAGAAAATAAAAAAACACTATTAGTGCAAGAACAAAAGCGGATAATATTGTTAATTTATTATTTAAAAAACTTTTCATATCAAATTATCTTAACCTTTTGAAAGTGTATCATATTTTATGATAATATACGAATATGAAAAGATTTTTAACGATTATATTGTTATTTATGGCTTTTTCCTGTTCTAATGCAGTTTTTGCAGAGGAATTAAAAATTTCCGATTTGTCGGTATTTTCGTCTAAGAACAATAAATATTACGGGCTTAAGGATAAAAGCGGAAATATAATAGTTGAATCAAAATATAAAAAACTTATAAGACTTGGAAACAACGCGTGGATAGTCCAAAAAAAGAACAATAAATTCGGTCTTATGGATTGTTCGGGAAATTTTCTTGTTGAACCGAAATTTTTAAAAGTTGAACGAATTTATGAAAAGTATGCAAAATTCGGAAATTATTCTGATTTCGGTATTTTTGACGAATACGGCAATACTATTTTACCAAATGAATTCAGCGTAATTGAGCCGATGTTCGGACAAAGATTTTTGACTTGTAAAAAACATAAATACGGAATTTATTCGATAACAGGTGAAGAAATACTTTCAAACGACTATGAATTTATATATATGCCAAATCCTAAAACAGTTCGTGTAAAAAACAACGGAATTTGGTACGAATTTGACAGAAAAGAACTCAGCAGCGAAAGTATGCAGGCGGTTGACGATTATGTTTTCTCTGAATACAGTGATGACATTAACATTCCGCAAATATTTAAAAACACGGGCGTAGGAGCAGGTTACGGAATTGTAACCGCAACCGATTACACCCTTAAAATCTTTTCTTCTGTTTCCGTTGCCTACGAAGATACTATCGACGAATTATTATTTTCAAAAGGGGTTGATACAGTTCCCGATTTAATTAATTTTTCTTGGGTTGTAAAATTTCCTTTTGTCTTTATACAAAAATATTATGCAACTATGTTTGAACCTGATGCAGGACCTCTTTCGGGAATAAGAAACGATCTCATTGAGCAAATAAAATAATTTGCTAAGTATCGTTTTTAGAAAACGATTTTTTCTTTGCCATTTTGGTATATATTACTTATCTTCGTATTTTTTGAAAATAAGAACCGCATTGCAGCCGCCGAAACCGAAAGAGTTTGAGAGAGCATAATTGACTTTATGTTTTCTCGCTTTGTTCGGAACGTAATCAAGATTTCCGACTTCTTCGTCCTGATTTTCAAGGTTAATAGTCGGAGGAACAATATCATTCATCGTTGTTTCAATAGAAATTATCGCCTCAATTGCCCCTGCAGCGCCTAACATGTGTCCTGTCATTGATTTTGTTGAACTTACAAGTAATTTTTTATTTTTGTCTTTATTACCGAAAATTCTTTCAACAGTTTTTGATTCGGCAATATCGCCAACATGAGTGCTTGTTCCGTGCATATTAATATAGTCGATATCGTCTTTTGAAATTCCTGCATCATTTATTGCGGAAACGATAGCATATTCGGCACCTGCACCATTCGGATCGGGAGCAACAAAATCATATGCATCTGCACTTTGACCGTATCCGACTATCTCTGCATAAATTTTTGCCCCTCTTTTCTTTGCGTGTTCATATTCTTCAAGCATTACAACTGCTGCACCTTCACTCATAACAAAGCCGTCACGGTCTTTGTCATAAGGTCTTGATGCTTTTTCGGGTTCGTCATTTCTCTTAGAAAGTGTTCTTGCACTTGTGAAAGCACCTATTCCGAAATCGGTAATTTTAGAGTCGCTTCCTCCTGCAAAAATGACATCTGCGTCACCCCATTGAATTGAGCGGAAAGCGTCTCCGATTGCGTGAGCCCCTGTTGCACAAGCAGTCGCAACGGCTTTATTTACGCCTTTTGCACCGAGTTTTATTGAAATTTTTCCTGCTGCCATATTCGGAATCATCATCGGAACCGTAAACGGTGAACACTTATTATAACCTCTTGCAAGCATTGTTTCGTGGCTTTGAACCATTGTATAAAGTCCGCCTTGAGCAGAACCTAAAATGACTCCTACTCTGTAAGGATTTTCTTTTGAGATGTCGAAATTTCCGTCATTTGCGGCTTCAATTGCGGATATCAGAGGAAATAAAATAAATTTATCAAGCCTTTTTGCTTCTTTCGGGTCAACAAATTCATCAATATCAATTTCGGGAACTTCCCCGCCGATTTTAACCAAATGTTTATCCGTATCGAGCGAAAGTTTTCTTATTCCGCTTTTTCCGTTAATTACAGCATTCCAAGTTTTTTCCACACCTGCACCGAAAGGGGATACACACCCCATACCCGTTATTACTACACGTCTTTTCATATATTTTCCAATCTTACTCTCTATCTGATTCTGATTATTGCCCCTGCTGCCGTCATGCCCGCACCGAATGCACTTAATAAAAGTGTCGAGGGCGTTTTAATTTCTCCATTTTTAATTTTTTCTGCAATCACACAAGGGATTGATGTTGCAGACATATTTCCGTAATCTTGTATATTTGACAATACTTTTTCAGGAGCAATTTTAATTCTTGTCGTTAAAGCCTCTATCATTCTTAAATTTGCTTGGTGAGGTATAAAATAATCAATATCTTCAAGTGTCATATTTGCTTCTGCAAGCGTTTTTTCGATTACTGACGGAATTTTTTGCATAACGTACTTATAAACATCTTTTCCCGCCATTTGGATATGCAAATTGTCAGGATTTTTGTGAGGTTCGGCAAGAGGGCAGTTTTGATTCGGAATATTTAAAGAAATAAATTCCTTATTTTTTCCGTCCGCTTCAAGGTGAATGTTTATAATATCGTCAATTCCGTCTTCCGAAACTTCAAGAATTGTAGCAGCGGCACCGTCGCCGAACAAAACACAACTGCTTCTGTCGGTCCAATCTAGGAATTTTGAAGTTGCATCCGCCGCCAAAACAAGAACTCTTTTTGCGAAGCCCGAATTAATGTTTGCTCTTGCCATCTGCATTGCATATAAAAACCCTGAACAAGCCGCTACCAAATCACAAGCGGAAGCATTATCCGCGCCGATTTCTGCCTGAACTTCGCAGGCAACGGAAGGATAAGGTCTTTGGGGCGCTGAGGTTGCGGAAATTATCATATCAATCGAAGAAGGTTCAACACCTGTCGATTTTAACAATTTTTTTACTACATCTTTTGCAAGAGTAACAGCATCTTCTTCACCCGAAACCACATGGCGTTTTGAGATACCTGTTCTTTTAACAATCCATTCATCACTTGTTTCAACAATTTTTGCCATATCGTCGTTTGTAAGTGTTAATTCGGGAACGCTGAATTCCATTCCTTTGATTCTTACGGGTATATTCATACTGTTTCTTTCTCGCATTCTTTTACAGCTTCATATCCTGCCGATAAAACGTTGTAATTAAGTTCTTTAATCCCTGCTTTGTTTGATGTCATAACCTTATCTATCGCTTGCTTAATACAATTTATATCAACAAGCCCGCAAACTTTGCACAAAATTCCGAGTGCAGCCATATTTGCGGCTTTCACATTTCCGAGTTCCCTTGCAATATCTGAAATTTTTTCAAATATGTATTTTATGTCATTTCTCGGACGTGTTTCTTCTATCAAAGTTTTGTTCGCAATAACTATGCCGTTTTTCTTAACTCTCGGCAAAAATTTATTGAACGACAAGTCGTTAAGGGCAATCAAAATATCGTTTTCTTTTTTGTGAACAGAGGTAACTTCGTCATCACTTACGACAATTTCGCAATTAACCGCACCCCCGCGCATTTCTGCGCCATAACACGGATACCACGTTACGTGCTTATCGTTCAACATAAAAGCATTAGCAAGGATAATTCCCGCCGAGAGAACCCCTTGTCCGCCAAAACCTGCTATTATAATACTTTGTTCCATTTTAACCTGCCGTTATGTCTTTGAATACTCCGAGAGGGAATACGGGTATCATTTTTTCTTTTATGTGTTTATGTGCTTCTTGAGGTGTCATCTTCCAATTTGTAGGACAGCCCGATAAAATCTCAACAAACCCGAAGCCTAAACCTTTTACCTGAACTTCACACGCTTTTTTAATCGCCTGCTTTGCTTTTAAAATATTAGGCACAGAATCAAGTGAAACTCTTGCAGAAAAAGCAGTTCCGTCACATAAAGCAATGTGTTCTGCAATTTTTAAAGGATAACCGTTCAATTCCGCCGAACGACCGTAAGGAGTCGTTGTTGTAACCTGTCCGAGAATTGTAGTAGGACCCATTTGACCGCCCGTCATTCCGTATGTTGTATTATTTATACAAATGGAAGTAACTTTTTCACCTCTTGTTGCCGTGTACATAGATTCCGCAAAACCTATCGCCGCAAAATCACCGTCGCCCTGATATGTAAAAACAAATTTATCGGGTCTTGCTCTTTTAATTCCTGTTGCTTCGGCAGTTGCACGGCCGTGAGGACATTCAAGGCAATCTATATCAAAAAAGTCATACAAAAATACCGAACAACCGACGCAAAGCGCTGCAATAGTATCTTCTCTGACCCCAAGTTCGTCTATCGCATCACCAAGCAATCTCAAAGCCACGCCATGGTCACAACCGGGACAGAACGTGAATTTTGCATCTTTTTTTATACAATCGGGAATTTTAAACACTTGCTGCATGGCATTCTCCAATCATAGATTTAACTTCTTCAAGAATTTCGGTTTCATCAAGCCATTCGCCCGCAGGTCTTCCGATATGTTTAACTTCTGCTTTTCCGTTTATTGCAATTTTTACGTCTTTAACCATTTGTCCCATATTCATTTCAGCGACAATGAATTTTTTGGTTTTATCGGCAAGTTCAAAAAGTCGTTTTTCGGGGAAGGGGAATAGTGTAATCGGTCTGAATATTCCGACTTTTAAACCTTGTTTTCTTCCGAGATTCATTGCTGCCTTTATATTTCTGCCCATTGTTCCGAAAGCAACAAGTATAACGTCTGCATCTTCGGTATTTATTTCTTCAAAAAGGACTTCTTCCCTTTTCATTTTTTCATATTTATCAAAAAGGTGCTGAATATTTTGGTTATGTTTTTGCTCATTAATTTCAAGCGAGCGGATTTTTCTCGGTGCCCTGCCTTTCGCCCCCGATAAAACCCAGTCCGAATTATCAATTTCGGGGAAAGGGTGTTTGATAAATTCGGCAGGTTCCATCATTTGTCCGAGTAAACCGTCTGATAAAACAATTATCGGGTTTCTGTACTTTTGAGCAAGATAAAATGCTCTGTGAGTTAAATCGATACATTCCTGAACGGTAGAGGGAGCAAGAACGGGTATCTGATAATCACCGTTTCCGCCGCCCGTTACCGCTTGGTTGTAATCACATTGGGAGGGGTAAATATATCCTAAACCGGGGCCTGCTCTCATAACACTTATTAAAACAATAGGAAGTTGATCGCCTGTTGCATAAGACAAACCTTCCTGCATAAGCGCAACAGCACAAGAAGATGACGAAGTCATGGCTTTTGCACCTGTCGAGGCGGCACCGATACACATATTTATCGAGGCAATTTCACTTTCTGCACAAACGTACGCTCTACCTGCTTTTGGCATTATTTCACTTAAATACTCTCCTATTGCCGTTTGAGGAGTAATCGGATAACTGAAATAACAGTCACAGCCCGCATCAAAAGCAGCCTGTGCAATTGCTTTATTTCCTGTTATAAGTGTTTTTGCCATTATTTATAAACCTCTGTTATCGCTAAATCGGGACATGACAAGGCACAACATTTGCAACCGACACATTCTCCTTTTTCATCGAAAAATTCAACGGTAAAATTGCTTGTACTTCCCGTCCGATTACTTTTCTTTATTAATCCCTTCGGACATGCTTCCATACACAAATAGCACGACTTACACTTATTTTCATCAATTACGATATATGCCACATTCCCTACCTGTTTTTACAACTCATGTTATTTTGATGTTATAATTATGTTACATTGTATTGAAAACTATGTCAAGAAGTAATAAAAAGTACACAAATCGTAAAAGTCTTGTAAATCAAGGGAATACACGATTTGACAAAATAAAATGATTTTTATAATATTAAATTGAATATGGTAAATGAAGTTTGTAAAAGTAAAATTTGTCTGGTAAATGAAAAATTAGCGGAATATCATTGTCCGAGATATGAAGAATTGCCTAAAATAGACCTTTATATGGACCAATTAATTGCTATTTTGGACCAATACCTTGCACCGTTTCAAATTCCGGGAGAAGAATCACCGATTACAGCTGCAATGGTTAATAATTACGTAAAACAAAAAGTTATTATACCTCCGAAAAACAAAAAATATTCAAGAAAACATCTTATGTATTTAATTGTTGTCGGTGTTCTAAAAAATGTTTTGAGTATTTCTGATATAGCAGCTCTGATAAATATGCAAATAGGATTGTTTTCTCTCGGAAAGTCATTTAATTTTTTTGCAATAGAACTTGAAAATGTATTAAATGTTACTTTCGGAACCCGTGATTTTGCGGAAGCAAACAGCGTAAGAGAAAGAAGTCCTCTTTCAAAATTAATCCGCTCTGCTCTTTTATCTTTTGCAAACAAGGTTTATGTAAAACAAAATATTTATTTTTCAAAAGAAGAAGAAAATTAGAATTTTACCAAAAATTTTATTAAATTTTTAAAAAACGGCTCTTTTGTCTTAAATTTTAAAGATGCATTATACAAAAGTTTGGCAATTTGATAATCAGAGAAATCAAAATGTCTTTGAATTTCGGCAATAAATTTATTTAAGTGCCTTTCGGCACGTTTTTCCCTGTCGGAAAATTTATTTAAAGTCGATAAATCCACAAATCCCTCACTTTAAATAAATTTTACGGTTATTTTGGCAAAAAAACATTCCCAAAAAGGATAATTAACCCATAGTTATTCCTGCACAAAGATTTATTGATTGACCGGTTATGCCCTTTGCTTTTTCGGAAGCAAGATATTCCGCAAGAGAAGCAACCTCAACGGGTTCAATAAATCTTCTCTGAGGTATTGTGTACATAAGTTGTTCATCATCAAAAGTTCTGTTCTCAACATCAATAAGTTCCGTATCAACCCACCCGGGGTGAATTGTATTCACGGTTATGTTATATTGTGCAGTTTCTAACCCCAAAGCCTTTGAAAAGCCCACAAATGCCGATTTTGTCATTGAATAAAGAGTAGCATAACCTTCTCCGACAATTCCCGAAACCGAACCTATATTTATAATTCTGCCGAATTGATTTTTCTTCATTTCGGGAACACAAATCCTTGATAACTTATACGGAACTTCAACATTTAATTTTAGCAATTCAGAGATATTTTCATCGGTTGTTTTTTCAATTTCCGCACAAACATAGGCTCCTGCGTTATTTATAAGAATATCTACCGAGCCGAGAGTTTTAACGGCACTATCGAACAACTTTTCAATTTCACCGTCTTTTGTCAAATCACAGGCATAAAAACCCTTAATATTATCAATTTCCGATAATTTTTCCAATAAAGAAAAATTTCTTGCCGTAACAAAGACATTATAGTTTTTTTTGGCAAAATATTTTGATATTGCAAGACCTATTCCTCTTGAAGCACCCGTTACAAGAACATTTTTACTGCTTTTGTTCATCTTCTTCCGTGCCGTAATAAAGGGTTGCAATTAATTGATACATTGATTCTCTGAATTTTTCAATAATTCTTCTTTGATGCTCGGGAGGTAAAGATTTTAAAACCTCTAAACACGAATGCAAATCGTAGTTTTCATCATACCAACGGTTGTATCCGGGCGGGATATTTTGGATAAGCGATTTTATAGCACCATCTGTGCTTATATATTCATCTTCCATCATTGTTTGAATAAAATCCTGCGCAAGAAGATTGATTGTTTCTTCGTCCAATCTTTCCAATGCGCTCATAAAATCTTTAATTACAGGATCTTTATCATACCAACGAAGATAATTCATAAAATCTCCTAACCCGGGGGCCACTTTAGCGGTCTGCCTGCCAAAATGTGAACATGGATATGAAAAACACTTTGACCTGCTTCTGCGCCTGTGTTAATTACCGTTCTAAAATCAGAAATATTTTTTTCTTTTGTAATTTTTGAAACAGCGGCAAATAAATCTGCCATTACACTAAAATCTTCAATTTCTTTTAATGAAGAGTAATGCTTTTTAGGTATTACTAGTATATGAACAGGCGCTTGAGGGTTTAAATCATTAAAAGCTATAACCTTTTCATCTTCATATACGGGCGTCGTCGGAATTTCTTTATTCGCTATTTTACAAAAAATACAATCCGTCATATCTCTTTCTCTTTGGAACAATTATACAATATTTTAGAAACACGGGCAACTAAAAAGGTGTATATTTTCTAAAAATTTACCGACAAAATATGTGAAAATTCAACTATAATTTTAATTTTATTTTTTATTCAAAAAAATATTTTTGATATAATTAATTTGCCAAAATATCTGTAATATAGTTATATTAAGTATATTAAAAAAGTTAGAGAGAGATAATTATGGAAAGAGAAACTAAATGTTTACATTCGGGATATAAACCCCAAAATGGTGGTCCGGGAGTTATGCCGATATATCAAAGTACAACTTTCAGATATAACTCAAGTGATGAAATAGGTGATGTTTTTAATGACCCTACTAAATCTCATATTTACACAAGATTTACCAATCCGACAGTTGACTGCGTAGAGAAAAAAA
>Ga0310695_10007158_pt1 | contig 17946 bp, 19 predicted proteins | sample RumenRJG_04DNA_FD_203882 | JGI IMG/M metagenome (GOLD analysis project Ga0310695, IMG submission 203882) | Bovine rumen microbial communities from Lethbridge, Alberta, Canada - RJG_04 (v2) (version 2) | ecosystem: Host-associated > Mammals > Digestive system > Stomach > Rumen | place: Canada...
TCTTTGGAAGATGATGTGGATATGGATTATGATGTCCCTGACCTTGAGGATTTTGGAAAGGAGGGCGAGAGTGCCGAATTTGAGGTTGAGCAGGAGGCCGTCTTTGAAAAAACAGACGATTTAGAGCAGGAGAAAAAATCCAAAGACAAAAAAGAGAAGAAAGAGAAAACCAAAATGACTAAAGAGGAAAAGGAGGCTAAGAAAAAGCAGGATAAAATAACGAAAGAATTTAAGAAAAATAGCGGCAAGACTGTTGATAGGAAAAAGAGTCAAAAAATCAGGGAAAAGCAAATGCAGAAAGCCAAAAAAGAGGAAGAAAAAAAAGCGGCAGATGCTGAGCTTCATGCCCGTGCTGCCTCAGGCGGCGATCTGACCTCCAATGAGAAAAAAACTTTGGCAAAGGAGCAGCGTAAACAATATATTGCCGATTATAAGCATCAGAAAAAGGCTAAAAAGGCAATCTTGAAAATTCAAGACAAAAAAACAGCTAAACAAATGAAAAAGCATCATAAAAAGACAGATAAAAAAATGAAGGATAGACGCAAAAAATCCAAACCCGGATTTTTTAAGAACTTTTTTAAATAATATAACAAAATGAGTACGGCAGCATTTACTTCTATTATGTTGATTGTAATTTTTGCGTTTATAGCTGCAATGATATGGGCTTATAGACGCAATGATTACAAAGCGGAGCAGAGAACTTTTACTCCGGAAGCCCTTAATAGTCTTGACGATACGATGAAGACTATAACCTCTTATAGTCAGGAGTATTTAAAGGATTTGCAGCAGAAACAGGAGCAGGAAAAGAAAAAAAATGAGGAAGAGGAGCGGCAAAAAGACCCGCTTGCTAAGGTTGAGGCTTTGACCAGCAGAGCGAAGATGATTCAAGCTAAAAATCATATTCGCAAATCTGCTGCTGACGAGTATTTTGAAAAAACGCGCAAGATTGCAAACGAAATTTTAAAACCCAAAACCTAAAAAAAAAATTTTTTTTCTCAAAAAAACGTGTTACATTTGCAGCGTAAAAAGATTATTAAAGTTAGGCAAGGGAGAATCCAAAAGGTGATGAGCGTTTTGAATTCTTCTTTGTTTTTTGTTTTATCAAAAAAATAAAATTAGAAAAAATGGCTAAAATCACTTATTTAACGGATGAGGGTTTGAAAAAACTTAACGATGAACTCGATCATCTTATCGCTGTAGAGCGTCCGAATATATCTAAACAAATCGCCGAGGCAAGAGAAAAAGGCGATCTTTCAGAAAACGCCGAATACGATGCCGCTAAAGAGGCTCAAGGTCTTTTGGAATTGAAAATTTCAAAACTTCAGGATTTGATTAAAAATGCTCGTGTTATTGATAAAAGTCAAATTCAATCGGATATTGTTCAGATTTTGAGCAAGGTAACGATTCAGAATGTTAAGACCAAAATGAAAATGACTTATACTTTGGTTGCAGAAAGCGAGGCTAATCTCAAAGAAGGTAAAATTTCTGTTGAAACGCCTATTGCTAAAGGTCTTATGGGCAAAAAAGTCGGTGATACGGCTAAAATTAAAATTCCTGCCGGTGAAGCAGAATTTAAAATTATCGACATCAGTATTTAAAGAAATTCATAATGCATAATTCATAATGCATAATTCATAATTAAGAAAAATATGGCAACAATTTTTTCACGTATTATAAAAGGTGAGATTCCTTGTTATAAAATTGCTGAAAACGATGAGTTTTTCGCATTTTTGGATGTTAATCCTATTCAGAAAGGACACACGTTGGTTGTTCCGAAAGAGGAAATAAGTTATATTTTTGACATTGACGACGACAAACTTGGTCGTTATATGGCTTTCGCAAAAAAAGTTGCGGCAGCTATCAAAGCTGCAATTCCTTGCGTTAAAGTAGGTATTGCGGTTGTCGGTCTTGAAGTACCTCATTCCCACATACATCTTGTTCCTCTCAATCAAGTAAACGATATGTCGTTTGAACACAAAATGACTCTCGAAAAAGAGGAAATGCAGCAGATTGCTGACAAGATTGTGAAAAATTTTTCTATGAATTAGTTTTAGAACCTTTGGGGCGGGAAATTTATTTTTCTTCGCCCTTCGTTTTATAAAAAAATGGGAACGTTAGAGGCTTTTATTTTAGGCATAGTTCAGGGTTTGACCGAATTTTTGCCGGTCAGCAGTAGTGGACATCTTCAAATAGGACAACATATTTTAGATACGACCGAAACCGGCGGTTTAACATTTGACATTGTCGTACACGTGGCTACAGTTTTGGCTACAATCGTAATTTTCAGAAAACAAATTTGGGATTTGATTTGCGGTTTTTTTAAGAAAATTAATCCTGATAATTCACTTCCTTTTTGGCGCAGACTCAATGAGGCTCAGCGTTATGTGATTTTAATAGTGATTTCAATGATTCCGATAGGCATCGTAGGACTTTGTTTTAAGGATAAGGTTGAAGAAATTTTCTCTTCAAGCATTACCGTGGTAGGTGTTTGTCTTATTGTAACCTCAATTCTTTTGGCTTTAACGCATTACATCAAACCTCAAGAAGGAAAAGAAAAACAGGAAATTTCGCCCTTACACGCTTTTATAATCGGTTTGGCACAGTCTGTTGCCGTTTTGCCGGGACTTTCAAGGTCGGGTTCAACGATTTCTACGGGCTTGGTTTTGGGAAACAAACGTGAAAGTGTTGCTCAATTTTCGTTTTTGATGGTTATTCCTCCGATTTTGGGCGAGGCACTTTTGGATTTTAAACATATTTTTGCACCTTCGGCAGAATACCTTGCTCAACATGGCGGCGAAATGGTTCAAATTCCTACTTTAGCTTTGATAATCGGTTTTGTTGCAGCTTTTGTCAGCGGTTGTATCGCTTGTAAATGGATGGTGCAATTAATTAAGAAATGCAAACTTATTTATTTTGCAATTTATTGTTTTGTTATGGGTTGCGTTTGTATTGCTTTCCTTTAGCCGTAATTAAATAAAAAATATTAAAAAAAAAACGTTCCGAATGATAATCGGGGCGTTTTTTTTGCATTATTTATTTTATTTATTAATTTAGCGGTATGATTACAAAGCGGAGTTTTAAAGCTTTTTTGATTGTTTTTTTGATGGCAATCTTTGTAAATCAGAGAGTTTTGGCTTTTGAGCCTAATGAAACTTTCGGAACGGAGCTTTGTGCGCATAATCAAACTTATACCTCAAGCGAACTTTTAGCTTGTGTTTTGGTTTCGATTTCGGTTTTAATGGTAGCCGTTTTGTATGTCAGAAGATTTTACCTTGAAAAATTATTGAAGGCTCAGGACGATTTGAAAAGTCAAACTGATAGTTTCAACGCAACTAAGGAATTGTTGGAGTCGCAGCAGGAGAGTCTTAACAATGCTTTGCTGGATTTGTCGGTTTTAAGCGAATCAGGTCAGTGTATAATCAAAAGCCAAAGCATGAAAGATATTTCTCAAAACGTTTATGAGGAAATTAAAAAGTTTTTTGAAATTGATTATATCGGAGTTGGTATTTACAACGGTCCTCATTCAAGCATTGATTTTCCCTCCTTTGTCTTAAATGGTAATGTGATGCCTTTTGCGCGTTATAATGTTGAAAATATAAGCAACATGATTGTCTGGTCGTTTATCAACAGGAAATCAGTTGTTATCTCCGATTACAAATCCGAGGTTGGTAATTATATTGATACAGATTATTATAAATTAGATACTTCGCTTTTCGGTTCTGCTGTTTATGTCCCATTGTACGACAATGATATGACAATCGGAATGTTTACTGTTCACAGCCTTAAAAAAAATTTTTTCACATCTTATCATTTGAGTATTATCAATAATTTGGCGACTTACGTGGAATTTGCCATTGTTAATATTTCGTATATCAGACGTAACGAATTTCAGAAAAAACTTATTGAAGAAAGAAATGTTGAACTTCAGAACACGTACAACGATTTAAAAGAGAATCAGCAGAAACTTGAGGATTTGAATTCCGAACTTCAGAGATTTTCTGTTTCGGTCAGCAACACAGAAAATGCCGTTATCATGTTGGATGAAAACCGTAATATTATTTGGGTGAACAACGCATTTACAAAAATCTACGGTTATACTTTCGAGGAATATACTGCCAAAGGTGCTAATTATAAAGTTGCCATGAACAATCCCGCTACGATAGCCTATTACGATGAGGTTTTTAGAGATTGTAAGCCGAAAACTTTTACACTTTTGCATTATACCAAAACGGGTAAGGAGATTTGGATTCAGTCGTCCGTAACGCCGATTCTTGATTCTAACGGAAATGTTATTCAAACGGTTTCCGTTGATACTGACATTTCAAAAGTTAAATTTGCCGAAACCGAAATCACCAAACAACGCAATGAAATTGAGCTTAAAAACAAAGAAGTTACGAAATCCATTGAATATGCCTCTATTATTCAAACGGCTCTGATGACGGGAAAAGCCGCTTTGCAGCAACTCTTTAGTGATAGTTTTTATCTTAACCTGCCTAAAGCTATCGTTTCGGGCGATTTTTTGTGGATAGGGCGTAAATTCGGCAGAAAATATATTGCGCTTTGCGACTGTGCGGGACACGGTGTTCCTGGAGCTTTTGTTTCGTTGATGGGTAAAATGTTTTTGGACGAAATTCTTCAAACGGCTTGCGAAGAAGATACACCTGGGATTTTAATCAGGGAATTGAATGATAAACTTCATAAATCCGTTAATAGTTTGAGTAATAAAATCGGCGGTGTTGATGGTATGGATTTATCGTTTTGCATTGTTAATTCCGATAATACGATGTTGGAATATGCCGGGGCTTACCGTCCGCTTTATATTGTGCGTCAAGGTGAGTTGTCAAAACTTCAGCCGGACCGTTGTTCGCTCGGAAATATTGACGAAGATTCTGATTTTCAGTTTGCAACGCATGAGATAGAATTGTGTAAAGGTGATTTCTTATTTATGACATCTGACGGTTATTCCGATCAGTTTGGTCAGGAAAACGGGAAAAAAATGGGTCGTGTTAATTTTTATAAACTTATAACAGAGGCCGCTTCTTTGAGTTGTGATGAGATGTCGGAATTCTTTCTTGAACGTCATATTTCCTGGCGTGGAAGTTTGGAGCAAGTTGATGATATTTCTATGGTGGGCATACGCATTTCATAATTTTCCCCTTAAAAAATAAAAAATTATTTTTAGAATGTCGTAATGATTTTTTTTATCATTGCAACGATAAGAAATATGCACGAAGATAATCCAGCTGTTATTAAGCTGAACCCAATGAAAATCAACGCTTTTTTCAATTTTATATTATTTTCCATTTTTTTGTGTGTTAAAGGAAAGTTAATTTTGTTATTTTCTGCTTATATAACACGTGAAATGTTATCAACCCTATAAAAAAAACAGTTTTTTTATTCAATTCTGAAGTTTTTTTTCATCAATATAAGATTTATTGTTTTTTATATTTACCTTGAAAAAATAAAAATCATGGACATCGAAAATAAGAAATTAAAGTTCCAAAACATTGGTTCTGATTCCTAAAAAAAGATGAGAAATTAACTTTTGCATTAGAGAAAAAATTGCCTTTTTCTCAAATTTTTATTAATTTTGCGGTCTGAAAATCAGCAAAATTTTGAAACAAAATATCATCGAAAAATACAATGTACCTGTGCCGAGGTACACAAGTTATCCGCCCGCAAACTATTTCGCAGAATTAGGCGAAGCGGACTTCAAAAATGCCGTCTTGGAGTCAAACGAGCAAAAAGACAGCAACTTGTCGTTTTATATTCATTTTCCATATTGCCCGCGATTGTGCCATTATTGCGCTTGCAATTCGTATGCAATGCCTCAAACGGAAAATGTAGAGCATTATATCGACGCTCTGCACAAAGAAATCGACATGATTTTGCCGCTTTTGAACTCTGAGAGAAAAATCTCACAAATTCACTACGGCGGCGGCACTCCAACCTCAATGCCTTTGGATGCAATAAAAGAACTTAATCAGCATTTACTCAGCGCATTTAAAACTATCGAGCGTCCCGAAATCGCTATCGAATGTCATCCCGGCTATCTCGACGAAAACGGCTGGCAAACTCTCGCAGATGCGGGTTTTACGCGTATGAGTTTGGGTATTCAGGATTTTAATGCTGACGTGCTTAAAACTGTCAACAGAAAACCATCACTGATTCCTATCAACGAAGTTTTTAAGATTTTGCGTCAAAGAAATATTAAAATCAACCTCGATTTTCTTTACGGATTGCCGATTCAAACTCCTGAAAGTTTTTATAATACTATCAGTCAGGCTGTTGCACTTGCACCGGATAGACTTGTAACTTTTAGTTACGCACACGTGCCGTGGATAAAAAAGGCTCAGTTGATACTCGAAAAAGCTGGTCTTCCAGCACCCGAAAACAAGGAAAAAATGTTCGACAATGCCGCACAACTCCTTGAAAAAGAAGGTTATGTACGTATCGGAATGGATCATTTCGTAAAACCTGAGGACGAACTTTTTGAAGCTCTTCAAAATCACCGACTCCACAGAAATTTTCAGGGCTATTGCACAAGACGTACAACGGCGCAAGTTTACGCTTTCGGTGTTACGGGAATCAGTCAGCTTACAGCGGCATACGCACAGAATACCAAGGTTATATACGAATATATTTCGGAGGTTTTCAGCGGTAAAATTCCTGTTAGAAAGGGTTACAAACTTGACAAAAATCAACAGTTAGTACGCGAGGTGATAGAATCGCTTATGTGTAATTATTACGTTGATTTCAAGGAAATTGCAGAAAGATTAAACGTAGAAACAGACTTTTTGAAATCTGTAACTACTTATAATATAGATATTTTGAAAAATATGCAAGACGACGGTATTTTGGAATTGAACGAAAATTCAATAAAAATCACCGCCGAGGGGTCGCCTTTTGTGCGCAATGTTGCCGCTTCTCTCGATCCGCTGATGAAGAACACTACAAAATCATTCTCAAAACCGATTTAAAATGAAAACAGATATATTAATTATAGGTGCGGGTCTTACGGGACTTACAACCGCCTACACGTTAGCCTCAAAGGGCAAAAATGTTCATGTGTTGGAGCGTATGGAACGCCCAGGAGGTCAGATTCATACGTATTCAGAAGATGGTTTTGTTTTTGAAAGCGGACCCAACACAGGCTCGATTTCAAATCCTGAGGTCGTAGAACTCATGCAGGAACTCGAAAAAACTTCCAACGGAAAATGCCGTCTTGAAACCGCCCCCGATTCGTCGAAAAGGCGTTTGATTTGGAAGGGCGACCGTTTTAGAGAATTGCCTTCGGGACTTGGAAGCGCAATTACGACACCACTTTTCACCCTCGGCGATAAGTTTAGAATTTTGGGCGAACCGTGGAGAAAAAAAGGCAACAACCCCGATGAAACAGTAGGCGAACTTGCACGCCGCCGTCTTGGAAAATCCTTTGTTGATTACGCCGTAGATCCTTTTCTTTCAGGAGTTTATGCCGGCGACCCTAATACTTTGGTAACACGTTACGCATTGCCAAAACTTTATAATTTGGAACAAAATTACGGTTCGTTTGTGCGCGGTGCAATCAAAAAAGCAAAAGAGCCCAAAACCGACCGCGACAAATTGGCTACAAAAAAAGTATTTTCTGCCATCGGTGGACTTTCAAATATAACAGATTCGATGGCTGACTTTTTGGGCGACAGGATTTCGCTCGGTGTCTGCAATTTAAAAATAAATCCGAAAGAAAACGCTTGGGAAGCCACTTTCTTGGATAAAAGCGGTAACCAACAGACAATTAGCGCATCAACGGTGATAACAACTTGCGGTTCGTATTCGTTGCCGGAAATTTTGCCGTTTGTGGAGCCGGAATTGATGAATCAGGTCAACAACCTTAAATATGCTCCCATGATTGAAGTTTGCGTGGGCGTAAAAGATACTTTGGGTGGCGATTACAAAGCATTCGGCGGACTTGTTCCAACTATTGAGAAGAAAAAAGTTCTCGGAATTTTGTTTCCGTCAGCATGTTTTTCGGGACGTGCACCCGAAGGCGGCGCATTGTTTACGTATTTTATCGGCGGGGTAAAACACGCTGAAATGCTCGAAAAATCCGACTCGGAAATCACGTCTATCGTTGAGGAAGTTTTTCACGATATGCTAAAATTTCCGAATACATCAAAGCCGGATTTGATAAAGATTTTCCGTCACAAAACGGCAATTCCGCAGTACGAACTTTCAACAGGTGAACGACTTTCTGCCGTTGAAAAACTTCAAAAACAATATCAGGGTCTAATAATTGCGGGCAACCTTCGCGACGGTATCGGCATGGCTCACCGCATAAAACAAGCCCGCGACATTGCCGAAAAATTAATCGGATAAAAAGATGATAAAGTGTTTTCAAAATATTAATCGTCCGCCGGTGTGGTTGATGCGGCAAGCAGGACGAGTGTTACCAAGGTATAGAAAACTAAGAGAAACGTATAGTTTTCGCGAACTCATGGAAACACCGCAACTCGCAGCAGATGTTACACTTATGCCCGTAGAAGATCTCGGTGTGGATTTCGCAATTATTTTTAGCGACATCCTTACAGTGCCAACTGCTTTGGGTATGGAAATTGAGTGGACTGACTTTGGACCAAAGTTTTTGAAACCGTTATGCGAGGAAAAAAATCCGTCGAAAGCACTGAAATTTAGCGGCGAAAAATTTGAGCATGTTTATAATGCAATTGATATTGTTGTTGAAAACAAAAAAGCACCGCTTATTGGTTTTTGCGGAGCACCGCTAACAACGTTGTGTTATATGATTCAAGGTGTTAGCAGCAAACAGAATTTTCCTGAGGCCAAAAAGTTTTTTTATACGCAGAGTCTTGAAACAAAAAAACTGATTGATATTGTTACCGAAATTTCAATCGAATACGCTTTAAAACAGGTTGAACACGGCGTGGAAGTTTTTCAAATTTTTGAGAGTAACGCCGGAATTTTGCCAACCGAGATGTATAAAGAATTGATTTTGCCGAGTGTCAAAAAAATTGCTGACGCTGTACGACAAAAAGGTATTCCCGTGATTTTCTTTCCCAAAGGAATCGGCATGGGGCTCATAAATATAACGTCGGAGATTTGCGATATTGTGGGAATAGATTGGCAGACAGATATTTGGGATGCTCGTAGATTGATTGATAAAAAAGTAAAGATTCAAGGTAATTTTGATCCGCATTTGCTATTGGCATCTAAGGATAAAATTGCTGAGGAAATCGAAAAATATAGAAAATTTTTCGACGAAAATCCTGATTGGATTGTTAATTTAGGCCATGGTGTTTTGGCAGAAACACCGTTTGAAAATGTAAAATTTTTTGTTGATACAATAAAAAGTTTAAGATAAAAATGATTCAGTATAAGTCAATTAGCCATCAGAATACGTCGCTTGCCGATAGGGAGCGATTTTTTAAGGATTTTAACAGAGAGGGTGTTGGTCCGTCGGTATTTTTGCAGACTTGCAACCGCGTGGAACTTTATTACGGCGACGGCGAGATTCCCAACGACGTAGCGCGTCATTTGTTTCGTGTGGTTTGCGGTTTGGAATCTGCGATAACGGGTGAAAAAGCGGTTCAAGGACAGGTGAAAGATGCGTATCTTGCAGCCCGAAATTCGCAAAAACTTCCCACGCCGATGCACAAACTTTTTGAAAGTGCGTTGCAAATAGGCAAACGTGTTCGCAACGAAACGGAAATTTCGCACGGGGCTGTAAGTCACTCTTTGGCGGCAATCGAAATCATTGAGCAAGAGCATATTGACCTTTCTAACGCGCGTATTACGATAATCGGTGTTAACAAATTGACTGCTGACATCATAAAATTTTTGCACAACAAGGGTGCGAAACTTGTTTTTCTTGCCAACAGAACGGAAGAAAAAGCCCGCAAACTTGCTGAACCATACGGTATTGACGTTTTCACGCTTGACGAAAAGTCTGCGTTTATGCGCGATACAGATATTTTGATAAGTGCAACGTCGGCGCCGTGTTCGATAATCAATAAATCCGACATTAATCCCAATCGTCCGCTTTTGGCGATAGACCTTGCTTTCCCTCGCGACATTGAACCCGATGTTACTGAAATAGAAGGTGTTAGACTTTACAACCTTCACGATGTGGAGCAAAAAGTCAAGGACAACATTTCGATTCGTGAAGACGAAGTGCAAAAAGCCGAATCTCTCATCGAGGAAGAAATTACTGAATTGCAAGGCATTATGGAGCGAAGAAAACGTTACACTATGGCGGTGTAACTTAAAAAAATTGCGATAACACTTCCGAAAAGACATTTTTTTTATTAATTCGGAAGTGTTATCGCATTTTTTTTGTATTTTGTTGACGGTAAAAATCATATTTTATTTCCATTTATGACTTTTACAAAATCAATGCTTTATTTATTAAGTTATGAATTAAATAACCTATTTGTTATTCCAACATACGCCAAATAATTCTCCACCATTAGAAGATGGTTTATAATTCTTGCGGTTTCATTTGAATATGAGGATAATTTGTCAAATGCGATAAAAATTTGTTTTGGTGAATTATTATAAATCGTCAATATATATTGTATTTACAATTTGTAATATACTTATTTTTTATTGTACTTCAATGTTTGTATCCAAACAAAATATACTTTACAATGTAGCAAGTGTTAAACAGCCAAATCCAACGGCAAGTCACTGATGTCTTTAAGCCTTTTACCTTGAATTAATATATTGAGAAGTTCTATGGAATCTTCCGCACCACTTGCGTTAACGGCTTCGATGAGTTCGTACAAAGCGAAATGGTACATACAATCTATATCGCCAGTACCAAGTGCCAAAGAAGCCAAACGTGCGGGCAACGGCTCACCTGTTACCACGGCTATGTGCGGAAGGTTGCCTTTTCGATTACGGATTAATCCTAATGCTTCGGTACGGCTGTTTTGGGCGCGGTCACTACGCATTGTCCATTTAGCAGAAATAGATGCGTGAAGAATTGGCAATCCACCGTTTTTCTTACGAATGTATGCCATTTTTGCAGTGTCATCGTCAACGATTATTTGATTTTGATTGATGTCGGAATCATCAACGGCTTCGCGGTAGATAACAACGTCTGGCGAAACCATATAGTCATTACCCATACTTGCGGCAAGTTTAGCGTCTGTTTCGGTAAGACGGTTGAGATATTCCAAATGCTCATATTGTGCAAAACTACTTGTTTTGATAGTGTTTCTATTGCCGAGTTTCACAATGTGCCATACTCCCGGTCGAAGATTCTGCAATTTTGGAAATGTCGCCGACAAAAATTCCATATTAACAAATTCAAATTTTGCTCCCGCTGTCTGACCAACTGATTTTTCGGCTGTTTCTGCCATAAGTTCTTCGGCTATGTAACGTGCTATTGACACAGACAGTTTTGATGACTTGTCGGCATTGCTTGGTATACCGTTAGTGTCTATCGTAAGCACACCGTTCTCTAACAACAACTTATGATACCTTTTTCTCTCTGTTGACAATAACGCTTTCATTTTCTAACACTCTTTTAATTTGTTCGCCGACAGCCTTAGCCACGGGCGGAGGAAAAGCATTTCCAATCATACGACAAGCGGCAGTTTTTTTTGTACCAAAATCCCAATCATCTGGGAATCCTTGGATTCGGGCAATCATCCTCGGCGTAAGTCTCGGCATACCGTCAAAATCCTTATCGGGAGCAGCATTGGCAATTCCCTTACCGTCAATACCCAATTCAGCCCACGCATTACGCGCCCGTGCGGGACCCAAATCAGGACCGCCGTGTTTTTTTGAACCGCCTACTATTGTCGGGGCTATGGCATCCGCTTGTTTTGACCAATTGTCTGCTAATTTCCATCCATTGGCAGCCATAAGATCTACGAGAGTTTCGCCAACGGTAGGCGTTTTTTTAACGCATGGGCACGGATATTCAAAATCGACATCAATATCTTTCCTAATACCTACAATAACAATACGGGGACGTAATTGAGGCACACCATAATCAGAAGCGTTGAGAAGTTTTATTTTGACAACGTAACCGAGTTGCTCAATACGTTTTAAAATAGCATTACGATAAGTATCGAATTTTGGATCCAAAAAACCTCGGACGTTTTCAAGCATTACTGCACGGGGTCGGATTTCGTCAATAAGCCTTATCGCCTCAGGAAACAAGTCGCGCTCATCACCGTCGCCAAGTTGCTTGCCCGCCACCGAAAAAGGCGGACATGGCACACCTCCTGCCAATAAGTCAATATTCCCATAATATTTGTTACCAGAAAAGTCTTTGACATCTTGACATATAACATTCCAAGTAGGGCGATTACGCTGCAATGTGGCACAATATTCCTTTTCATATTCCACCAAGACAACATGCTCGAAACCTGCCTGCGATAATCCCAAGGCCTGACCTCCCGCTCCAGCGCATATTTCTATGCACTTTAATGTGCTGTTATTATATGCTTTCAACATAACATTTGTTTTCCGCAAAGGTATAATTTTTTTTTTGAAAATACGCAATTTTTATTCACATACCTGACTTTTTATACTTTTTAAACATTGCATATTATCATTATAGTGTCTCAAAATTACAAAAAAATTCAATTTCCATCAAACAAATCGTCCATCGTTACCTTTCAATGGACTGTTTGAGAATGTGTAATAGATACAAAAAAATCGCGATACTACTTCCGAAAAGGCATTTTTTTATTAATTCGGAAGTGTTATCGCGATTTTTTGTAAATACTTCACAGGCACTTGTTTTGTCAGCCACACGCCGTTGACCGAGAGATAAAAATTGTAACCGTCTTTGTGCATTTCTCCGCTGAGAATTTTGTAAACTACCGGGCTGCCATGCCGTTTGCCGACGTTTTCCGCAGTTGAAAATTCCTTTGACAAATGAACATACAAACGCGATTTGGGCAGCAGACCAATTTTTTCAATAGAGGAAACATATTTTTCGCCGGTGCCGTGATAAAGATACTCTGGCGGCTCTTTTTCTTCAAGTTCCACATCAACGGGAATTGAATGACCCTGATTTGCGCGAATCAGAGTTTTGTCATCGTTAAATGAATATCGTTTTTTGTCGTTGTTGGCAACAATATATTCAAGCGTCTGCATATCAACAGGCTGACCGTGATTGGACATACCTTCCAAAAGTTCTTCGATATTTGCCCAACCGTGTTCATCAAGTTGAATTCCAACAGTTTGGGGCTGATGACGTAGAATCAGAGAAAGAAATTTGCCTATATTTTCTAAATTCTTCATATTTTTTCTTTTTAAGAACAAAATTATAAAAAAAATTAATTTGGAAATGCTATCGCGATTTTTTTGTTTTTTTTCTCCAAAAAAACATCCTAAAAAACTTGCCTAAAACCTCAGAATTGTTTATTTTTGTGCATATATTATCACCTAATCACCATGACCGAACTAACATTACAACGCCTCAAAGCCTGCGGTTGGACACCCAATAGAAAAGTAGACATTTCGCCGATTGAAGAATTTTACGACGAAAAGGGAATTGTTATGCCCAAATTTCTAAGGGAGTTTTTTACTCAATATGCATTCCTTCATATTGAATATTATGATTCTAAACGTGGTGTACACGAAGAACATAACCTCACCCCCTCGGACTACCAAATATACCACAGACATATAGGAATCCACGGAACGGCATATCATGTTGGGCAAGCGTTTAGAAATAATATGGACATATTGTACCACAACGACGGCAACTTCTATATTTTTATGGGAGGTGGACCATTAATCCGTGCAGGTAATACTGTTGATGATTTAATGAACGGTTTATGTGGCGATTGGGAACATGCAGTTTGGAAATATATTAGACATTAGATCTTTCCATGGGATATTATTTTGATAATGACACATTTCGCAAACTAAATAAAATGTACGAAATTTGGCTCAATGCTGCCAATTTCAAAAAGGGCGATGTTGTTACCGGCAAAATAATAAAGGTATTATTATTAATCATTCATTACCGATACACCCCACCAAAAATTGTATTCCTTGCCTTGATTGTTTGTGAATGTTCCGTTGTAATCATACATTCCGCTGGTCCAGCCGTTGAATGTGCCTGAATTAAAACCTTTGGGTGTGTGCTCGTTGAGGATGATGTGATACGAAACGCTGAGATTTTCATTCCACTTTTCGTTAAATTCTTTTAGGCGGAGGTTGAATTTGGTTTTCGGGCGGGAATCGAACCGCGCTTTGCATTGTTGTTGATTGTCATAATTTTAAAATCCACTCGTTCTACGTTCCAAAATTAGCAATTTTTTATTGTATTTTGTTAAAAAAATAACTATTTTTGCAAAAACTAATCCGCATACAATTATGAACGACGAAATAAAACTTTTGCCACAAGGCATAAACGATTTTGCACAAATCAGACGTGAGCATTTGTATTACGTTGATAAAACTATGTATATACCCAAAATCGAAACTGACAGTCATTATATGCTTATCGTTCGTCCAAGGCGTTTTGGTAAGAGTTTGTTTCTCAGTATGTTGGAAAATTATTACGATGTAAAAGCGAAAGATAATTTTGAACAATTATTTTCGGGTTTGTACATCGGCGAACACCCGACAAAATGGCATAATTATTATCAGGTTTTGGTGCTTGATTTTTCGCAGGTGCTCAGCGAATACGACAAGTTGAAGGATAGTTTTTATAGTTATTGCAACCATCGTCTTGATGAGTTTGCAATGAAATACGAAGATATGTACTATCCCGGATTTGCCGCAGACATCAAAAACGAAAAATTGACAACAGAAAAAATCAACATGATTGCGGCTCGCGCCAAGTTATACGGCAACCATCTTTATTTAATCCTTGACGAATATGACAATTTTACGAACACCGTTTGGACTTTAAAAGGCGAAAATATCTATAAATCAATCACTCACGGCGAAGGTTTTTATCGGGATATTTTCAAAAAGTTCAAAGGAAATTTTGAGAGGATTTTCATAACAGGAGTTTCGCCCATAACCCTTGACGACCTTACGAGCGGTTTCAACATCGCAGAATACGCCTCCAACAAAAAAGTATACAACCAGTTGGTCGGCTTTTCAGAAAACGAAATCCGCGAAATGATAAAATATTATCAGTCAGCAGGTTTGATAGAGGATTCGTCAGAAAAAATTATTGACAATATCATCGAAACTATGCGTCCGTGGTGCGACAATTATTGCTTTTCGTACGATAGTTTTGTAGACGACGAACCGAAAATGTTCAACGGTATGATGACGATGACTTACATCGGTTATTACCTTGAAAACGGCAAATTTCCTGCGAATATGTACTTGCCAAATGCGTTGATTGATTACGGAAAACTCGACCATATAATCCGCCTTGAAAAGGACAACGAGAATCTCCGTCGCAACGCCATCATCATGAAAATCATCGAAAACGGTTTTGTTTATGAGGATATACAAACCCATTTCCCGGCATCTGATGTCGTTAAAATAGAAAATTTCATCAGCCTTTTGTACTATTACGGAATGTTGACGATAACAGGTGTTTTCGGGATTAGTACAAAATTGTCCATTCCGAACAACAACGTCAGAATGCATTATTTCAGATATTTGCAAAGCGAATACGATAAATATTTGCCTGTTGAAACTTCGGAATTGAAAGCCGCGTTCAATTATGCCGCGCTTGACGGTAATTACAAAGACATGCTGACTTTTATTGCCGGGGCTTACAAAAATGCATCAGTAAACCGCAATTCAATCGAAGGCGAAAGAACAATTCAGGGCTTTTATATGGCATACTTGGGCATGAATCCATATTACTTAATGAAACCCGAAATTGAACTTGCCCACGGTTACGGCGATATTTTTCTATTGCCTGACATGAGATTCAACTTTGTTAACCATTGTTATCTCATTGAATTTAAGTATGTTAAAACAACATGCGACGCTCAGGACGAAACCGACGCATTTGAAGCGGCAAAAGCGCAGTTGGAGGTTTATTCGTCTGACAAACAGATTGTTAAGATGATAGGGACTTCAAAACTTCACAAAATCGTCATGATTTTCAAAGGCGGTGATTTGGTGAGGTTAGAGGAAGTGTAAAATGAAATCGTTTTTCGTGTTTTTTCTACAACTTGTGGCGGCGGAAATTAAACACAAACAACAGCTGCGAAGCTCATGCGGCTGTTGTTTGTGTTTTGCGAGGGAATGAACATTCTCATATCAACGGAAAATCCGTGTTGTTCAATATATCTACCTTTGTTATATTGTCTTTCGCCACAAAACAACCGCCGTTACAGTTTTTGCCATAGAATACGCAGTCTTTGCATATCTTATCCAAAGCCGTGTCTTGCAGTTTAATATGTTTTGATTTCAGATAGTTAACAAGAATATTATACGGAATAATCCTGTCGCCAACAAACATATTAATTAAATGGTCTGAGAACTGATTGCAATGCCTCAGATTGTAATCAGCATCAATCAATCCTGTACAATCCAAACGACAAATTGATTTGGCAGATTTCAGAGGAATCTTTGTTCCGTAAAGGAAACAAAGTGGCACTATATGGTCTTTACCCGCCAAAATTCCCATCTCCTTGCATTGAAGCCAAAGGCTTTCGTATTTAGTGGCAATTTCTTGTCTGTGGAGAAATATATTTTCGGTACAGTCGAGCGTGAAGTTGACGAACATCTTGCCGTATGATGAATACCGTTTAATTTCGTCCATTAATACTTTGACATCGGTTTTCTCCGAAACTTGAATCTCCAAACTACGCCTTCCAAGTTTGTCTAACATCAAGTTTTCTTTGCTGATTTTTTTTGAAAACCTAAAATTATACGTTATGGAATCACTCTTTCTTGGATTGAATTTTTGTAAATCTTCAGACAATCCGTTAGTGAATACGCAAATTTTTTTGAAATACTTTTGGGCTATTTCTGTCATTATCTGAAAATCAGGATGCAATGTCGGCTCACCACCCATAATTTTCAAAACGGGAACTTTGTTATCTCGAAAATATGCGCATAGTTGTTCAAATTTATCTACTCGCATATAACTTTTACCCCTTGTATTTCTATTAAAACAAGTGCTGCAATTAGCATTGCAATTTTCTGTCAAATAGAATCTTATATTTCTTAGCATTTTGTTTATGTTTAAAATGCCCGATGTAGTTTTATCGGGCATATTTCACATTTTCCTTGATGATTATTATTGTTAATAATCATCATCACCCTCACAATCTCCACCATGACTACAATCAAAACAGTCTTCGGTTGGAGGATCGAACTCATCTACATCGCAATCATTCCACTCACAGTCCCAATCTTCACAAACACAATCATCGTCATAGGGGGAATTTCCACCAAACTCAATATGATCACAGTCAAAAATATCTCCTGTGTTATCGTCTCGGTCTGTGTTGTCATCTCTGCAATCTTTTGAAGAACAATACATTTTGGTAATGTTCAGATTTTCGGAAACATTCATTTCTGACATTTTCCAATAGTCAAACCTATTTTTCATAAACTTTCAAATTTTAAAGTTACATAGATTTTACCAATCTCCGTTAACATCTCTGTCTGTCTCGTAATCATCTGGGTTGTACTCGTCATCATCTTCTTCATCATCAGGACAATCAAAATAACTATCGCGATTGTCGCAATCACAATCACGACAATCTTTTGACGTACAATTAAACTCAACGATATTGAGACTGTCTGCAAGACTTATGGCGGACATTTTCCAATAGTCCAAGTTGCTGTTGTTTAGTTTCATATTCAATATTGCTTTAATGTTTAGTAGTTTCTCTCACCCTTTTTGGCGGTTGATTTCTCCATTTTATTATACTGCCAAATTACGTATAAAAAATTTACACACCAAGAAACCTCTGTCGTGAAAATCTCTACACTTCTGTCGAGATTTTCACGACAGTTTCCGTGCGGGTTGCCAACTCATAAATTTTA
>Ga0310695_10007160_pt1 | contig 17945 bp, 16 predicted proteins | sample RumenRJG_04DNA_FD_203882 | JGI IMG/M metagenome (GOLD analysis project Ga0310695, IMG submission 203882) | Bovine rumen microbial communities from Lethbridge, Alberta, Canada - RJG_04 (v2) (version 2) | ecosystem: Host-associated > Mammals > Digestive system > Stomach > Rumen | place: Canada...
TCCCCATTGTCCTATTCAGGACAAGGGGACAGATACAAAAGGACCGTCCCCCTAAATCAAAACGCCCCCCTGCACAAATACGTACAGGGGGGCGCTGCTTTTCAGGGAGACATGGGGACGGTTCTTTTGTTTCCGTCCCCATTGTTTCTGTTCAGGACAAGGGGACAGAAACGAAAGGACCGTCCCCTTAAATCACATCAGGAGAAGATGGGCTTGATCGCCTCGGAGAGGCTATCCTTCTCAGCCTGTGCGGCTTCGAGATCCTTGCCGAGGGTGGTGTAGTAAGCCTTGATCTTGGGCTCTGTGCCGGAAGGACGGATCATGACTTTGGCGCCGTCTTCGAGGACATAGGAGAGGACGTTTGCCTTGGGAAGGCCGGTCTCCTCGGGCTTCGCATAGTCGGTCACGGCTGCGACCTTGAGTCCGCCGAGCTCTGCGGGCGGATTGGTGCGCAGACCGGACATGATATTGGCCATCTTGTCCATGCCGGAGAGGCCGGGGAACTCGACGGTGTCGATCTTGTTGAGATAACGGCCGTACTGGGCATAGATCTCTTCCAGACGCTGTTTGATGCTGGAGCCGATGCTGCGATAGTATGCAGCCATCTCGCAGATGAGCATGGAGCCGATGATGGCGTCTTTGTCACGGACATAAGGGCCTGCCAGATAGCCGTAGCTCTCTTCGAAACCGAAGATGAAGCGGTCGACTTCGCCTGCTGCCTCGAGCTGTGCGATCTGGTCGCCGATCCACTTGAAACCGGTCAGGGTCTGACGAAGCTCAACGCCGTAGTTCTCGGCGATCTTCTCTGCCAGAGGAGTGGAGACGATGGACATGACAGCGACGGGGTTCTTGGGCATTGTGCCCTTCTCAATGCGGCCTGCGCAGATGTAGTCGAGCAGCAGAGCGCCCATCTCATTACCGGAGACCAGCTCGTAGGAGCCGTCCGGGCATTTCATTGCGATACCGACACGGTCTGCGTCGGGGTCGGTTGCCAGCATGAGGTCTGCGCCGACTTCCTTGGCCAGATTCAGGCCCATTTCAAGAGCAGCGAAGATCTCGGGGTTGGGATAGGAGCAGGTGGTGAAATAGCCGTTGGGATACTCCTGCTCGGGAACGATGGTGACATCGGTGATGCCCATGTCTTTGAGGATGCGGGTGACAGGGACAAGACCTGTGCCGTTCAGCGGGGAATAGACCAGCTTGAGGCCTGCTGTCTTGCAGAGACCCGGACGGACCTGACGAGCTTCGATCGCCTCGTACAGAGCTTCCTTGCAGTCCTCGCCTACGAATTTGATGAAGCCCTTTTCAACGCCTTCTGCGAAGGACATGTACTTGGCACCGGTCAGGACATCGGTCTTCTGGATCGCGTCATAGACGACTGCTGCCGCGTCATCTGTCATCTGGCAGCCATCGGGGCCGTAAGCCTTGAAGCCGTTGTACTTTGCAGGGTTGTGGGAAGCGGTGATCATGATACCTGCGTTGCAGTTGTAATAGCGGGTGGCGAAGCTCAGTGCCGGAACAGGCATAAGCTCGTCATAGATACGGACATTGATGCCGTTTGCTGCCAGAACGCCTGCTGCGTCGCGTGCGAAGTTCCAGCCTTTGAGACGGCTGTCATAGCTGATCGCAACAGTCTGATTGCCGCCCTGGGTCTTGACCCACTCGGCAACACCCTGTGTCGCCTGGCGCACTACCCAGATATTCATGCGGTTTGTGCCTGCGCCGAGAGTTCCGCGAAGACCTGCGGTACCGAAGGACAGCGCGATCGCGAAGCGCTCTTTGATGGCGTCGTCATCGCCTGCGATATTCTGCAGTTCGGTATTCAGATCACAGTCAATCAGATCAGCTTCCAGCCAGCGTTTGTATTCATCCTGATACATACTTTACACCTGCTTTCTTTGAAAAAATGGTATTGCATGTTGCGTCAGGGCTGCGTGCCCTGCTTTGAAAACCCTGAGCATTGTCTCTCTACCGCGGGGAATAAGAAGACCCGGATATCCGGACCGGTAAAAGCCGGAAATGACAGCGCACAGACATCTGTGCCTGTCGGAGCAGTTTTTCGGCAATTTTCAGCAAATGCACCGGAGACCAAATGCTTTTATGGACAAAGTGCCATAGATTCCGACTGAAAATCACGCGGTTATCGGACAATTTTCCTAATTAGAAATATATAGGTTTTTTGTCACTATGTCAATGAAAAGTGAGAGTGTCAGCGGAACCGTCCCCTTGGCACTCTCGAGAAATCTGTTGTAGAAGATGGCAAAAAATGCTACTCTATATATAACTGTCGACTTTTAAAAAGAGGCGGCTGTCTTTTTGCAAAAATGCGTAAAGACATGATGCCGCCGCGGGTATTATAACAGCCGGGGGACAGCGGAAAGCAGTCCGGACCGGCAGGGAGCTGCATGCCATGAAGGCGAAATCTTATCACGACTGGTACATCCATCATCAAGAAAAACTGGGCGCGGGACTTGCCGCACAGGGAGAAGGGCCGGGGGCCGGACTGTCTGTCGAAGTCGTGCGCTATTCGCATTTGAAAAACTATATTCTCTCCGATGAAAAGAAGCCGGACATTCTGGTCGCCTGTGATGACGACGGTGAGCTGTCCGTGCACGCTCTGAGGCTGATCCGTGATTATTTCGCGGAGAATCCGAAGATCCATATGCTTTACGGAGATGAGGATCAGTTTTCTGAAGGTGCTTATATCAGTCCCTGGTTCAAGGCGGACTGGTCGCCGGATACTTTTTTGTGCACATTTTATTTCGGGAGTATTTTTGCGCTGCGTTCGTCGGCACTGGCTCTGATTAATCCCGGAAAGCGCACGGCACAGGAGTTTGAAACGGAATCCAGCATTCTTGAGGATGCAGTCGAGGAGCAGGAGGCAAGGCGCTCGGAGCCTGATACTGCTCTGCGCTCATGGATCTACGGAAAGCTCTGCCTCAAGATCGCGCAGGCAGAGGGCGGTTTTTCCAGGCGCCGCCATGATAAGATGCCAATCGGACATATCCCGGAGATCCTCTTCCATGCGGATTCAAGGCCGGAGGACTGGGACGCTGATCTGATCGGTGATTCCCTGACAGGACGTTACAATGCCGCCAAGGCACAGACGCGTCTGATCAGTATCGTTATTCCCAGCAAGGACAATCCGGAAGTGCTCTCGCGCTGTGTCCATTCTATCATGGAGCATACCCGCGTTCCCTATGAGCTGATCATTGTGGATAACGGCAGTAATGAAGAAAACCGTAAAAAGACGCAGGCGCTCGTCGACGAGATCAACGAGGGCGATGTATCTGCAAACTATATTTACAGTAAAATGCCCTTCAACATGTCGCGCATGAACAATATGGGCGCGGCCTGCGCGAACGGCGAGATGCTGCTCTTTCTGCATGACGATGTTGTTGTGCGCAAGGACGCCTGGCTTTCCCATCTGTCCGAGAAGGCCAAGCTCCCCTATGTGGGTGCGGTCGGGGTCAAGCTCTTGTATCCCAGTTCAAATGTCATCCAGCACGCCGGCATCGTGTCCGTGGCGGACGGCCCGGTCTACAAGCTTCAGTACAGGCGCAATGACGAAATCTGGTATTTCGGCTTCAACAAAGGTGTCAGGAATGTCCTGGCGCTCTCGGGTGCCTGCATCATGATCCGCACAGAGGTGTTCGGTGAAGTGGGAGGATTTGACGAAGAGAATTTCCCTGCCTGCTTCTCAAATGTAGACCTCTGCTATCGAATCTATGAAAAAGGCTATTACAACGTAGTCCGCAACAACATGTATCTGTTTTACTACGATCCCGTCTCTCAGGAAAATCTGGACACCCTGGAGGAACGGGAGAAAAACAGACCGGCAGAGCTGGAAGCGATTCACAGGCTTCACCCCCTGCTGGACGGAACGGATCCTTTCTATCACAAATATCTGACACAGGACGGCAATGAGCCGCGGTTTCTGCCTTCACTTATCATTGACGAATGAATTGCAATATCCTCATGAGGTAGCAGCATGGCCCCGATTGGTACGATTAAAAATAAAATAGCATCAGCGGGATTAAAAAGCGCGGAGCAGCTCCGCGCTGCTGCCGTGCGCGCTGCGGGGCGTAACGGACGTATGCCCTATGTGTATGAGGAGCCCCAGGAAGATGTCCTGCTGATGCAGGAGACCGTGTCGGAGAGAATGCGGGAGGGTGAGGCACCTGAATCGGTGCTCGGATCTTCTTTTTATCTGCACAGTGATGCCAGACTGCCCCTGTTCTCTATCTTTGTGGCGGTGCGTGAACCGGATCTGCGTCTGTTCCGCGCCACGCTGACTTCCATTCTGGAACAGACCTACGGAGAATATGAGATCTATATTCTCGACCGGGGGATTTCCGATCAGGTGAGGGATGTGATCGCCTGGTACCGCGAAGACAGGCTCCATTATCTGGATGTGTCCGGTGATTCCGGAATGGCGGGCGTGATCAATAAGGCTGCCTCACTGGCTGCCGGAGATTATATTTTCCGCATGGAATTAGGAGACCTGCTGACCAGGGATGCTCTCTTTGAAACGGCACTCGCCATCATGCAGACGGACGCCGAGATCCTGTATACGGACGAGGACCGGCGCGACCTGCGGGGAAATCATTTCTCGGATCCGTGGTTTAAACCGGATTTTAGTATTGACTATTTGTACGCAACGGATTATATTTCGAGAGTTCTGGTTGTCAGGCGGTCTCTCTTCCTGGCACTCAGGTTCCGTGAAGAATATGATGAAGCGCTGGAATATGATTTTGTCCTGCGGGCGCCCAAATCCGGGATCCATCATATTTCACGGGTGCTCTGCCATACCTACCAGAAAGGCGGCCTGCCTTCCGAAGTGATGGATGCAAGAAAGCGGGCTCTGGAGGAGTATTTCCGCCTGCGCAAGGTCCGCGCCGCGGTGCGGCCTTCCCGTTCGGCCGGATTCATGGAGATCGATTATATTCCGGATATTTTTTCCGCCCGGAAAATGGTCGGCGCTGTCGGCGGCAAGGTCCTCAATGAAAAGCACCGGATCGTCGGCGGAATGCGGGATGAGCGGGGCAATCTCCTTTTCGAAGGCTGGGACGAAGCCGAAGAGGGCCCCCGCATGATCGCGCAGACGGTACAGAACGCCTGGTCGCTGGATGTCCGCTGCATGAAGATCCGGGAAGAACTATACAGTCTGTACGAAGAAGTATTCGGCTGTTCTTATGAAGGCCATGTCATGTATGCCGATGAGAATCTCGGGCAATTGAGCCGGGAGTTCTGCGCGCGTGTGCGTGAAATGGGTTATACGATCATCTGGAATCCTGCCCTCAGGCGCATTGTCCGCAGCTGAGCGGCAGTTGGAAGATTATTAAAACAGGATAATAGATAATATATGAACAAAGTCACAGCAGTTCTGCCTGCCAGAAACTGCCGGAAGGATCTGCACAGATGCCTGACGGCCCTGTGCAGGGGGTATCATGTTCCCGATATCATCGTCGTGGACGATGATTCCAATGACCGGACGCGGCATATGATCCGAAAGCAATGGCCTTTTGTCACCTATCTGCAGCTTTCTGCCCATACCGGATATGCCCATGCGGCCAACGCAGGACTGCGCCTGGTGCGCACGGAATATGCTTTTCTCATCCGTCCGGATCTGACAGCCGGCAAAAAGTGCATCAGCCGGCTTCTGGAGGCAATGGACCAAAACGTATTCTGTGCCGTCCCGGAGTTCAGGACGGCAGGGAAGAATGCCGGAAAAGCCGATAAAGGCAGCGGAAAAGAAGGAAGAGCAGAGGAAACATTTTTTCCCGAGACTCTGCGGAGAATGCAAAAGAGGCGTCCGGATGCGGAAATCATCGCGGTACCCGACGGCTGCGCCATGTACCGCATGCAGGCGCTGGAAGAGATCGGGTGGCTGGATGAGCGTCATTACGAGGGGCTCGAGGCCTTTGATCTGAGCCTGCGCGGCGCGCTCAGCGGCTGGAAGACCGTATTGAGACCGGGCGCATATGTGAAGGCGCCCGCTGAAAAGTCAGGGGATCGGCAGGATGGACACCTGCCGAATGGCTCCGGCACATTCCGCCGCCAGCTCCTGGCAGGCAACGGAAAGTATGTTTTTTACAAAAATCTTCCGGGACCGGTGCGGATCATGGGGCTGCCGCTGCTGGCTGCGGCAGATGCCGCACAGATCGCTTCTTTTTTGAAAAACGGTGAGCCGGGTGCCTATAAGGCTGCGCTGGAACGCGGCCGGGCGCTCTGCAGTATGGAGAAGGAGAAGCGCACCGCGCTTGAGGAAGGAGTCGGCATCTGGCCGGAGAACCTGTCGGACGCTTCTTTTCTGGGAATGGATGAGGCTGCGTCGAGGATCTACCCTCTTTTCCTTGCGGAAAAAGAGCCGGCATCTTTCTCACGGTTCGGACGCTATCTGCATATCCAGGGCATGATAGCCGCGGAACTTCCCCGGATCATCCGCCTGCTTATATAAAAGGGCAGCAGCCCGTTTCTGCGGGCATCAGAATTTTTCGAATATTCAAAAACCCGTGTAAAAACTTCTGATATTTGAGGCTAATGTCTGAAAATGAAAAGGGTGTCTGTTCTCAATTGTAAATGGGGACGGATGATGTTATCATATGGGTAATCCCCATATCTCTATACCAGATATTGATGGTGATCACCTGTTCGGACACAATTTACGGAAAAGGTTTATACCTGACTGTGACTGTCCGGCACGGGCGATGCTACTTGCGACAATCGGAGGGCAGTGATGCGTAATACGATCCCCATAATGGATCTGAATAATCCCGATGAGATGATTCGTGCAAACGGCGCGGCGGAAGCTGCACGTACGAACAGGCTCAGGGAGGAGGTCAGTGATTATACACAGGTGATCGAACAGCTCCGCGAACTGTATGACCGGAACAATGAGCTGGTGCAGAAGCTTCAGTTCATGAACCGCTCTCAGACAGACGAAATCCGCAGACTCCTGCAGGAGAACAATGACAGGATCACGGAGAAGCTTTCATCACTGCAGGACTATGATACACAGGCGATGCAGGACGGTATTGCCGCCGCAGTCGCTGATTCGCAGCAGACAGTTCTGACCGCTCTGCAGAAGACGCAGGATCACGCCTCGCAGCTGCAGCAGCAGTCTGATGATTTTAACCATAAGGAAAACGTCAGGGTATACAGGAATATTCAGGCGTCCATGATCGCGGAGCTCGGAAAACAGACACAGGAGCTCGGCGCTAAGCTGGATGCCCTGCAGGAGGCTGTAAAACCCGATCCCACAGAGACATTTATGCGGAAGATCACTTTCGGCATAATGATCGCGGTGCTCGCGATCCAGCTACTGGAGGGAGTCGGACTGCTCAGCATGTTCCTGAGTATGCACTGATGTTTTTTGTGTCTTTAATGCTTTCCGACCATGACGGAGCACTTCGGCGGGCTGGAATCGGACAATACCCGCTGACGGGTTTTGAATGAAATTATGGCTAGACAATACTGGCGTCCCTCCAACATGCTTTATCCTGTGCCGGCTGTCATGATCAGCTGCGCGGATGAGGAGGGGCGGAGCAACATTATGACGGCAGCCTGGGCGGGCACGATCTGCAGTGATCCGGTGATGGTTTCCGTATCGATCCGTCCGGAGAGGTATTCACACGATGTGATCGCCCGGACCAAAGAGTTTGTGATCAATCTTACCACAGAGGATCTGACCTTCGCGGCGGACTTCTGCGGTGTGCGTTCCGGAAGGGACGTGGACAAGTTCGAATATCTGCATCTGACAAAGATTCCTTCACAGAAAGTGAAAGCACCGTCCATCGGCGAAAGCCCGGTATGCCTCGAGTGCCATGTGACCGCCATTGAAAAGCTGGGGACACATGACATGTTTCTCGCAGAGGTCGTACAGGTTTCCGTGGATGAGCAGTACCTGGATGAGAAGGGACGTTTCCTGCTGGAAGACGCCGGTCTGGCGGCCTATGTGCACGGCTCCTATTTTGCACTGGGTGAAAAGCTCGGCACCTTTGGTTTTTCCGTCAGAAAAAAGGAAAAAAAGGAAGGGGGAAAGCGCAGGAAAACGGTTCCGCGCAAGACGCGTGATGCAGGCACCGCCCCGGGGCGGAAAAAAGACCGGATTTCCGGTCAGGCAGACACAGGCACAGGGCGGCAGAAAGAAAAGCCGTCCGGCCGCAGAAAAGACAAGCCTGCCGGTCAGGCAGACACCGCCGCCAGGCGGAAAAAAACAACCTCTGTTTTTGCGGACAGGATATCCGCGAGAAAGAAAAAAAACACTAAATGAGCGTGGTGCATGCGCCGGAATATGCAGAATACGCAGGGTACAAAGAGGTGCCCCGTGCTTTGCCGGCGGATGACCCGTCAAAGGGGCTTAGATGGAACATTATATTGTGAACGGGGGAAATCCCCTGAGCGGTGAAGTGGAAATTGCAGGAGCCAAAAATGCAGCGTTGGGCATTCTGGCCGCCTCTGTGATGACTAACGAGACTGTTACAATTGAAAATATACCTGATGTCAGTGATATCCGCGCGATCCTCCTCGCTATTCAGTCGATCGGCGCACATGTCGAAAAAATCGACCGTCACTGTTACAGGATCAACGGTTCAGGAATCAACAGAGACTCGATCGTAGACAATGAATACGTGCGCAAGATCAGGGGATCTTATTATCTGATCGGCTCCCTTCTGGGCAGGCACCGCCGTGCGGCGGTAGCGCTTCCCGGCGGCTGTAATATCGGACTGCGTCCGATCGATCAGCACATCAAGGGCTTCAGGGCACTGGGCGCGGATGTGCGCCTTGCGCCTCCCGGAATGGTCATAGCCGAGGCGGATGTGCTTCGCGGATCCCATATCTACATGGACGTCGTCTCTGTGGGCGCGACCATCAATATCATGATGGCATCCGTCATGGCACAGGGTGTGACGATCATTGAGAATGCCGCCAAGGAGCCTCACGTCGTCGACACGGCCAACTTCCTCAACAGCATGGGCGCCAGCATCAAGGGCGCGGGCACTGATGTGATCCGCATCAAGGGCGTCCAGAAGCTGCACGGGACGAATTATTCGATCATTCCGGACCAGATCGAGGCCGGTACATTCATGTTTGCGGCAGCAGCTACAAGAGGGGATGTTGTGATCAAGAATGTTATTCCCAAGCATCTTGAATCCCTCTCGGCAAAGCTTCTGGAAATCGGATGTCAGATCCATGAGTCCGACGACGAAGTCCGTGTGGTCGCGACCAGGCGTCTGGGACCGACCAATGCAAAGACCTTCCCTTATCCGGGATTCCCTACGGACATGCAGCCGCAGATCACAGTTCTTCTGGGCCTTTCCCGCGGAGTCAGCATCATCACAGAGAGCATCTTCGAAAACCGCTTCAAGTATGTGGATGAGCTTACCAAGATGGGTGCGCAGATCCGGGTTGAGGGCAATACTGCCATTGTAAACGGTGTCGAAAAGTATACCGGCGCCAATCTCAGCTCACCTGACCTGCGGGCAGGTGCTGCGCTTGTAATCGCCGCGCTGGCCGCCGAGGGTATTTCGGAAATATATGATATCCACTACATCGAGCGCGGATATGAGGACTTCCCCGAGAAGCTCCGCAGACTCGGCGCCGAGATCGAGACGATTGATACGGAAGCGGAAAAGAGAAAGTTTCAGTTCAAAATCGGATGAGTTCTGATTTCTAGGACATAAGTCTTTTTATAAACCCCCGTGACCGCACAGCCACGGGGGTTTACTATATTTGATGGTTCAACACTTTTGATCATGACGGGTCAGCCGTCCGGAAGGAGTTTATCATGGGAAACGGATTGTTGGGAGCGGTAAAGGAAAACGGAAGCTTTGTGGGTGTGTGCCTGCTGGCGGTTGTGGGACTCGTTCTTGTGGCATACCTGTTTGAACGCGCGGCGCGCGCGCGCAGCGGCGGCACGGAGAGGATCCTGGCGACACGTAAGATCGTCATGATCGGTATGTTCTCCGCTATTTCCGGTATTCTGTACTGCTTCGATTTCTCCATCCCCGTGATTGCGCCGGAATTCTACAAGCTTGACTTCTCCGAACTCCCTGCCATGATCGCAGGCTTTGCCTTCGGGCCTGTCGCAGGCGTCCTCGTGGAATTCATCAAGGAACTGGTCAAGCTGGTGCTCAAGGGTACCTCTACAGCCTTTGTAGGCGACCTGGCAAACTTCCTCATCGGCTGCATGCTGGTCCTGCCGGCTTCCATCATCTATCAGTTCAGAAAATCCAGGAAGACAGCGATCCTGGGCTGTGTCGTCGGCACCCTGGTCATGACCGTATTCGGAACATGGTTTAATGCAGTCTATCTGCTCCCTGCTTTCTCCAAGCTGTTCGGCATGCCGCTGGATGTCATCCTGGGCATGGGCAGCGCTATCAATGCCAAAGTTACCGACCTCACCACCTTCGTGATCTTCATGGTCGCCCCCATTAACATCATCAAGGGCGTCGGCATTTCCATCCTCACCATGCTGATCTACAAAAAGGTGAGCCCTATCATCAAATACGGACGCACCATGTCGGAGGGCACAAGCGCCCGCAGATAATGAGTCTTGGACGGGAGACATAGAACCGTCCCCTGTCTCCCTCATCCCCTGTCTCCCCGGACTCACGAAAGGTTGACAATAAACTGAGATGATGGTAGTTTGTTCTTGGACTGAAAGCAGTGAACACTGCCCTGATCATCAAGAGGATAATTCCCCGGTGCGGCCGTGAGAGTTCAGCCGTACCGGTTTTTTCTGCAGAGAATAGTGCAGATTACTGAAAATACCGGGTATGGTTTTGGCGGGCGGAAGTCCGGAAATAAGAAAAAAGAGAAGAAAAACAGGCTGAGGAAAAAGAAAAAGGAGGAAGAAAAAATGATTGCAATCGGATCTGATCACGGTGGATTTGAGCTCAAGACAAAGGTGATCGGGCATTTGAAGGAAAAGGGTATTGAGTGCAAAGACTTCGGTACATACAGCCTTGATTCCTGTGATTATCCCGACTTCGGCCGCGCCGCTGCAGAAGCTGTCGCTTCCGGCGAATGCGAGAAGGGTATTGTCATCTGCACCACCGGCATCGGCATTTCCATCACTGCAAATAAGGTACGCGGCATCCGCTGCGCACTCTGCCATAATACGACCACTGCAAGATTGACCCGTGAGCACAACGATGCAAACATGCTCGCCATCGGCGCAGGCATGGTCGGTGAGATCGTCGCATTGGAGATGGTGGACACATTCCTGTCCACAGAGTTCTCTCAAGGCGAACGCCATCAGAGAAGGATCGACAAGATAGAAAATCCGTGCTGATCTTCCGGATTTTCTGATCCGCGGAGCTGCTGTCTGCGGAATTCGTCAGAGTAAAGGCTGCACTTCGTGCCCCTGCCGAGGCGTGAAATGTAACGAGCAATGTGCCTCCTCTCTACAGCTGCAGGGCGCGGCAGTGGAAGGAGGCTTTTTTTCGAAAAAAGAAGGGATCGTTCTGCCATGGCAATGATCGAAAAAATATATGAAACAACCGGCCCGGAGGAGACTCTGCAGATCGGAAAACAGATCGGAGAGTCTGCCGCCGCGGGTGAGGTCTATGCCCTGATCGGAGATCTGGGTGTCGGCAAAACGGTCTTTACCAAGGGATTTGCCGAAGGGCTGGGCATTGACGAGCCGGTAAACAGCCCGACCTTTACCATCCTGCAGATTTATGAAGAAGGAAGGATACCTCTCTACCACTTCGACGTGTACAGGATCGAAGAACCGGAGGAGATGGAGGAGATCGGTTTTGATGAATATATAGAAGGCGACGGTGTCTGCCTGATCGAGTGGGCCGGAAGGATCGAGGAGCTCCTCCCGGAGGATGTCATTGTTGTTTTCATCGAAAAAGACCTGGACAAGGGACTGGACTACCGCAGGATCACTGTGCGCAGGCTCCGTTAAAATGCGTTAAGAGGACTGATCTGACAGGGCTTTTGCGTGCTTGACAATGGAAAAGGATGATGATAGCTTTTTCCATGCGGAATCCGAATGTGACAAACCGAAGGTTTGTTGGAGCCATGCGTGAGCGCGGGACGCGCAAAGCAGCGCGTAGTTTTCATCATATATGATCATATATGAATGTACATAGGAGATTATAACTGCAAATATGAAAATACTGGCAATAGAGGCGTCTGGCCCGGTCGCGGGCTGTGCCCTTCTTGAGGACGGTCTTTTGACCGCGGATTATAATGTTCAATATAAAAGGAAACACTCTCAGAGTCTGGTTCCCATGATGGATGAGATGAAACGCATGCTGGAGCTGGACCTGCAGACTGTGGATGCCATTGCCATCGCTAAGGGACCGGGTTCTTTCACGGGACTCAGGATCGGCGTGGCAACGGCAAAGGGCGCTGCGCTGGCAATGGACAGACCGATCATTCCTGTCCCCACAGTAGATTCTATTGCCTACAATCTCTATGGGACTGACGCTCTGATCTGTCCCCTGATGGACGCGCGACGCCAGCAGGTCTATACCGGAATTTATGAATGGAAACGCGGTGATACAGATACAGCTGCCGGGGACCTGCGCTTTACAGTCGTGCGCCCCCAGTGTGTCATTCCGGTATCCGAGATCGCCGAGGACCTCAATGCCCGCGGCAGATCTGTCATTTTCCTGGGCGACGGTGTACCTGTCAGTAAAGACGCTCTCGCAAAGCTCATGAAAGTGCCTTATTCCTTTGCACCGGCCCACCTTGACCGCCAGCGCGCAGCTGCGGTCGCTTCTCTGGCATGGTCTTATTATCAGGAAGAGGGCAATGCATGCATGGTTTCTGCGGACGATTTCCGTCCCGAGTACCTTCGCCTGGCCCAGGCCGAACAGGAACACAGCGAACGCCGCAGCTTTTCCCTGCTGCTGGAGAAATAATTTCCGTTCATCTCTTTGAGGGCACGTGATTTGAGGGTACGCGAACGGAAAAGAAAAAAGACTTTCTGCCTGTCAGAAGCAGATCAGATGCCTGTCCGGTAAAGTGCTCAGGCATTGTCGGAAAGGATGCAGAAAAATGTCCTATACTGTACGCCGAATGCGGGAAGAAGATATCCCGCAGGTGGTCGAAATCGAAAAAATCGCATTTTCCCGCCCATGGACGAAAAGCGTCTTCAAAGCGGCCCTGCTGCTTCCCTACGCAGCCTACTATGTGGCCGTGGAGGATAGTTCCGGAGAGGATACAGGGGATAACACTGGAGATAAGACCGGAGATAATATCCCTGACAAGGTCGTTGGTATGTGCGGCGTGAAGAAAATTTTTGAAGAGGGGGATATCAGCAATGTCGCTGTACACCCTGCGCATCGCGGACGCGGCATTTCACGGAAGATGCTGGAAATCCTCATGAGTGAAGCCCGCGCGGACGGCGTGCAGGCATTTACACTGGAGGTGCGCGCCGGTAATGAGGTCGCTGTAAATCTCTATGAGAGCCTGGGATTTCGCACAGAGGGGGTCCGCCCCCGTTTCTATGATGATCCTGTGGAGGACGGTCTGATCATGTGGCAGAGACCGGAGGAAGCGGGCATATAAGCGAGAATTAATTATAAAGGGAAAGAGAATAGAATTTATGATAGATGTCTGTCTGCTCGGAACAGGGGGAATGATGCCGCTTCCTTATCGGTATCTCACATCCCTTATGGTCCGATACAACGGAAAAGGAATACTGGTGGACTGCGGAGAAGGAACCCAGGTCGCGCTCAGGAGGCGGGGGTGGAGCCCCAAGCCCATCGACGTGATGCTGTTCACGCATTTCCATGCGGACCACATATCCGGCCTGCCCGGGATGCTGCTGACCATGGGAAACGCGGAACGCACAGAGCCGGTCCTGATGGTAGGACCCAAGGGACTTGCCCGTATCGTGAACAGCCTGCGTGTGATCGCCCCTGAGATTCCTTTTGAAATTCAGTTCCTGGAACTGTCGGAGCGGGAACAGGAGATCGCCCTGCCCGGAGAAGCCGATTTTCATATCCACGCCTTCCGGGTCAACCACAATGTGCCCTGTTACGGATACTCCTTTACGCTTGACCGCAAGGGACGTTTTGACGCCGAACGCGCGAAAGCGCAGGAGATTCCCGTGAAACTCTGGAGCCGTCTGCAGAAGGGCGAGACAATCGAGACCGAAGACGGTGCCGTCCTGACACCGGACATGGTCCTGGGGCCGCCCCGCAAAGGCCTGAAACTGGTCTACAGCACCGACACACGTCCCTGCGAAAGCATTGTCAAATATGCGCAGGACGCGGATCTTCTGATCTGCGAAGGCATGTACGGTGAGCCGGAAAACGCGGCCAAGGCACGTGAGAAAAAGCACATGACCTTTACCGAGGCGGCGGGCATTGCAAGGAAGGCTTCTCCTAAGCAGATGTGGCTGACACATTACAGCCCGTCCCTGATCAAGCCGGACGACTTTATGCCGGCGGTCCGAAAGATATTTCCGGACAGTTATCCCGGCAAAGACGGCAAGACCATCACCCTGGCTTTCGAAAATGATTAATGGCCGCAAAGTACACGTCCTTTGACGGGGCCTGTGCAGCAGTGATCCGGCAGCAATGATCCGGCAGCAGCGATTCAGCAGCGATTCATGCCCCGCCTGCGTTTTTTGCTGTTCTGAAAAGTTTTTGTATAGTGTATAATATATGTGGCCTGTCTGTTCAGACGGGCTGCAGGACTTGAGAATATGAGTGATTTGAAAAAAGATATAACCATTCTGGCAATTGAATCCAGCTGTGATGAGACGGCGGCTTCGGTCGTTGTGAACGGTCGGCAGGTCCTCTCCAACGTGATCTCCTCCCAGATCGACATCCACACGCTCTACGGCGGCGTGGTGCCCGAGATCGCCTCCAGAAAACACACCGAGCGCGTGACGCAGGTCATCCGCGAGTCCCTGGAGGAGGCTGGAAGAAAGCTGGAGGAAATGGATGCCATCGCCGTGACTTACGGCCCCGGCCTGGTGGGTCCCCTGCTTATCGGCGTCTCGGCCGCCAAGGGACTGAGCTTCGCGACCGGGATCCCGCTGATTGGAGTCCATCATATAGAGGGACACATCAGTGCCAACTACATCGCTGAGCCGACTCTGGAGCCTCCCTTTGCCTGTCTGGTTGTTTCGGGCGGCCACACCCATCTGGTGCTGGTCAGAGATTACGGGGAGTACGAGATCCTGGGAAGGACCCAGGACGACGCGGCCGGCGAGGCTTTTGACAAGGTTGCGCGTGAAATCGGCCTGGGCTACCCCGGCGGACCCAAGATTGACAAGGCTTCGCGCGAGGGCGATCCTCATGCCATCGTTTTTCCAAGGGGCAAGGTTTCGGGCTCCCGCTACGATTTCAGCTTCAGCGGCATGAAATCGGCCGTCCTCAATTATCTCAATACCAGCCGTATGAAGGGCATCTCCGTAAATGTCCCCGATGTGGCCGCATCCTTCCAGCAGGCTGTTGTCGACGTTCTGGTCTCCCATGCGGGCGACGCGATCGAACAATACGGGCTGAAGAAATTCGCCCTTGCGGGCGGCGTCGCCGCCAATACGGCCCTGCGCACGGGAATGAAGGAAATGTGCGCCGAAAAGGGCGCGGATTTTTTCTGTCCCCCTCCGGTTCTGTGCACGGACAATGCAGCCATGATCGGAAGTGCCGCGTATTTTGAATACGTGAAGGGAAATTTCTCAGGACTTGACCTCAATGCTGTCCCCGGCCTCCGTCTGGGTCAGCGATAACGGAACAACTGCAATGCCGAAATATAGTATATATTCTGTACCAGAAATATTCGATGGACTGGAAATCCTGGGATTATTACCGGTGCGGACTTTTGGAGCTGTTTCGAAAGCAGGCAGAGAGCCTGTTTTGATGCAGACTCCTTAATATCGCGGGGAATTGGATCTTATGGAAAAGTATGAATGCAATCATTAACTGATTGCCGAATTTTGGGTACACAAACCAAAGTCCCTTGAAAACAAAGGAAACTTTTACAAAATGCGCCAGGTATAGTATAATCAGCTACAGCAATCTGATCTTACGCTGTAGCAGCCTCTGGTTGAGTGGATGGAGATTCCTTTTTCGTCCTGGAAGACTTGTGGGGACCTCCTCTTTTCGCGGTTTTTGCCACTGTGTTGGATTCGGGTTGCTTTTTCTGTGCTCTTTTTTTCGGCGTATCGTCTTTGGAACCCTTGTCCTTTGCAGGTTCCTGCCTGGAACACTGCGACTCAACCTGACGGATGATATTGTCATCGACCCCCTGCTCCCCTAGGAATGCGACGACTTTTTCGAGATTCAGCTCGTTTGGTCTCTGCCTCTGCACGACGGTCTGCTCAAAGTCAACCGGAAGGAAATCCTTATCGTCCCTGATCATGTGGTAGATCGACACGAGCATCTTCCTGGCAATGGCGATAATGGCCTTTTTATGGCCGCGGCGCTTTTTCAGCGTCTGATATTTGTGGTAAAAATAGGGCTGTTTCCTTGTGCTCTTCAATGACGCGAGTGCGCACTGCACAAGCAGCGGTTTCAGGTAATGACCGCCTTTCCCTATTTTTGTGGACTTTTTCTTCCTTGCGCTTTCATTGTTCGCAGGAGAGAGGCCCGCCCAGCAGGAAAGGGACCTGCTGTCATTCCACACGGACATGTCCACGCCGATCTCCCCGAGGATGTAAAGGGCAGATTCCGTAGATATGCCGGGGATAGTGCAGAGATGCCCCATGATGGATGCATACTTCTTGCGGAAGTGAGCGAGCTTTTCATCGATAAGGGCAATGTACTTTTTGATGTCTTCCAGGTGCATGCTGATGATCTCGAGTTTGTCGCGCTGGACCCCGATGAATTCGTAGCCATGTATACTGTCAAGGATCTCTTCCGGGGACGCCTTTGTATGTCCATGGACAAAAGAAAGGATCTTTTCATCTATGACCTCATCCTTTGGCGTGTGGATCAGGTAATCCATGATCCTGGAGGCTGACCTGCCGAAAGGATCTGTAAAAACGGAATCCAGACGGACTTTTGAGATGGTCATGGAATTCTGGTAGCGGTTCTTTTCCGAGGTCTTGATGCAGGTAAGTTTGAGCCGGTAACGGCATAGCTCGCGCAGGTCCCGGATGTCTGCAGGCGGGATATAGGAAGCGACGACCAGGTCCATTCGGAATAGATTGGCGATATGGATCGCGTCGCGGAAATCCGTTTTCCTTCCTTTTGCCTGTTTGACATATTTCGGGTGGGTGAGCACCGGCTTCATGCCGGACTGTTCGAGGATGTCATAAACAGGGATCCAGTATTTCCCGGTCGACTCCATGCAGACATCGGTCACTCCATACCCGGAGAACCATCCGGCCATACTCCGGATGTCGCTGTTGGAGCTTGTAAACTGCCTGACATAAAAGACAGCGGACAGGGTCTCGTTGTCCGTCACGCAGGCGCAGGCCATCAGGATGTTCTTGTGGACATCGACGCTCCCACAGCGGGGACGTTTGATGTCGGTGACCGGGGCGGTGACTACTTTTGTGCCGTCATCAAGAGTGGCGGATTTCAGTTCAGAGGTTGTGTATTTACCATCCTTTCTGAAACCGTGCATTGTGTTGTTGTCTAAAACTGCCATTGATACCTCCTCTCGTTGGGAGCAGAGCTGAAGTAAGGGAGGTACCGGCATTGACTGCCATCCCTGCGGGAATCCTGAGCAAAGCAGTGGATGTATTCATAAGTATCCGGGCTTTATTGTCCGCAATTGTTTGTGCAAATGGGATGGCTGCAACTTATAAGTATTCGGCTTCTGGATCTCCAGACGTTATGACGTGCTCTGTAGTGTACCGGTACCTTTTACCAGTATATAACCTGAGACAGTCAAATGGAGCAATTTAGCTGAAAAATCGTATTCCGATCTGAAGGGGCATTCATCATCGTTTGTGCCGAAGGAGGTCGGGACGACTGTAAAGGAGGGCCGGGCTCCGCCCGGCATGAACTGAAGTATGA
>Ga0310695_10007161_pt1 | contig 17943 bp, 15 predicted proteins | sample RumenRJG_04DNA_FD_203882 | JGI IMG/M metagenome (GOLD analysis project Ga0310695, IMG submission 203882) | Bovine rumen microbial communities from Lethbridge, Alberta, Canada - RJG_04 (v2) (version 2) | ecosystem: Host-associated > Mammals > Digestive system > Stomach > Rumen | place: Canada...
TGCAAATGCCAGAACTCTAGCAAAAAAGGACAGTGAAACCATTGGAGTACTGGTTTCCGATATTTCTGATCCTTATTTTGGCACTATGATCAAATCTTGTGATATGGCTGCCAATGCCATGGGAAAATCTCTACTAATTGCCCAGGGGTTCTATGATCCTCAGAGAGAACAGAAGGCAATTGATTCTCTTCTCTCACATCAGTGTTCCGGAATGCTTGTACATGCATTGGCCATAGATGATATTCTGCTCTCAGACTACATGAGACGATTTCCTTACATCGTGCTCATCAACAGAAGACTCAGAGGTTTTGAAGACCGCTGTGTAATTATTGATAACCACAACGGTATGTATGATCTGACAAATTACCTTATCAAATTTGGACACAAGAAAATTGCATATGTAACCTCCTCTTTCGGTATTTCTGATGCCCAGGAGCGTTTTTCTGGATTCAAGAAAGCATGTGCGGACAATAATATAGAAATCAATCCAAGACTGATTCTCTCTGTACCTCCATCACTTGAAGGAGGAAAAATGGCTGCAGAACAGCTTATGAAGATTGGTATTGATCAGTTTTCTGTAGTCATGTGTTACTGTGATACCATCGCAGCCTCCGCCATGTCTACCTTTGAAAACAACGGCATCAAGATTCCTAACGATATTTCCATAACAGGATTTGATGACCTGTTTATTGCCTCCTGTCTGAACCCAGCGCTGACTACCGTAACAAATCCTATCGGAATAATGGGAAAAGAAGCATTAAACCTATCTTTGGCACGCTACAAAAAGGATTTCGATTTTACAATTCCTCAGTTTAAGACTGAGCTTATCATCAGAAAATCCGTTCAGGAAATAAAAAACTGACAACAAAGAAAAAGAACAATCTGAACAAAAATGTAGGTCGTGAAAAGGATCTTAGAGGTAAAATAACATAACTGTTTGTTAGATATAGAGTTATATGGCTAAATTATCACTTCACGTTTCAGAAAAAGAAAGACAGAAAGAAAGCAAAGAAAATAAGCGCTTCTCCACTTCACAGAAAGGCTGGGGAAAAGGTTTTGCAGAAAAGCCTGTTTTTGTAAAAAGAATGATGCTTCCCCACTTCTGGAGTGCATGGTTTGCGTTATTCATGCTGTTTGTTATTGTTAATGTTCTTCCTTACAGAGTTCAAATGTTTTTGGGCAGCAAGATTGGCAGGCTCATGGGCACAATTCTTCCTGCAAGAAAATATGTTCTGAAAAGAAATCTCGAACTAGCCTTCCCTGAGATGTCTGATGAGGAAAGACACAATCTTTCTAAAGAAATTCAGCGTAATTCAGGCATGGCTATATTTGAAACAGGTATGGCATGGTTCTGGCCTGACTGGAGATTAAAGCGTCATGTCATAATTGACGAGGAAGGGATGCAGTACGCAAAAGAATGTACTGCCTCAGGAAAGCCGGTACTGGTGCTGACAGCTCATTTTGTTCACCTTGAACTTATGGCAAGAATTTACGGAACCTATATTAAGTCAGGAATTGGTGTATACAGACCTACCGACCATCCTGTATGGGAGTGGGCTCAGGTTAAAGGCAGACTAAGAAAGAACCTTGCCCTTGTATCAAAAAACGATCCACGCTCAATGATTAAGGCTCTGAAAACGGGAGCCCCTATTTGGTACGCTCCAGATCAGGATTACGGAAGAAGAGTCAGTGTTTTTGCTCCTTTCTTTGCTGTTAAGGATACAGCAACAGTTGCTGCTACCCATAATCTTGCAAAGATCGAAGGCACAATGATCACTCCTTCATGGACTATTAGAGAAGGTGACAAATATCATCTTTATCTGAAAAAAGCTCTTCAGGATTTTCCAACTGAAGATACAATAGCAGATGCGACAACCGTAAATAAAGTTATCGAAAATATGGTAAGAATGGCGCCTGAACAGTATTTATGGATGCACAGACGTTTTAAGACAGCGCCTGACGAAAATGAGAATCGTTATCCAGGACTTGAGGAGTAAAACGGTGAAAAAGATTTTCTCTATAGCAACTTGTATCGCTGTTGTTCTAACCGGCTGTATGTCAGCAGAAGAACAGGCCGCAGCAAACAAGGTTATTACAGCTCTACCAACTGAGGTTGAGGGGTGTACTTTTATTGCCGATGTTGACAACAATGGACCATACTCTACTGTCGGTATGGCTAGATTCAACCTAAAACATCAGGCAGCACAGATGGGAGCAACCCACCTGGTTGAAAAATACGCTCATACAGCGCATATTTCATTTAAGCTTCTAGGTGTTGTTCTATCAGGCAGAGCCTATAAGTGTCCTGTAGGAAAAGGTCCAATTGTTAATAATGAGAATGGAAAACTTCAGTATGATTTTCCAATGACTGATCCTGAGCAGGATATCATTAACGACTAGTCTTCCAAATATATTCCGCCCGATCTCTTAACACCGCAGATAGCTCTCTGCGGTGTTCTATATCAAGTACGTACAATCTGTTATATAGACATTCTAATTTGAGAAGATTTTTCTCCAGATCTCTTCTACCTTGAGTGTTGCAGGAATTCTGTCAGAAACAGCAACTACTCTTGGGAAATCAGCAAGAGAAAGCTCATGATAAACCTGTCGGATATCAATATAGGCTGATATAAGAGCATCTGTAATATTCTTATCTACAATTCCCAGATTTGCACATTCCTCAAGAATACGAACATTATCAGACCAGAGCTTCATCTGAGGATAGGCTGGCGCATATTTTAAAAGAAGATACTGAGAGATGAACTCAATATCAATCATGCCTCCGACGCCATGCTTGATATCGTAGAGAGAGTCTCCTGAACGATCAAGATGAGAGCGCATTTTCTCTCTCATGCTGACAACATCTTCCTTCAGCTTTCTCTCATCCCTAGGAGTTCTTATGACCTCCTCTCTAATCTGGTTAAACTTCTGGATAATATCAGGAGAACCTGCAATAGGACGCGCTCTTACCAGAGCCTGATGCTCCCAAGTCCAAGCTCTGCTTTTCTGATAAAGCTCAAAGGAATCTGTATCAGAAATCAGTAATCCAGTGTCTCCATCCGGTCTTAATCTCATATCAAGATCATATAGAATTCCACCTACGGTTGTGGTGGTAGCCAAATGCATAATGCGCTGAATCAGTCTCTGGTAGAAAATACTTTCTGGAACAGAGTTTTCTCCATTGGTTACGCCGTCTCCTGCTTTTTTGATGAAAACCATATCAAGATCGGACTTATAACCAAGCTCAATACCGCCTAGCTTTCCATAACCGATTACAGCAATACCGGGATCTTCTACATTCCTGCCCTCTGGTTCACCGTATTTCTTAGCATTAAGTTCCCAGGCAATGACAATAAGCTCTTTGATAAAGGCTTCAGCAAGCCAGGTTAGTGCATCAGAGATCTTCATAAGTGGTAGCTTTCCGGCTTTATCTGAAAGAGCAATTCTGAAAACCATCATCTTTTTGAAAAGACGCAGCTCTTCCATAACCGCCTCAAGATCATCTCTATCGATTCTTAAAAGCTGTTCCTGAAGCATAGAGAGAAACTCGTCAGGTGAAGGAGGCTTGTTGAAATACTGAGGTATAAACAGCTCATCTAACAGAATCGGATGAGAGGTAATCAGTTCACTTGCAAAGTGGTTTTCCTTCAAAAGCTCAATAAATCTCTCTAAAACCTCATTCTTATCTCTTAAAAGCTGAATATATGGAGTTCTCAGAGCAATCTTTTCTATAAGACCTGACATGCGTTTGAATAAGGCGGCAGACTGTGGCTCCCTTGCAATCAAATAGATAACCTTAGGCATAAGCTCAAGCAGAGTTTCTCTGCCTACTGGGCCAACAGGCATACGAGATAAAGAGGCCTTAAGATTCAGGATATCTCCTGCCATCTCTCTGGTATTTTCCTTATTGACCATATGAGGCTCTAGTTCTGCGCACATTTCCTCAAGATCGCTGTCTGCCTCCCAAAGATCGAAATTCTTATAATCTTCCTCTGAATCTTCCTCATCAGCCACAACCTTCTTGAATTCCTCATGCACGAAATGCATCACTTCATCAAGATCATGCCGGAAAGTTTCCTCAGAAGAATAGTTCATTGCAGCTAAAACTCTGGACATATCCTTAGGATTATCTGGCAGATTCTGTGTCTGTTTATCTGAGAATTCCTGAATTACATTCTCAAGTCTCCTCAGAAAAACGTAACACTTATCAAGGTTCTCACAGATATCTCTTGGGATCAGATCCAAGGAAATGATGTTCTTAAGGCTCTTGCGCAGAGCCTCCTCTCGAAGTTCATAATATCTTCCACCTCGCATTAAAGAGAAGGCCTGAGCGATAAATTCAACCTCTCGAATGCCACCTTTTCCAAGCTTGAAGTTGTTATTTAAACATCTGCGCCTTACCTCAGACTCAATCAGATGCTTTAATTTTCTTAAAGACTGAATAGCTCCGTAATCAAGGTATCTGCGATAAACAAAAGGACGCAGCATGGAGGTCAACTCCTGAGCATAGGCATCAAGAGTTCCGTGCTGACCTAAAATTCTTCCCTTAACCAGAGCGTAACGCTCCCAGGTTCGGCCCTGAGTTTCATAATAGATCTGCAGTGCATCAAAAGAATTTACAATAGCCCCTGCATCGCCAAAAGGCCTTAGACGGAGATCAATACGGTAGCAGAATGAGTCAGATGTGATATCAGAAAGAAAGTTTGCTGAACGCTGAACAATCTTTGAGAAAAATTCCCTAAAAGTTACAACTCTAGGACCTGCAGTCTCACCTTCCCTAGGATATGTGAAAATCAAATCTATATCCGAAGAGAAATTTAGTTCCTGACCACCAAGCTTTCCCATACCGATTACAAGCAAAGGCAGAGGAGAGCCATCAGAATCAAAGGCATCACCGTAGACTTTCTTCAACTGAGTACGAACTACCTCTAAAAGACGGAGGACAATTGACTCGGCTAAGGCAGAGAGTTTTAAAAAGATTTCATCTATATCGGCAAAGCCACAGAGATCTCGCCAGGCTATTGCCATGTGATGGATTCTTCTTATGACTCGAAGTCGACGCTTAAGCTCAAAATCATTAAGTTTCTCGTCAAGATACTCTTTTACAAAAGGATCAGGATCGGTATGAAAAGAAGAGTCATCCAGAGCTCCTTCCTGTATAAGAGAACAGCATTCCTTTGGATATGAGAAAATTGTATTTGAGACAAACTCCGATAATGCAAGAACAAATCTGAATTCCGGACGTGCATCAAGAATTGCAAACTGCTCTTCGCTAAGTTTGTTCTTGAGGCGTTCATACTGTATGTCAGAGTGCTGTTTTAATTCGTCTGGTAAATTCCTGTAATCGGTTGATTCTGGCTGTATTGAAAAATCCATCAAAAATCCTTACTTTGCCATCAAGGACAAAAGCAACCTGAGCTTCAGAGGGATCAGGAACAGCTTATTTGCCTTCTCACTTTCACGGATCTTCTCGTAACAGGAAGCAATGCCCTTTGAGTTTTTCCTGAATCTGCTTAATAGAGTTCTCTTTGAAACATGTCGGCATACTCTGTGGAAAGATTTTAAAAGTCTGATAATAATCTGCAGGTCTCGCTTATATTCGATTGGCTCCTTTCTGCCGATAATAAATGCCAGAAAATTTCTGCGCTTTAAATACTTCAAAGACAGCAGAAGTGAATCCAGTAGCGAGATAATCTGGGAGAACAGAACCGCATCACGAGAAATCAGGAAGTAGCCGTACATTTTCTCAAAAAGAGCAACCTGAGCAGTTACGTAGTCTATAAACGTCTCAGCACTATCAAGTTCGCAGAAATCTATAGAAGGTCTACTCTGCTGCTGCAGAAGCGCAGCACGGTGCATCTTGGAGAAAGGCTCTAAAAGCAGAGGAATATTGTTCGCAGCAAGATGCGTACATAGAATTGAGAACAGATTTAAAATTTCGTCAGAATGAACAGAGGTTTCCTTAAGTTCAATTTCAAGTTCACTAAGAGGATACCTGTTTGAACTGTCAACCTCTATATAGCCCTGATCGAAAGCTACCTCAAAGGTGCTGTCCAAAAGCTCAAGATTAAAAAGGTAACGGGTAAAATTGATACGGCAGATTGGCTTAAGACGTTTCTGAATTCCTTCAAGATCAAAGTCTGAAGGCAAAGCTTCCTTTGGAAACTTCATCAGATTTGGAACACCGTCAGAAACTTCAATTGGAAGATTATATTCCTGTCTCTTATGAAGACCACCGATGTTTTCTCCTTTTACCTTTAAGGTCTGCTCAGAGAAATCATCACCGCGTCTGATTCTAAGTCCGGCATGAATACCGAATAAGGCCTTATCGTCAGTATCAAAGTAGGTATTATCAAGATGCAGTGTAGTTTTATTGCTTACTGCGCCTATGTGTGAAAATATCTCGTATAGATTTGAAGCATCTCCATCAAATCCAAACTTTAGCTCAATCTCTTTGTCCTGCATTAACATTCTCTCCAAAACAGAGTACGGACCTCATACAAAAATAACTCTGTTTTTCTAAAATTATGCAGCATTGTTGTAATGTGAATAATCCGCTGCAAAGACTTTTATATCATTTTCTGACTATTGTACTTGCTATTTTTTTTATCATCTAGCTTTTCACCTCAAATATTAAACAAAAGTATGACTTCAAGAAAAATGCGCCAATAATTCAGAAAGAAAACAAAGTAATATTCAAACAAAGTCTTTTTATTAAATTTGCAAAAAAATTGTGTGCAAACTCGTAGTTAACTCGTGACAGATTAAAACATTAAGCAAAGCTTGTGCTAAAATCTTTGTAGAACAAGAATGATTTAAGGATTATCAAGTGATTTCTATTAAAAAAATTATATCAGGCTCACTGTTAGGTTTATGTATCTGCGCCACAGGTGCAGTTCAGGCAGAACCAGAAAACAATACCGACACCGATGAAATTAAGACACCTAAGGCAAAAGAAGTATCAGATCTTCAGATCGGAGATACTCTTTACGTTTCTGAAAATGTAAATGTCTGGCTTAGAACCTGCCCTAGAGCAAACTGCAAGATTGTTAATTCAATTCACGTTGGTGAAAGAATTACCTTTAATAAACTCTCTGATGATAGAAAGTTTGTTGAAATTACCTACAATGGCAAAGAGTACTGGATGCAGTACCGTGACCTTCAGGTGGAGCCATGCGGTGAAGCTAAGGTTGATGAGCTCGAAGGCAAGATTGCAGAACTTAAGAATTCTCTTGAGAACTACGACTCAGAAGTTGCAGCAAACTACAGAGCAGCAAAAGCAAAAGTTGAAAAGCTTGAGAAAGAAAACGCCAGCTTAAAGAGTACTCTTGCAGCTCAGAATGAAAAGATAGAAGATCTTGATGCAACCAGAAGAGATTTCGCAGACAAGCTTGAGACAAAAGAACTAGATATGCAGATGAGGTGGTGGCTTCAGGGTGCAGTGATTGCCTTCTGTGGTGCCATTATTGGAATTATCTGTGTTTACATTCCAAGACCATCCTCAAAGAGAAAAAATCGTTTCTAGTCCTTCCAAACAGGCTTTAGCATAGACAAACAAAAAATGAGTTCGAAAAAAAATCGAGCTCATTTTTCTTTTAACTTTATCTAACAAGAATTCCCCCGCTCTAAGTGGGGAGTATGTCACGACAAGGAAAACTTTTTAGAAAGTCAGTTTTCCGCAATTTTCTGTTTTATCTTCATAACTCCCAGATCAAGAGCCGCTTCAACAGGTTCATTGTTTTTTATAATGCTGTTGAGAGTCTGCTCCATTGGCTCCCACACATTTGCCATCTCTGGAATTGTCGGCATAGGATCGGCATACTCAACCTGTGCAGCAATGGCACTGGCATAATCATCGTTAGTTATTTCCTCTTTAGATAAAAGCTCTTTGATAGGAGGAAGCTCTGCTATTCTGTGATAGCGTTTTAAAGCAAACTCCGTCTGATTTATGAACTTTATAAACTCTTCTGCGAGTTTCTTGTTCTCGGATGTAGAGCTGATAGCATATGATTTCACTCCAAAGAAAGGTCTCATCGGAGTTCCGCCTAGAAGCTTTGGCAAAGGAGCAACACCATAGTTGATCCCCGAACTTGCATATCCGTCTAAGCTCCATGGTCCATTGATGATAGCTCCAACCTTTCCGGATTTGAACATCTCATCTATATTAGCCCAGCCTTCCTGACCTAAGACTGACATAGGTACATGTTTTTTTGCAAAGTCAGCAAGAATAGAAACACCCTTTACCGCCTTATCGTTATCAAGCCCTATGTTATATGGATTGAACTCTCCTTCAGAATTCTGCTTGAACACATATGAGCCGTATGCGCCAAAAAAGCCATAGCTGTAATAGAAATTATCTACTTTGCTGATAAGCCCATAGATGCCTTGATCCTTGTGCTTATCTGTAAATTCTATATACTCATTCAGAGTCTCAAAAGGAACAGGCATAACATCCTTGTTATAGTAGACAATAAGTGCCTCTATGGATCGAGGAACACCATAGTATTTGCCCTTAACCTTAAACAGTTCAGTTGCTGTCTCTATATAGTGAGATTTTTCCTGATCCATATTTTCAATAGGAGCAAGAATGCCTTTTGACATTGCGTCACCAACACGGTCAGATACAATCAGAAAAATATCCGGAGTCTTCTCTCCCCTGCTTATCAAATCCGCAACATCGTAAACATGGTGGGCTGAGTCTTTCCCCTGAATATCAACCTTCACGCCATACTTCTTCTCAAACTGGTCTGCAAAATCTCTTATACCATCAGCCTTGTTAAGATCTTCCCACACCGTAAGAGTTGCACCGTAGGATGACAAACCAAGCAACATAAGAGCAAAACCAAGAGAAACTTTAAGTGTATTCTTCATATCAGAGTTCTACCTTTCAATATCCCAAAAACAAGCCTGCCCAGTTAAACCTTAACCTTGGCAACAAGTTCAGACAGTTCTGCAACAGAACTGCTTGCATTGTTGACCACGCTCTGAGTTTTCTCAACCTCAACCACAAAGCCCTGAGCTGAACTGGTAATGTTCTGCATATTTGAGGATATCTCTGCAGTGGCTGTAGTCTGTTCCTCAGCAGCGGTCGCAATCTGATTAATCTGAGAATTAACAACCGAAACCTTGTTGATAATCTCATTTAACAGCACTTCAATTGAGGAGGCATCCTCAGCTAGAGAAAACATTGAGGAAACAGATTTGGACATAGACTCATTGGCAAGGTTAGCTTCATTCTGTACCAGGGTAACCATGCTGGTAATCTCCTGAGTTGAGGCAGAAGTTCTTGAGGCCAGAGCACGAACCTCATCTGCAACCACAGCAAATCCCTTACCGGCTTCACCGGCACGAGCAGCCTCAATCGCAGCATTCAGAGCCAGAAGATTTGTCTGAGATGCAATCTCGTCAATGGTCTGAACAATGGTTCCAATCTTCTGAGCCTTATCTACCAGAGACTGGATCTGCTCGGCATCCTTCTTGGTCTGCTCAACCTGCTGATGAATGGCATTGATGGTCAGACGAACCTTAGACACACCTTCCTGAGTAGTTTTATTGGAATCATCAGCATTTGCAGCCGCTTCCTGACAGTTCTTAGCAATATCAGAAGTGGTGGATACCATCTGATCTGCAGCAGCTGCAACTGTTAGAGAGCGGTTCTCTGTACTCTTGGCTGAATCTTTGATTTCAGAAGTTGAAGAACGAATCGTATCAAAGTTTGAGTTCAGATCATTCTCGGACTGTTTGATGGCTGATACAATTCCCTGCCACTCTGAACGCATGGATTCAAGCGAATGCAGAAGAACACCAAAATCATCCTTAAGATGAGTCTTTATTTCTTTTGAAAGGTCTCCTCTTTCAATATTAGCAGTTGCATCACAGGCACGTTTAATAGCTCCGGTAAACACAGCTGAAAGAGCAAAGCTGATTACCAGAGAAACAACAATTACAGCGACAGAAACAACACCAACCACAATGAGAGGAGTATTTGAATTCATCTCTTCAAGATGCCCCATAATATTGCCGAGAATGTTGTTGTTAATGTTCACCAGATTTCTCTGAGCGGCAATAAACTTAGGGTAAATATTGGCCGAGTAGATTCCGCGTGCCATTGGCTGGAAGTTTCTATCCAGTGTAGGTATCAGCTCATTATGATAAGCATCGATCGCCTCGGCAAGATAAGCTTTTACCTTCTTTGAGGCATCAGAATTAATCTGCTTATCTAGAGCATCGGCTACATTAACAATACTAGTAAGCTTCTCTTCAACAGAAGATTTATTCTGAGGAGTATATTCTTTGATGTTATTAACAAAGGTAAACAGCTCATCATTGACGTATGTGATATTCGAGCTTAATTCAGTATTGGGGTTGTACTCTGTTGAAAGAGATATATCCGCGTAATCAATTGATGCTTTGATGTTTTTTAAATTGATCATCGCAACAACTGAAATAATCAGAGTTAAGAGAATAACCACCATAAAAGCTAAGATAAGCTTTGCGCGTACAGCTAAACGATTAAACCAACCAAACATATTCCACCCTAAAAAAAGATAACTATTATTGTTAAGTTATAGGTGCAAATAAATTTAATTCATGTATATCTTATTAACTTTATGATTTAGTTCAAAAGGTTTTATGTGGATTTGAAGCTCATATTCAAAAAACAAATAGATATAAGCCTTTTCTTCTCAATTTTGGTGTTATTGTTGTTAACTAACAATACGGAAATGATTTTTTCTTATTATAGTTATGGAGAAAGAAATTTGAATTCTGGTATACCAACCGACATACCAGACAGAATAAATACAAAGAGAATCAGCCTTAGCTCCTCCCTATGGCTAAATAGAGTGAACCTCGTTATCAATCATGGTGATCAATAACTTGGTTCACACTATAAAGCAGAGCATTTTCTGCTATATGTAAAAGACATAAGAGCTCTTTTAAGTTTTAGGAGAGAGAATCATTTGAGTTGACTCTGGTCTGTTCTCAAGATTTTTAAAAGGAAGCAATACTGTAAATTCTGAGCCCTGCCCCTCTTTACTTGTGAGCTTAAGCTCTCCTTCGTAGAACATGACTATTCTCTTGACTATGGATAACCCCAGACCAGTACCCTCAGTGATTACAGAATGACTTTTGTCGACTCTGAAGAATCGCTCAAAAACACGACTTTGCGAATCCTCAGGAATACCGATGCCGTTGTCGCTAACCTTAATGCTCAGCATGTCTCCCTTATCTGCGATTTCAAGATCTACCCTGCCACCGTCCTGATTGTATTTTATGGCGTTGTCGCATAGATTATAGATAAGCGCATACAGGTACTGATAAACGGCGAAAAGTTCAATGTCCTCAATATTTTTTTCAAATCTGATGTTTCTCGATGTAGCCCGATCCTCAAGCATCTGTACCACATCGGAGCTCAGTGCTCTGGAGCTAAATGAAGTTTCGCCTCCCCTTCGCCCCTCATCAAGACGGGAGAGAAAAATAATGTCATTGATAAGCGACAACAGACGCAGAGACTTCTCTCGGATCATTTTTGCAAAGGATGGGATATCTACGGTTTTGACAATATTCCTTTCCAGAAGCTCAGCACTTCCAATGATGGACTGCAGCGGAGTCTTAAGCTCGTGCGAAACGTTGGCTGTAAATTCCTGACGCTGCTTTTCGGCAAGACGGTTTGGGGTTATATCTACTAAAAGCAGTGCATAGCCTTTGAATAGCTCATCAACCACAATGCGGTTGAAGAATATAAGATAATAGCGACCGTCCCTCTCGATGGTGTTGCGAGATGATCTTTGTATACTCTCCTTTGAGAACAGATCTCGGACAAAGGAGGAGCGATCTACGGTTAAAAGACTTTTGCCGATGCAGTCTTGATTCACATTCAAAAACTCACGGGCACTGCGGTTGATGCTTACAATCTCTACATTAGGATTAAGGATAACAAGTCCCTCGGTCATGCTCTCGGTGATGAGCATAAACTCCTGTGACTGCTGCCTTATATCCTCAATCTGCTTTACAATCTGACGCTGCTGCTCACAGATTTTGCCGATAAGTGGACTTAATTCGTCATAGACCTCGCTCTCAAGAGGATGATTAAGGTCAATCTGGTTGACTGGACGGACAATCTTTTCTGTGAGTACACGCGACAGCACCGCTGAGATGATAACAAGAAAGACCACGATGCCGAACATGACGTAGGCAAGAGTCGAAATCTGTTTTAGCACTGTCTCTGAGGTGACAGCACAGCGCAAGATGTCGCCGCTTTCCAGTTTAAGCGATCGATAAATAATTCTTTTATCAAGAGAATCAGAGTAGCGCTCAGAAAAACCTGCTCCGCTTTGAAGAGCCTCTTGCACCTCCTCACGGTCAAGATGGTTTTTAAGCTCATCGGCCTTAGAGAAGGAATCGTAATAAACAGTTCCGTCAGGATGAATCAGAGTGACACGGAACAGTCCGAATTTCTTGTTTAGGATAAAGGGTACCTCTCCGCTCTGATTCTGTCCTGCAGCCAGATCGGAGGTAAAGTAATCAAGTTTTTCCCTTATGTCTGAAGATACTATGACTTCGGATATAAGCAGCACGCAAAGCATGCCGAAAATTAAAACCGCAAGCGATGTTACAAAAACAGCTGCAAAAATTCTTTTTTTCATAATAGCCTATACTTCTGCCTTATATCCGACACCGCGCAGGGTGTGGATAATCTTTTCATAACTGGCAAGCTTCTGTCTTAAGGTTCTGATATGCACGTCCACAGTACGGTTCTCTCCGTCGTACTCAATTCCCCAGATCCGATCTAAAAGCTGCTCACGCGAGAAAACCCGGTTGGGATGACTTAAAAGCAGAAGCAGCAGCTCAAACTCCTTACGGGATAGATTAAGGTTGGAGCCATCAATACTTGCACTGTAGGTGCTTTCGTTTACTTCAAGCTGCCCTACTCTGATGACTCTGTCATGCTGATCCTCACAACGACGCAGTACCGCTTTGACTCTGGCTACCATCTCCATCATGGAAAAAGGCTTAGTAAGGTAATCATCAGCCCCAGAATCGAGGGCGCATATTCTTTCATACTCAGCACCGCGGGCTGTAGCCATGATCACAGGAAGATGACGAGTTCTGACATTCTCTCTAAGCTTTTTCAAAAGCTCTACACCATCAGCATCAGGAAGCATGACATCAAGGAGCACAAGCGACGGCATATTCTCTCTTAAAGCCTCCATAAATACAGAGGCAGACTCAAAGCCACGTGCCTCAAGCCCCATTGAGTTTAAGGTATAAATCTCAATATCTCTGATATCTTTATCATCCTCGACACAGTAAATCATAGTTTTTCACTCACAGTCTTTTTCGTTGTTTCCGGTTATTGCATAGATAACCCATTTTGCAACATTACAGGCATGATCGCCAATACGTTCAAGATATTTTGCCATCATGAGGACGTCAAGAGAAATCTCGGCATCGCTGCCACGACTGCTGCGTACTCTTGAGATAAGCTCCTTTTTTATCATGGAAAAATATCTGTCAACAACATCATCCTGTCTTATTACGGCACGGGCGTAGTCGACATCACGCACCACATAGGAATCTATGCACTCATGGACCATTTTAAGGACTTCTTCAGCCATATTCTCAACAAGTGTCACATCCTCGCCATCATAGGCAAAATCAAAGTTCATGACGATTTCTGCAATATCGCAGGCCTGATCGCCGATACGCTCGATATCTGAAATCATTTTTAACACAGCCGAAACGCTGCGCAGATCGGTTGCTACCGGTTGCTGGCGTAACAGCAGATCCAGGCAGAGTTTTTCAATAAAGCGGGCCTTTTTGTCGATATCATAATCCTGAGATGAAACCTTCATGGCCAGCTCACGGTTATGTGACTTTAATGCCTCAAGAGCTGAACGGATACAGTCCTCGCAGATTCCCCCCATAAGGATTAGCTCGTTGTTCATATCCAAAAGCTGTTTATCAAGCTGCTTTCTCATTAACCGAATCTCCCTGTTATATAGTTTTCTGTTCTCCTGTCGTGAGGCTTGTTGAAAATCACTTCAGTCTTGTCATACTCAACCAGATCTCCTAAAAGAAAGAAGGCGGTTTTATCTGAAATGCGCAGAGCCTGTTGCATGTTGTGAGTCACAATCACAATGGTGTATTTTTCCTTGAGCATCAGAGTAAGCTCCTCGATTTTACCCGTTGAGATAGGATCGAGGGCGGAGGTTGGCTCGTCCATAAGCAGCACATCAGGCTGTACAGCTAGGGCGCGGGCGATGCATAGACGTTGCTGCTGACCACCTGAAAGACCTAATGCCGAACTCTTTAATCGGTCCTTAACCTCATCGAAAATGGCTGCAGCCTTAAGTGAGCGCTCCACAATCTCATCGAGCTTGGCTCGGTTGCGCACGCCGTGGACTCTGGGGCCATAGGTGATATTGTCATAGATGCTCATGGCAAAGGGATTGGGTTTCTGAAACACCATTCCCACATTTTTGCGCAGTTTGCTGACGTTGAGATCTGTGTTGATAATTTCGTCACCGCGGTAGCGGATGCTCCCCTCGAGTCTGATTCCTGCAACCAGATCGTTCATACGATTCAATGTTCTAAGGAAAGTTGACTTGCCACAGCCTGAAGGGCCGATTAAAGCGGAGATTGAATGCTCCTCTATATCCATGTTGACGTTATGCAGAGCATGATTCTCGCCATACCAAAGATTGAATTTATTAACTTCAAATATATTCATGTTAAATCCTGTCTACTTATGAATTCTTCTAGCCATTAAAGTCGCGGTGATATTGATAATAAGGCTCAGGCACATCAGAATGCCGGCGATTGCAAAGGCCACTCCGAATTTCCCCTGCTCTTTGGCGTATACATAGAGGGCCACGGTCAGAGTTGCACCGGCAGAGCTGAGTCCCTCGGTCACTCCGTTTAGGGTATGGGAAAAACCTGCGGTAAATAACAGCGCCGCTGATTCACCTAAAATACGGCCACAGGAGAGGATACAGCCAGTGACAATACCGTCAATGCAGCAAGGCAGCACCACGGTCCTAATCATGTACCAGCGGTCGGCCCCCAGGCCGAAAGCTCCCTCACGGTAGCTTGTAGGTACGGTTTTAAGACTCTCCTGAGTGGTTCTGATGATAATCGGAAGATTCATGATCATAAGAGTCAGAGAACCCGCCAGAATCGATGTCTGAAGCGAAAAGAACTGACAGAAGATGAGCATGCCCACAAGTCCGTAGATGATGGAAGGAATAGCTGCCAGTGTTTCAATGGCGTACTCAATCCAACGAACCAGCTTCTTGGAAGTAGCGTATTCATTAAGGTAGATAGCGGCTCCCACACCAGCAGGAAGCACCAGCAGAAGCGTAGTCACGATAAGGTATACCGTATTGACGATATCAGGCAGTACACCGATGGACTCCTCAAGATAGCTTGGAGAGGTTGATAAAACCTTCCAAGTGATGTTTGGAAGCGCCTTTACAAGAATATAGAAAATCACAAAAGCCACCAGACACAAAGATACGCCAATGCACGAACACATCACAAACTTCATGACAGACGAGTAACACTTTCTTTTAAATGAGGATACTGACATGGTTATTTTCTCCTGCCTTTAAAACAAAGATTCAGCACCGCGTTGATAATCATGATGAAAAAGAACAGCACTAAGGCGATTGAAAAGAGAGCTTCACGCTGCAGTCCTGAGGAGTAGGACATCTCAGAAGCCACGGCTGTAGTCAGAAAACGCACACTTTCAAAAAGAGATGGCATGTTGGCAGCATTTCCCGAAACCATCATGACCGCCATGGCCTCGCCTAAGGCTCGACCTACACCTAAAACAACAGCGGCTGCGATACCGCTTCTTGCTGCAGGCACTATCACCTTGAAGGTAGTTTCTATATCATTGGCCCCCAGTGCCAGAGAGCCTAGCTCATATTCATGAGGAACAGATTCGATGGCATTTACAGAAACCTTGACGATTGAAGGAAGAATCATTACCGCGAGTACAACAATTGAGGCAAGAAGACCTGAGCCGTCAGGTAGATCAAAGATTCTCTGGATAAGTGGAACTAAAACCAGCATACCGATAAAGCCGTAGACCACACTGGGAATACCCGCTAAAAGATCAATCATGGGAACCATGATGTTATAGGCTTTTTTTGAGGCAAACCTGGCAAGGTAGACTGCAGAAAAAAGACCTAATGGCAGACCTATAATAATAGCCCCGCAGGTACCCAAAATAGAGGTCAGGATAAAAGGCAGAATACCGAATTTTGGATCAGAAGCGGTAGATGCCCACTGGGTACCAAAAATAAAATCAGTAAAACCTATCTTAAAGATTCCAGGAAGACCTGCAATTAAAAGATAGATACAGATCATGAAGACGAAACCGATATTGATAACACCTAAGAACATAAAGGTGACATTAGCGATTTTTTCCTCACTGATAAGTGTTTTTTTAGCTTCAAGCATAAATAAGTCCATTAAAAAGGGATGGAGACCATCCCCTGAAAGATTATTTTGCGGCAGGAACCACCCCAGCTCTAATCAGCAGAGGGGCGGCATCATCAGAGAAGGCAAAATCAATGAACTTTCTGACATCACTGTTGAGTTCACGGTCGCGTTTTGTGACCATCACAAAAGGTCGCTGCAGTTTGTAGGATCCATCCTTGATGGAAGCGTCACTGGCGGCAACTCCGTTAATTTTTAGCATTTTCACTTTCTTGCTAACAGAGCTGACAGAGGCATAGCCAATGGCGTTTTCATTTGTGGAGACGGTTGTAATCACATCACCTGTAGAGGTAAGTTCCTGACGATACTGACATTTTTCCTTGGTATCTGTTACAGATTCAAACCCGTCACGGGTACCAGAGCCGGCTTCACGTCCGATAAGCACTACAGGTCTGTCGGCACCGCCAACTTCTTTCCAGTTTTTAATCTCACCAGTAAACATCTTCTTAAGCTGCTCGTCACTGAGATCGCTGACCTCATTCTTAGGGTTTACCACCACGGCAATGCCGTCATAGGCCAGAACCATATCGTTGAGCAACTTCTTTTCAGCATCATTTAAGGAACGGCTTGAAAGACCGATATCACTGCGGCCTTCACTGACTGAAGAGATGCCTGCGCTAGAACCAGTAGGATTGTAAGTAATATTAACATCACTGTGGGCATTGTTATAGGACTCTGAAAGCATACCGATAACCTTTTCCATAGAGGTAGAACCATCGGTGGACACGGTACCGGCGTAAGCACTGATGCTCAGAGCAATTACTGAAAGAGCAGCACAATTTTTTACGAACTTAGAAATCATCATTTTTATCTCCCTATTTTCTTTGTTCTGATGACTAAAGAATACGGAGACAAAGTTAAAAGACCGCTATCAGTTTGTTAAATCAATGTTAAATTTTAAAGATGCTTATATTATCAATAGCACAACAAATAAGACTGAACAGAGTTCTAAAGAATAAATACCAGACAAATCAGCATGAAAGCTGAGTTAATTCCATTTTTAGCTCCAGTACTGTATTAGCTGGAGCTATTTATCTACCCTGGTAGTTCGCTCTTTCTGCAATAAACATTTTAAGCATTTCTTTTGGCAGGACTCATTCCAGTGTTGAAGAGATAATCGGTGATTAACAGACATCCTAAAGCAACGGAATGAGCGGTAGTGCAGGCAATATCCTCTGACACCTCATTTTCCAGAACGGCAAATATCCACAGAGAAACAATAAAAGTCTGAAGCACCCCCGCAATATTAAAAGAAATAAATTTAAACACAGATTTTTTTCGCTTTAACATAGCAGAGCCAAGCATACTATAGGCTGTAACAGCTCCAACAAATTGACTCTCCCACGACTGAAGTCGATGGGATTCCTGTTTCATAGACCACAGCATAGAGAACTACGTCTTACACGATCTCTTGGAGAATTGCTCCTCCAGCTT
>Ga0310695_10007163_pt1 | contig 17938 bp, 12 predicted proteins | sample RumenRJG_04DNA_FD_203882 | JGI IMG/M metagenome (GOLD analysis project Ga0310695, IMG submission 203882) | Bovine rumen microbial communities from Lethbridge, Alberta, Canada - RJG_04 (v2) (version 2) | ecosystem: Host-associated > Mammals > Digestive system > Stomach > Rumen | place: Canada...
CGTGCCCAGCTCCACAGAAAGATGAAGGAAATGACGGGTTTGCCCATCAGTGAGTTCATCCGAAACATCCGTTTGGAGCAGGCTGTGAGACTGCTGAAGGAGCAGAAAATCAATGTGACACAAGTCGCCTATACCGTCGGTTTTAGCAATCTGGCGCACTTCTCTACCGTGTTTAGGAAGCAGTTTGGTGTCTCACCAACCGAATATATTGAGCAAAATTCACAGGTTGATACATAAATTAAACGATGTGAAACAAATATAAAAGCCTTGTATTGGAATTCATACTAACTTTGCGGCACAATTTTCTTTAATTTATATATTTATTAACTAACAAAACCAAAAGTATGAGTTTCAAAGCAATTATGAGAAGATGCCTGATGATGCTCTTGTTGATGGCTTGGCCTTTGCTGCTGTCAGCACAGAGTGTTGTTAAAGGTGTTGTGAAGGACGATGCGGGCGAGCCCGTCATCGGTGCTACAGTAAGAGAAGTCGGAACCCAGAATGCGACAGTGACTGATTTTGATGGTAACTTCGAATTGAAGAACATGACGAAGGATGCCATTAGCGTCTCTTATGTGGGTTATCTGACTCAGACAGTGCAGACAAAGGGTAAGAACTTTGTTGATGTGACACTGGTTCCAGACCAGAAACTGCTTGATGAGGTGGTGGTCGTAGGTTATGGTACGATGAGAAAGAGCGATGTGACTGGTGCTGTGAGCAGAGCCAACATCCAGGCTTTCGAGAAGAGTGCTAACACTAACCTCGCACAGTCACTGGAAGGTACGGTACCTGGACTTAACGTGGGGTTAGCTACTTCTGCAGGTTCTGACCCACAGATCTCTATTCGTGGTAACAACACTATTTCTGGTAACCAGAATGTGCTGATCATCCTTGATGGTATTATCTATCCGGGTAGCCTCTCCAGTCTGAACCCTGCCGATATTGAGAGCGTTGACGTCTTGAAGGATGCTTCTTCAACCGCCGTTTATGGTGCTCAGGCTGCTAATGGTGTACTGCTGATTACTTCTAAGAAGGGTGCCAAGGGTAAAGCTAAGGTGAACTTCTCTACCAGTTACAGTATTCAGTCTCCAACCCACAAGCTGAAAACCATGAACCGTGATGAGATGCTTCGCTTCGATAATGAGGCTCTGTGGCAGTATTCTAAGACTGCAGAGTCAGGCTATACCCAACAGGATCCGAACTTCAAGCTCGCTGAGCGTATGCCAGATGCATGGATGACCGACGATCAGGGTAATATCATCCCTGGTGATTATGACTGGTGGGATGACTTCGTTCGTAATGGTCATATTTGGGAAACCAAGTTGAATATTTCTGGTGGTGGCGATGCTATGTCTTACCTTGTTTCTGTAGGTAATACGCAACAGAAAAACTATATACTTAACGATGACTATCAGCGTAACTCAATCCGTGTGAATGTTGATTTCCAGCCAGTGAAATGGTTGAAGGCAGGTATCCAAGCTTTCGGTTCATTTGAGAACCGCGATGGTGCTTCGCCATATCTTCCTTTCCTTGTTGAGTGTAGCCCACTCACAAAGCCTTTTGAAGAGGATGGTACTATGATTGATTATCCTGCACACGATGCTCGTGAGAATCCATATCATAATACTTTGGTAGATGACTATGACCGTACCAATTCATTCTTTGCTAATATCTACGGTGAGGTTCAGTTCCCTCTGAAGGGTTTGACCTATCGTCTGAACTTTGGTAACAATTACCGTATCAATGAGCACCATTATTCCAGTGAGTTTGCTGAGAACAACAACGGACAGGCTTACAAGCACCATGGTACTTATTATGACTACACGCTCGATAACATTCTGAACTATACGAATGACTTCGGTAAGCACAGCGTGGGCGCTACCCTCGTTTACGGTGCTTCACGTCGTAAGTATGGCTATACAGCTGCTGATGCCAAGCTCTTCCCCCGAATGACATTGGGTTACAACGCACTGGAGCTCGCCTCTACTCAGAATACCAGTTCTGATGCATGGCAGGAGACACTACTCTATCAGATGGCTCGTGTGAACTATTCTTATGATGGTCGTTATTTAGTGACGGCTACTGTACGTCGTGATGGTTTCTCTGGCTTTGCTGAAAATAACAAGACGGCTACGTTCCCATCAGTGGCTCTTGGTTGGGTTATCACCAACGAGGAGTGGTTCAAGGTACCGCAGTTAGACTATTTGAAGCTGCGTGCCGGTTGGGGTACGAGCGGTAATCAGACTGCACGCTACTCTTCATTGGCCCGCGTGAATTCATCTATCGGCTATATCTATGGTGATGGCGTTTCTGGAGCCATGAAACAGGAACTTGCCTCTTTGGCAAATAAGGACCTGAAGTGGGAGAAGACCACAGGTTTCAACTTCGGTCTTGACTTTGCCCTGTTCAACAACCGTATTTCAGGTAATATTGAGTATTATACTAACAAGACCAAGGATCTGCTCTATGATGTAGCTATTCCTACCATTACCGGTTTCAGCTCTATCAGATCTAATGTCGGTGAGATTCAGAATAAAGGTTTTGAGCTTACCATCAACTCTCGTAATATCATCACAAAGGAGTTTGAGTGGACATCTATGTTCAACTTCTCAACCAACAGCAATAAGATTACAAAGCTCGCTGGTCTTGATACGAATGGTGACGGTGTAGAGGATGACCTTACTTCTTCTTCACTGTTCATTGGTGAATCACTCTCTGCTATTTACGACTATACCATTGACGGCATCTGGCAGGTAGGTGATGATATTCCAGAGGGTTATCATCCTGGAAACTATCGTATTGTGGATATCAATAACGATGGTAAGATTGATGAGAATGATCGCAGCGTCATTGGTAAGGCAGATCCATCTTGCCGCATGGGCTTGCTGAATACCCTCAAGTACAAGGGCTTTACACTGAGCTTCTTCCTCAACGCTGTGATTGGTGGTAGCAAGAGCTACTTGGGTAAGAACTCTTATGCTGAGCTTGTAAATGATAATACACTGCGTCATAACCGTTATACGGAGCAGGTAGATAAATTCTGGACTCCCAGCAATCCTGATGGTATCTATGCACTTTACAATGCAAATCCAGCCATCAATCCTTACCGCTACCAGAACCGCTCGTTCCTGCGCTTACAGGATATCACTCTCTCCTACGACCTGCCACAGCAGTGGATCAAGACTATCGGTATCGATGGCATCAACGTCTATGTCAGTTGCAAGAACCTGCTGACCTTCACTGGTTGGAATGGTTGGGATCCGGAGCCTAATAAAGAGTATAAAGATATCAATAATCAGACCAGATATACTGGAAGCTGCTATGAACACGACCCAGTCATGAAGAGTATTACATTTGGTCTCAATGTCAATCTTTAATTGCTATTTCACATGAAAAAAATATTATTATTTGCTGTTTTATCAGCCTTAGTGCTGACAAGCTGTAATGAGGACAAATTCCTTGAGGAGAAAGTTCTTGACTTTAACACGCCGTCAAACTCATACAATACGGTCGCTGATTATGAAGCCGCTATTACAGAACTTTATTTCCTCACCCGTGAGGAGTTCTATACGACTTACGACCGGACGACCGACCTCTCGAAGGTCGCTGATATGTGGATCACCGCTGATCCTCTGAAGTCGAATCTGACTGCAGATTTCTCTCCTTCTGGTTCCATTGCCAAATTCTACTGGGATGAGAACTATAAGCTTATTGCTCAGGCTAACACGGCCATCAGTCGTCTGGCTGACGCTACAGGTTTGTCGGATGATCAGAAGAAGCTTTATGAGGCCAAGGCCCGTTTCTTCCGTGGTCTTGCATATCGTACACTGGTATTGCTTTATGGCGATGTGCCCCTTCAGTTGGAAGAAGTAACGTCACCAAAGACTGACTATACACGTGAGTCAAAGGATAAGGTATGGTCTGTTGTTGTTGAGGATCTGGAGTTTGCTGCTGCCAATCTGCCTGATATCAATGCTGTTAAGGACGGTGAGATTAGCAAGCCTGCTGCCAATATGCTGCTGTCAGAGGTTTATCTAGCTATCGGTAACAACGATAAGGCTGCCAGTGCTGCCTCTGCAGTGATTAGCAATCCTAACCTCGCATTGATGACTGAGCGTTTCGGTTCACAGGCTAAGGAGGATGGTGATGTATTCTATGACCTGTTCCGCCCGAACAACCAGAACCGTGGCTCTGGTAATACAGAAGCAATCTGGGTAATCCAGTTCGAGACCAACGTGGAAGGTGGTGGTAACAACACCAGCCATTTCTTCTGGAATTCTGGTAGCTTCTGGGGTGAGCGCTTCTTTGCGCCTCAGGTTGACAAGTTCCAGATTATCGCTCCTAACGGTACAAACATCCAGTTGTTTAACTGGCCTATCGGTGACATGACTGGTGGTCGTGGTATCGGTACACACTATGCTGTTAACCATCTCTACAGAGAGATTTGGGAGAATGACTGGGATGATATGCGCAACTCTGAGTACAACTGGCCTCGTCGCTTCAAGATTCATCGTCCTGAGGCTATGAATGACTTCCCCGATCTTGCTGCCGCTTTGTCTGATGGGTATTTCGATTTGGAGAATCCAAGACTGCCAGAAGGCTACTCTATGACGACAGGTTTTGGTGGTGGTGTTGCTGCTACAGACCAGCTTCCTAACCGTTTCATGTGCGGATATTCAACGAAGATGACAACACCGTTCCATCATCCGGATGCTCAGTATCAGAATAAGGCAACCTACCAGCTTGCTGGAACAGGTGGTAAGACTTACACAGACCAGTATTTCTTCCGTCTGGCAGAGGCTTATCTGCTCCGTGCAGAGGCTTATGTCAATTTGGGTAAGAAAGCTGAGGCTGCTGCTGATATCAATGTGCTGCGTGCCCGTGCAAAGGGTAAGTCTGTTACAGCTGATCAGATGGACCTCGACTTCATTCTTGATGAGCGTCTGCGTGAGCTTGTATGTGAGGAGACCCGTCGTCTGACTTTGGCTCGTTGTGGCAAGCTTACTGATCGCATCTTGAAGTATAATCCTTATTTCCATAAGGAGAATGCCGCAGATGGCAAGGATTATGATTCTCACTTCGATTTGCTCCCCATTCCTCAGTCAGCCATTTTGGCTAATAAGGACGGTGAGCTGAAGCAGAATCCTGGTTATTAATAAATTATCTCACAAAATTATAAGGGGGTGTGCCAAATGTAAAGGCACACCCCCTTTCGGTGTTTGCTTTCCCCTTGTCGTTTCGAATCATTTTTCTGTTATCTCGCGTTTTGGGGATTACGAAGTGACTGAACATATTTCACGGGTTCACCCTCACCTTTAAGAATATCTGCAAAGGTCTGTGGTTTGATAGTAACGGGCCCGTGCATAAACTCCGGGATATTATAGCACCGCATAAACTGACGGTGATAATCTGGATCAGCACTGGGTAATTCAAATGGCTTGGTGCTGTTCCCATCCTTATCGAAGTGTGTAAAGAATGGACGGGTGTAGGTTCCGTCATCACGGCGACTGCTGAAAACTACCCATTTGCCATTGCTTGACCAAGAGTGGTAACTTTCTGTATCGGGTGAGTTGATTTCCTGGATGGCCTTTGCTTTGCCTGTCTGAAGGTCAAGTAGCCAGAGGTCGGCATCATGATGCCAGATATGAAACACGCCGAACTCAGCAAGGGTAAACATCAAATAGCGCCCATCAGGCGAGATGCGAGGAAGGGTAGCACTCTTGTTGAGACTGTCAGCAGAGAAGACAAGTTCACGGGGACTGAAGGTCATTGTCTCTGGATCGAATTGTTTTCGGTAAATATTATATTTGATTTCCTGTGAGCGTTTCGTGAATTCTGAGGCATCTGACATGATTGAGTCCTGCCATTCATAGTGGGCACTGCAATAGTAGAGAGTCTTGCCGTCGGGAGCCCAGGCAGGGAAAACCTCCAGTTCTGTAGGCTCGTTTTCAAGATTAGTGACCTCGCCTTTGTCAATGTCGTAGGCAATAAGATCGCTCTCTGAGTCATATACTTCAATTTTGTTGTGATGGGTGGTATGGAATCTCTGGGCGGTCATATTAGTGGAATAGACAATCAGCTTCAGCCAGGGATGCCAGGCTGGATAGACTCCAGCCGAGAGGATAGAGTCGTTCTTCATGTTCACTTTCTTGATGTGCCCGTCATAGGTGATGATGGTTCCACCGTTGTTCTGGCGGGCATGGAATTGCATGCGTTTAGGGTTGTACTGTTGGTAGTTATGACAATTGATGCACTGAGCGTCCTTCTCGAAACTGCAGAGCATATTGTCGTAGATCACACTTTCGTCATAGTTCTCCAGACAACGTTGATTGATAGTCAGGGATTCGTAGCTAACGAAAGAGGGGTAGATAAGACGATAACTCAGGTAACTGTCAATACTATCCGGTGACACGAAGATACTGAAAGGCTTATAATGCATCCATTGGTCTGCCTGGCGTACATAGACATCCACAGTCATGGCACCACCCTTAGCCTTTTCTGCCAGGAGGTGCCACTTTTCCATATCAGGTTGCGCTTTTCCAGCACAAACTATTTCCTCATCGCCGACGGCAAAACGGGAAATTATTTCGTCAGCCTGCTCATCGAGTTCAAAGGTGAGTGGAGCCATGTTGATGGGAATAGTCACGTTGATATAGTCGGGATAGATATTGGGCAGTGCCTTGGAGTCAGTGAATACCTCTGGCACAGAAGGGTTTGAACAGCCCATGACGGTCAGTAAAGTACCTATTAATACGATATGTTTGATTTTCATAACTTATCATTTATTTAAAATTCTGGCAAATTCCTCATGACGTAATAATCATAATAATATGTATCACCAAAGAAAGGGTATAGGCTCTGACGAACCACCTCCATGTCTTGATCATTATAGTTGGATGCCAACGACATAAAACGGCCGAGATTTTCCTTGATGCCTGCGTTAAAGGGCATCCTGTCAACCTCCTGCCTGCCCTCTATTTTACCATAGAGATAGGCTGCCTCTTGGTAATAGCGGGGAATAGGACCTTGGGGATGCAGTTTGGCGTATTCCTTGAAATGATACCAGAACTGGCTAATGTCCTTAGTCCAAAAGGTGGCCAATAGTGTCTGCTCCAGGAATATAGGGTCGTCAGTATAAGTACTACTTGCCAATTGTTTCATGAGTGTGCGTTCAGTAAAGCCATCATCTCCACTGAGTTCATTGTCGTAATGCAGCATGTGTGTGATGGGTTCGCGTTCTGCATCTTTGGAAATGAGTTCTGGATGATTAACAAGTGTTTCTGCCTGTTCGGCCCAGTCGCGATAGAATAGTGTCTGCTTCAGTATATTGATATACTTTCGGGCCAGTGGCTTATCGCCTTCAAGTAAGGCACAGTTTGCTAACAGTTGATAGTCTTCGGCACGAGAGCCGAACTCCACGACCATTTCCATGCATAGTCGGTTGCAGTAGTTCAACATGCCGTATTGGTAGTACATCAGTGGCCCTACCACCATCATCAGGCGCATGCCAAAGGGCGCAGCGTAGGCTTTGGAACCGTTTTTGTATAGGAACATAGCGTCGCCCTGTCTGCCGAGACGTGAGAGGGCGAGGTTGCGCATCATGACAATAGATCGTGTCGGCTCGTCTTTTTGGGTAGCAGCCTCCTCCAGCACCCCAATCCAGTCAACGTTGGCGATACGGTGCTGCATGGCCAGTTCGTGGTGGAAGTTTTCGTCCTTTACCCAGAAGTGATAGACACTGCCCACAAGCAAGATGGCCACAACAGTTTGGCACATCAGATAATGGTGCTTCTTCATGGGTTTGACTGCCTGACGGTCAGCACGGTAGGTTATGGCGAGGATCATAAAGAATAGCGCCAATATATAATAAGGTATATAATAGGTGTGGTATTCCTCTATCGTATAGAAGAGCGGTAATTCTGTCCAAAGGATGTTGGCAAAATTAGTTTGGTAATAGATGAAACGGTAGCAAAACAATGGCACAGCAGCAACACTTAGGATTGCCAACACACTACAAATGGCAGCAGACGAACGACTACCAGTCAACCGCCACGACCAGATGCCCATCAGCAGAGCTGCTGCCAATCCGTAGATACCCATGAGTGGATAACCTAAGGCACAGGTGATGAAAAAGAAAAGGGAGGTGTGAAAAGTGAAAAGTTTACTACTGCTTTTGGTGGCTATGACGCGAAAAGCCCACAGCAGAGCTACTACGGCTGTCGTCCCAATGGTTGATACGAAGAAATGCCCCCTCAGTTTCAGAACGTAAATCCAATAGCCAAGATTCATATTAGTTAATAATAGGATGGCTATGGGTATGAGCATCAGGATAGCCCAACGGTCTGGGATGCGAAAAGTCTTTTGCGTCAGGGTCATCAACATGAGCCACCAAGCACAAAGCAGTAATACGCCTAACCAAGGATAATACAAAAACTGCGTGAACCACGTACTTATCCAGGTGAGCAGACCACCAGGTACCACTAACTGCTCTTTCAGGAATAATAATGAGCAGAGAAAGAGATTTTTCTCCTGTACCTTCCAAAGTTGATCACTTTCGAAAAAAAGCAGGCTACCGGCTATCGCTACCAGTGCCACGAGCCATATCGTTAAAGCAACACGCTTTTGTTTCATTTTCAACCAATAAATCATAAAGTATTGTAAACTTGGATGCAAAAATACAAAAAAACGAGCTAAAATTACTATCTTTGCAAAAATAATCAATGTAGAGGTATGAAAAGACTTGTTATAGCATTGACAGTTCTGTATAGCTGTCTATCAGCGGTGGCTATTGATCTCACAAAGGCTACCATTGTCTATCCAAAAGCCGATAAGCCATTGGTGCATCATATGGCTCAGGTATTGGCTGACGATATTGAACGTGTGTCGGGCATCAGGCCGCAAGTAAGTGATCATAAAGGTGGTGATGCCAATATTATCATTGGTACAGTAAGCCGTACTAAGTTGCATAAGGATTTGAGAGGCACTTGGGAACGTTATGCTATCGACACAAAGGGGAACAGCCTCTATATCACTGGTTCTGATGCCCGTGGCTTAGCTTATGGTGTATTGCATATCAGTGAGGCCATTGGTGTTAGTCCTTGGTACTGGTTTGCTGATGTACCTGTTAATATGACTTGCGCTAAACGCGTGTTCGACTATACAGAGAATTACGTCAGTTCATCGCCAACCATCAAGTATCGTGGTGTATTTATCAACGATGAAGACTGGGGGTTGAAGACGTGGGCATCCCAAAACTATGAAAAGAAGCTGGGCGACATTGGTCCTAAGACCTACGATCGGGTCTGCGAACTTATTCTCCGACTGAAAGGCAATATGCTTGCCCCTGCAATGCACACCTGTACTGGTGCCTTCTATAGCCACCCCGAAAGTCAGGAGATGGCAGACAAATGGGGCATTATGATCACTACCAGTCATTGTGAACCATTGCTTTTCAACAATGCTGCACCCTCGGAATGGGACAAAACACGCGATGGTGAGTGGAACTATGAAACCAATAGTGCCACTATTCTCAAAAAGCTCGACGATCGTATCCGCGAAACAGCTAACTATGACAATATCTACACGATGGGCATGCGCGGATTACATGATGAGGCTATGAAAGGCAGCACTGATCCCAAAGACCGCGCCCGCACTTTAGAGAAGGTATTTGCCAAGCAGCGCGCCATCCTTGAGAAGTACAAGAAGACGAAAGCCGAAAAGTTACCTCAGATTTTCGTGCCCTACAAGGAGACACTTGACATTTACGATGCGGGACTGCGCGTACCAGAAGATATTACCTTGGTATGGCCTGATGACAATTATGGCTACATGAAGCGCGTGAGCAATGCTAGTGAGCAAAAGCGCAGCGGTGGCAGCGGTGTGTATTATCATCTCTCTTATCTCGGAACCCCACACGACAACCTCTGGATTGCTACTACGGCTCCTATGCTGATGTATGAGGAGCTGTTGAAAGCCTATACCGCAGGAGCCGATCGTTACTGGCTACTGAATGTGGGAGACATCAAACCGATGGAGATAGAGACCCAGATGTTCTTCGATATGGCCTACAACTTCAAGGCTTTCAGTTATGATAATGCCAACACCAAGCAGGCCGAATGGTTGGCTAAGGTCTATGGCGAACAGTATCAAACCGCTTTCCAATTTATCCTCGACCATTATTACCGTCTGGCTTGGGATCGCAAGCCAGAGTTCATGGGCTACGAATTTGAGTGGAGCGGCAGAGAAAACGACCGCCTGCATGATACCGACTTTTCGTTTGAGACCGGTACAGCCCAAAAGCGCCTCGCTGACTATCAAACTATATGCGATATTTACGATGCTATCGAGTATGAGGTACCAAAAGAACTACGCCCTGCTCTCTTTGAGATGTTAGGTTATGCTGTTCATTCTGCCTACGAGATGAACAGCAAATTCCTATATGCACAAAGAAATCACGAGACAGGCAGTTCCATCTATGCTGATCTTTCTCGCAGGGCAAATCAAAAGATCGAATGCCTACGCAAACGATATAACACACAACTTGATGGTAAGTGGAACCAAATGATATCAGAAGTGCCTCCTGGGTTCTGCGCTAAATACCAGCTGATGCCTGAGTTTAGTGATGCACCTACCGATGCTTATAAACTCCCTGCAGATCAGCTTCATCCAGAGCTTTGCAACAAGATTGACCTCTCGTCGCTTACTGTTACTAAGCCTTTCCGACTGCTTGACGGTATCGGTACCGATTGGAAGGCCCTTCAGTTAGGGCAACCTCTTGATAAAATTGTAACAGGTAGTATAGACATACCTATCCCTTCTGATTACTGTGCAAAGTCGTCATCTATCACACTATGTATCTCTGTGATTCCCATGTGGCCTGTCTCAGTAGATTGTAGCAATCGTTTTGCCGTGAGTGTTGATGGCTGTGAACCCCAGGTTTGTGAAAACGTCTTCAAAGAGTGGGGGCATGAGTGGAAAATACAGGTACTTGAAAACCGCAAGGAGTTCCTGATAACGCTTCCCTTAGACAAGGCGCGTCAAGAACACGTTATTACATTTTCCATTATTGACCCAGGGCAAATTATCCAAAAGATTACATACGCCGCTCTATCCCACAGGAATTAATCATTCTCTCGTATAACTTTATTGTAAGAGGTGCGCCAATTGGTGCACCTCTTCTTTTTAACCCCTTTTTTCGCATACACGTAGAAAAATTTACGGGTACACGTAGAAAAAAGATCTTCTACACGTACCCGCAAAAAGGGCTTCACTAATGAATTTTACTCGGGCTTGAACTCGTCTTTGCCTACACCACAGATGGGGCATACCCAGTCATCGGGAATATCCTCAAAGGCTGTTCCTGGCTCAATGCCACTGTCGGGATCACCAACTGCGGGGTCATAGACGTAACCGCAAACTTCGCAAATGTACTTCATAATTGTAAGTGTTTAGTTATTAATAATAGAAATTATTCTCTCAACAATCCGCTCAGGCGGAATGTTATTAAGACATGCATAGTCGCCGCGCTTGCAGGGCTTATTGCCGAAGATACTGCAGGGGCGGCAGTCGAGATCCACCTGGATGGCATTCTCTTTAGGCTGGTTAAAGCCGAAAAATCCTGCCAGCGGATGGGTGGCTCCCCAGACGCTGACCACAGGGATGGCCGTCAGCGAGGCCAGATGCATATTGGCGGAGTCCATGGAGAGCATCACATCAAGATGACTCATGAGAATCAGCTCCTGAAACATCGACTCACAATGCTCACCGACGTTCACGCATGGCTGAAATTGGCTGCACCATTGGCTGAAGTACTGTTCCTCTTCCTCACCTTTGCCGAAAAGGAAAATGCGGGCATCGGGATACTTCTCTATCAACTGGGCAATCACCTGCTCCATCAGCTTGGGAGGATAGATCTTTCCATCATGTGCGGCAAACGGCGCAATGCCGATCCACTTCTGGAAACTGCGCTTCGGGCCGAAGATGGCTGGCAGCATGTTCAGATTGCCGCCTTCCGGTGGGAAGATGGAGTGGAACTGGCTCACATCGACAGGATAGCCCAACCGTGCGAAGACCTCGGCATAGTTCTCAAAAGAAGTTGGGAGCTGTTCTTTTACCTTATTTTTAAAAGAGATAAGTTTACGGCGCATGCGACGGTGCTTATCGATATGCTCCACACGGTATCTGCCTAAATTGAAGCGCATGCGGAGGTAGTCGGAACGAAGCACGTTATGCAGGTCGGCCACCTTCGTAAACTGCTTGGCTACCAGACGGCGGTAGAGTGCATTTAGTCCTCTCACACCATGATACTCGTGTTTCAGGTCGGCTTCCATGAAGTTTACATTGGGTGCCAGATCATCGAAGAGTGGACGTACCATGCCGCGACTCAGAACCGTCACACGGATATCGGGATACTGGTTTGCCAGTGCCCACACCACCGGAACGGCCATAGCCACATCACCCAGTGCAGAGAAGCGGATGACTAAGATGTGCTCTTTTCTCACTTCTTATTATAGAGTATCGGGTTCGTGCTCGGGTCGTTGTACATCTTCATCTGTAGATAGACCTTCATGTATTTGCGCCCCTCTTTGATATCTTCCAACAGCTGGTCGATGGCCAAGGAAAGATCAGCCTGCTGCTCTTCCAGTACGGCGAGCTTGGCCTTACACCTCTGGATATGTGCCGGCTCTGCATCCTGGCGCTTCACCTGCTCCTGCATGTGATAGATCTTCAGGGCCAGAATGCTCAGGCGGTCAACAGCCCAGGCAGGACTCTCAGTGTTGAGTCTGGCATCGGGTTGCGGCACTACATCGCTGTAAAGCGTACGGAAGTAGGCGTCGATCTCTTCCACCAGATCTGTACGTTCCTGGTTACTGCTGTCAATCCTGCGTTTCAGCGCCAATGCCTCGACAGGGGCAATGTGCGGGTCGCGGATAATATCTTCGTAATGCCATTGTACGGTATCGATCCAGCACTTGAGATAGAGGCTGTGTTCGATGGTGTTTTTGGCATAGGGATTATGAATGGGGGTATTGACATCATCTGTCAGATGATAGTCACTGATCGCCCGATTGAAAATCTGTGTTGCTTGTTTGGTAAACGACATATTAATTGTTTTATTCCGCAAAACTACTGAAACTTTTTCAAATAACCAACTAATTCCACATATTTTCATCTAATTTTGCATTTTTGTTGTTGGTAACGCACACAAAACGGGCCAAAACCTGCACAATTTACCCCTATTTGTGCAGTTGGGCGCAAGATTTTCATAAAAAAGTTTGCGTAAGTGAAAGAAAATGTGTTACTTTGCACCCGATTTCAGCAATATGCTGGAAAAATTTCAAGATAGCAAATTCATTATTAACATTTAAAGTATTACAATTATGTCAGAAATTGAAAGCAAAGTAAAGGCAATTATCGTTGATAAACTCGGTGTTGATGAGGCAGAAGTAAAGCCAGAGGCCAGCTTCACAAATGATCTGGGTGCAGATTCACTGGATACGGTAGAGTTGATCATGGAGTTCGAGAAGGAGTTTGGTATTTCTATTCCCGACGACAAGGCAGAGAAGATCGCTACTGTTGGTGACGCAATCGCTTACATCGAGGAGAACGCAAAATAAATAAGAGTAACAACATAAGGGTTGCTTCGTCGTACTCGAAGCAACCCTTATGCTTTAATGTAAGCTTATGGAATTAAAAAGAGTAGTTGTAACAGGTCTTGGCGCAGTTACGCCAGTCGGCAACACTCCAAAAGAGACATGGGAGAACCTGCTCAATGGAGTCAGCGGTGCCGCTCCTATTACACTTTTCGACGCAACAAATTTTAAGACTCAGTTTGCTTGTGAGGTAAAGAACCTCGACGTTGCTGACTATCTGGATCGTAAGGAAGCCCGTAAGATGGACCGCTATACCCAGCTGGCCCTGATTGCTGCCAAGCAGGCCGTTGAGGATTGTAGTATGGATTTGGAAAATGAGGATAAGAACCGTATCGGTGTTGTCTTCGGTGTGGGTATCGGTGGTATCAAGACCTTCGAAGATGAGGTGAGCTACTATGCCACGCATAAGGAGGACGGCCCGAAGTTCAATCCTTTCTTCATCCCGAAGATGATTGCCGACATTGCTGCCGGACAAATCTCTATCATGTATGGTTTCCATGGTCCTAACTATATCACGTCATCTGCTTGTGCTTCTTCTTCGAATGCACTGGCTGATGCCTTCAACCTGATTCGTCTGGGTAAGGCCAACGTGATTGTAGCTGGTGGTGCAGAAGCTGCTATCTGCGAAGCAGGTGTGGGCGGTTTCAATGCCATGAAGGCTCTTTCTACCCGTAACGATGAGCCCGAGAAGGCCAGTCGTCCGTTCAGTGCCAGCCGTGATGGTTTCATCATGGGCGAGGGTGCAGGCTGTCTGATTCTTGAGGAGCTGGAGCATGCCAAGGCTCGCGGTGCAAAGATCTATGCAGAGATGGTTGGTGCCGGCATGAGTGCTGATGCCCATCATATCACTGCTTCTCATCCTGAGGGTCTCGGTGCCAAACTCGTGATGCAGAGTGCACTTGAGGATGCTGGTATGAAGCCTGAGGAGATCGACTATATCAATGTGCATGGTACTTCTACCCATGTGGGTGATATCTCTGAGGCCAAGGCTATTAAGGAGGTATTCGGCGATGCAGCTTTCAAGCTCAATATCTCTTCTACGAAGTCAATGACGGGTCACCTGCTGGGTGCCGCCGGCGCTGTTGAGGCTATGGCTACCGTATTGGCTGTTCAGAACGATATCGTTCCTCCTACCATCAACCATGAGGCTGGTGACGAGGATTCCGAGATTGACTATAATCTGAATTTCACATTCAACAAGGCTCAGAAGCGTGAGGTACGTGCTGGTCTCAGCAACACCTTCGGCTTTGGTGGTCATAATGCATGTGTGGTATTCCGTAAGTATGAGGCTTAACAATATCATCGACAGAATCAAGCTCCCTTTCCGCAAGGAGAAGGAGCTTTTTTCTGCCCTTTACAATATTCTGGGATTCTATCCCCACGACATCGACTATTACAAACAAGCGCTGATGCACAAGAGCATTCATAAGCGCAATGATAAGGGCAAGCCGCTTAACAACGAGCGGCTTGAGTTCTTGGGTGATGCCATACTCGATGCTGTGGTGGGCGATATCGTCTATCGCCAATACGAGGGTAAGCGTGAAGGGTTCCTGACAAACACCCGTTCCAAACTGGTGTCGCGCGATACGTTGGGAAAGGTGGCCAGTGAGATGGGATTGGGAGGGCTATTGCTTTCCGCCGGTCACTCCACTTCCCATAACAGCTACGTCGAGGGCAATGCCTTGGAGGCACTCGTGGGTGCCATCTATCTGGATCGTGGCTATGAGGCCTGTATGTGGTTCTGGGAGCATCGGATACTGGGAAAGTACATTAATATAGATAAGGTGGCTTTCAAGGAGGTCAACTTCAAGTCAAAGCTGTTGGAATGGTCGCAGAAGAACCGTGTGCGTATGGAGTTCCAGATGCTGAAGCAGAAGAAAGACGACAATGGTAATCCGATCTTCAGTTTCCAGGTGATGCTTGAAGGTGTGGAAGGTGAGCAGGGTACAGGCTTTTCCAAGAAGGAGGCGCAACAACAGGCGGCTAAGGAGACACTGCAACGACTGAAGCGCGAGCCCCAGTTCGTGGATGCTGTCTTTGCTGCCAAGACCGACCGCACGAAGATGGAGGAAGTGCCGGCAATGGCTGTACCAGATACGGAACAAGAGCAGAACTTCATCATCGAGAAGTCTCGGGAGCAAGTTGATGAGCAGGAGCCTGTGCGCCAGGAAAAGTCCGATAGTGACGAGGACTATGATCTTTCCGACATCTCTGCGAGACCTAGGGAGAAAACGCGTGAGGAAATCATCGCTGAAGCTGAAGCAGCAGCCTTCTCGGAGGAATAAATTATAAAAAAAACGTAATTTATTCCGCTGTTACGGGGGAATTGCGTATTTTTGCACACAAAATTGCGCAATAATAATGAGTCTGACTCAGATAATAGGTAAAGTATTCGTGCCCCGTCAGCACGCTTTGGAAAAGCATCTGAATGGGGGAGAGGCATTGCAGCGTGCAGTGCTCGAACACTTGATTCATACAGCCAAGGATACTGAATACGGACTGAATCATGCTTTTACCAGTATCAAAGGCTACGATGATTTCATCGCTCAGGTACCAGTCAATACTTATGAGGAACTGAAGGGCGACATCGACCGTATGCGTCAGGGTGAGGCAGATATCCTTTGGCCAGGACGGGTAAAGTGGTATGCAAAGTCATCGGGTACGACTAATGACAAATCAAAGTTCATCCCTGTCAGTAGTGAAGGTCTGCAGAAGATTCATTACGCCGGAGGGCGCGATTCCGTGGCTCTTTACCTGAGAAATAATCCCAAGTCCCGCATGTTTGACGGCAAAGGCCTTATCCTTGGCGGTAGCCATGCACCCAACTATAACCTGCCGGATTCGCTGGTGGGTGATCTCTCAGCGATCCTCATCGAGAATATCAATCCGTTAGTGAATTTGGTGCGTGTGCCGAAGAAACAGACGGCTCTTCTGAGTGATTTCGAGATCAAGCGTGAGAAGATAGCCCGAGAGGCGATGACGAAGAATGTGACGAACATCTCCGGTGTGCCCTCTTGGATGCTCTCCGTGCTAACCTGTATGATGGAGATGACAGGGAAGACACATTTGGAGGAAGTGTGGCCGAATATCGAGGTGTTCTTCCATGGGGGTGTGGCCTTTACGCCTTATCGTAAACAGTACGAGCAGCTCATCACCTCGCCTAAGATGCATTATATGGAGACCTATAATGCCAGTGAGGGCTTCTTTGGTATACAGGACGATCCAGCTGATAAGGCCATGCTGCTGATGCTTGATTACGGCGTGTTCTATGAGTTTATCCCGATGGACGGAGGAGAGCCTGTGCCTCTCTGGGGTGTGGAGACGGGTAAGAACTATGCGATGGTCATCTCGACCTCATGCGGCCTCTGGCGTTATGAGATTGGCGACACCGTACAGTTCACCTCTACCAATCCCTATAAGTTCATCATCTCCGGTCGTACGAAGCATTTCATCAATGCCTTTGGTGAAGAGCTGATTGTGGATAATGCGGAGCAGGGACTGGCCTATGCCTGTGAGCAGACTGGAGCCGAGATCTCTGAATATACCGCTGCACCTGTATTTATGGATGCCAACGCAAAATGCCGCCACCAGTGGCTTATCGAGTTTGCCAAGCGTCCGCAGGACTTGCAACAGTTTGCTGACTTGCTTGACAAACGTCTGCAGGAGATCAACAGCGACTATGAGGCCAAGCGTTATAAAGACATCACACTCCAGCATCTGGAGATTGTGGAAGCCCGTCAGAACCTCTTCAACGACTGGTTGAAGTTGCGTGGTAAGCTGGGCGGCCAGCATAAGGTGCCCCGTTTGAGCAATTCGCGTGATATCATCGAGCAATTATTAAAACTGAATCAATGAAGAAACTGATCTATATCTTTTGTATGGCCTGCGTCGTGATTGGTTGTGCACGCATGGGACAACCCGACGGCGGATGGTATGACGATGATCCTCCTGTGGTTATCGGCTCTCGTCCTGCTGACCAGTCAACGAATGTCTCAACCAAGAAGATTTCGATCTACTTCAACGAATATATCAAACTGGAGGACGCTACCAATAAGGTTATCGTTTCACCGCCACAACTCGAAATGCCGGAGATTAAGGATGCCGGTAAGCGAATTGTTGTGGAACTGCAGGACTCCCTCAAGCCTAACACCACTTATACGATAGACTTCAGTGATGCTATCGTAGATAACAACGAGGGTAATCCGTTGGGAAACTATACGTATAGCTTCTCGACAGGCGAGCAGATCGATACGATGGAGGTATCGGGCTATGTACTCGATGCCAGT
>Ga0310695_10007166_pt1 | contig 17935 bp, 2 predicted proteins | sample RumenRJG_04DNA_FD_203882 | JGI IMG/M metagenome (GOLD analysis project Ga0310695, IMG submission 203882) | Bovine rumen microbial communities from Lethbridge, Alberta, Canada - RJG_04 (v2) (version 2) | ecosystem: Host-associated > Mammals > Digestive system > Stomach > Rumen | place: Canada...
AAGGTTCCACCACGGTGACGTTCGCCGACAACGCCACCATCACGGTGAACCTCTACGGGCGCGAAGGCCTCTTCGCCCTGGCGCGCTCGGCGGATCCGTTCGTGGCGACGTGGAGCGCGGATCCGGCGAATCTGGAGGGGCTCAAGTTCGTGGTGGACGCCAAGTCGCGCAAGCTTGGCCTCAAGGTGGTGCCGGACACGATGATGGTGCCTAGCGGCGAGGAGCAGGTCGAGAAGAAGGGCCTCAAGCTCGTGTACGTGGGCGGCTCGGTGTTCATCCTCCGCTAGTGCCGGTTCGTCCATTGGCGGCACGGTAGATTGACCGACGCGCCATTGTTGGACAAAAGACGAGGATGGGGCTGGATGATGCTTCGCGCACGTCAGCCCCATCCTCGTCTTTTGTCCTCAAAACTCAAAACCCCGAAACTTTACAATTGACCTCTCTCCAGCCGAAATGGTAGAATGTGAACAGAAGGCGAGGTGGGTAATCCTTCAAGTGGGGGATTTCCATACATCCGGTTGCAATGGAATGGAGTGTGAAAATGAGGTTGAGAAAGTTGTTTGGCTGTATCGCCGCCACGTTCATGTGCGGCATGGCTTATGCAGCGGCGCCAACGCTTGCGCACCGCTGGAGCTTCAGCGGGGACTACATCGACTCTGTGGGTGGAACGTCCGCTACGGTCATTGGCTCTTCGGTCAGTTTCAACGACTCGAACAGCGCCGTGGTGATGTACGGAGATGGCAATGGCGCCGGTTCGCTGAACCTCGGCACGGACATGCTTCCTCCAGACGCCGACGAGCTGACGCTTGAGCTGTGGGTCACGCACAACGCAGTGAAGAACTGGGCGCGCGTCCTGGACTACGGATCCGACAACCAGAACTACCTCACGCTGACGTGGTGTGAGGGCACTGACGCCACAAAGGAGAGAGTGGAGATCAAGAAGGCCAACACCTCGATCCTCGCTTGCGACTGCACGCTCACCACCTATGCCATCGACATGCCGTACCATCTCTCCGTCACGTTCAAGGTGAATTCCAATGGGTCCACGTTCATGCGCTGGATGAGGCGCAATGCCAGCACGGGCGCGCTTGAGCACGTGGGCGCGATCGACTTGCCAGACTGGCGCCTCGCCAACATAGTCTCGCCGAAGTTCTATCTCGGCCACTCGCAGTACACCCCCGACCTTGACGCCAATGCCACATACGACGAAGTGCGCGTATGGAGGGGCGTGCTCACGGACGAGCAGCTGACCGCAAGCGTGCTTGCTGGTCCCGACGTCCTGCCGGACGTTGGATCGACGGCGGCATTTGCAAGGACGGTGTGGACCGGCGCGGTCGACGACGATGCGACGAACGCCGGCAACTGGAATCCAGTGCTGCCCAACGCCAGCACGCTCGCAGTCTTCGCCGGCGACTTCGCGGCACAGATTCCCGCCGGCTCCTCGTTTGCCTGCGCCGGCGTCGTCTTTGAGGATGCTCGCCTTGCGGCCGACTGCGACTGGCGCGGACTTGCCGCGAAGATCAACGCCGGCGCGCTTGATCTTGCCGGGCACAAGCTCTACGTTTCGCAGCTCGATGGCAGCGGCACCATCACCGGCGCGTCCGCGATCCCCGCCGAATACCAGACGATAGAGTACATCCAGTCGTCTGGCGGCCAATGGGTGAACACCGGCTTCACGCCGTCCTGCATGGACCGCATCGAGATGAAGGTCAACTTCGCCAACGTCAGCGGAACGCAGTGCCTCTACTGCTCGCGCGCCACTTCCTCGACGGTCAATACTATGACGAGCTTCCTGATCAGCGGCAAGTTCTGCTTCGACCGCAACACCAACATCTCGGGCGGAAACGTGTTCGCGCCTGTTGCAGACACTGACTACACCGTCTCGGTGGATTTCAGCTCGCTTGCCTGCAAGGTCAACGGAACCGATGCGGGAACGATGGCGGGAGCGGGCTCTTTCACTCCGGGCAGCCCGATAGCGCTCTTCGCTTCGCATACGTCCGGCACTGGACTGAACAAGGATTCCGTCATGGACAACTGGGCCAGCTACAAGCTTTATTCCTTCAAGGTGCTAGACCGCAACGGCGCGCTGAAGTGCCACTTCGTGCCTGTGAGGCGCGTCGCGGACGGCGAACTTGGCCTCTACGACCGCGTGAGCGGCGAATTTGTGACGAACAACACGTCCACCCCTCTAACGGGCGGCGCGGATGTCGTGGATACGACCTCCGGTTCCGAATGCGAGCTGCACGTCGACGTGCCATCTGGCGCATCTTCCGTCAACAGCGGCGTGGAGATCACAGGCTGCGTGAAGGTGTTCAAGGAAGGCGAGGGTTTATTTGCGAACAAGGCGATGATGTACAACACCGGCGTAGGCGGCTTCGCGGCGGGTACGCTTGACATCGGAGCCAACAAGTTCAGAATCAAGGGACTAGACGGCGTGGGCACAGTGACCGCGCAGGGCGGGAATCTGCTGAAGAACGGCGACTTCCAGGCAGACGTGGTCGAGAGCGGCGCGTACGGCAGGCTCGCCCCGCAGGAATGGGCGGCATCGGGAACGTTGCATGTTCTGCTGGACAACCACGACTACGCCGACGAGCAGGCCAATGGCTCGAACTGGACGTTCCTCGAGGGAAGCTCCACCATCAGCCAGACGTTCTTCCTCTCGGCGGACACGCAGTGCGCAGTGAGCATGAACATCGCCACGTGGAACAACAGGACGAACTATGCCAAGACCAACGGCAATGTGCAGATCGACGGCTCCGCCGTCTTCTCCTGGACGGACCTTGGCTGGCGAACCACAGCGCTGAAAGGGAATGTGGAGCTCAAGGCCGGCCTGCACACGATACGCATCGCCTGCACAACGTCGACGGCGGATCGCGGTCTCCTGGTCGACAACGTCTCCGTGACGGCGGCAGGCGTGCTGGACGTCAACGTGCCCGAGGGGGAGACGAGCGAGAATCTCAACGTGGAGATCACGGGCGGCGCCGGAATGCGCGTCCAGAAGACGGGCAAGGGCAAGCTGATCATGACGAAGGCCAACACCGGATTCGGCGCAGGTGGACGCAGAAGCGGCAACGTGTCGATGATCGTGAAAGAGGGCGTGGTGAGGAAGGGGCCGAGCGAAGGAGTGGCCTCGTGCGGCGCGCAGTACTCCACGATCGTCGTCGAGGAGGGTGGACAGTTCGACGTGGCGGGCCGCACGTACTGGGACTACGACTACGTCCTCGCCGGAAACGGTCCTGACGGCAAGGGCGCGCTAGTGAACACGGATACGGTGAGCAGTCCGCGCGAGGCGGTGGGCAACCGCGGCTACTTCCAGGATCTGGCTCTTGCGGGCGACGCCACGATCGGCGGCTCCGAGCCATGGGCGATGCTCTTCTACGGCTACGAAGCCACATCGATGAACATGAACGGCCACAGGCTGACTTATGCGGGCACCACCTTCAACGCCGGCAACATGTCCTACTCTGGCACGGGACGCATCGTCGTTGCAGAGGACGCGACGCTCGAGTTCTGGCACAATTCGCCTTCTGCGCCCGACTGCGAAATCGAGGTGAACGGCGTGTTCGCGCAGGACGGCGCGGGGCCAGCGACTGTCGGCTCTCTCCTGTTCGCCGAGACGGGCAAATACTCCAGCACGGAGGCCGCGCCGCCGGCGATCACGGTGCGCACTGCCTACGCGCCGCCGACTGCCGTCGTGGATGGATCTTCCGCCGCGAAGCCCACGGTGACGCTTGGCGCCGACGGCCACATAAACACCACGCTCGACCTTTCCCGGCTGGTTGATGCTTTCGACGCCACCACAATCACGTTCTTCAGCGGTTCGGAGGTGACGGTGGATATCGGCGAGCGAACCTTCGTGGAGGATACGCTGCTGGCCTCCTGGAACGAGAAGCCGCAGATTCAGGGATTCGTAGGCAAAGGCGCGGCAATCGAAACGAAGCAGGTGGCAGTTGCGGCGCGAGAGGACGGGCTCTGGGCCGTGAAGCTGCTGCCGGACCGTCCCTTCATCGCGAGATGGATTGGCGGGGGCGAGGAAGGGAACTACCTCGATCCCGCGAACTGGAGCTGCTGGAACGCGTCCGGCGATCCCATCTACAACACGGTTCCTGGCGACATCACAACGGTCGTCGTCGACGGGCCGACCACGCTCAGCGTTCCCGAAGGCGCAGTTACGCCATGGGCGCGCATCAAGTTCGGCGCTGAGCAGAAGGCGACCAAGTGGGGACGCATCTTCTACGGCGCCGACCGGTATTCCAACAGCACTTATCCAGACACCAGCTACATCAACATAAAGCTGGGCGAATACGTGTCGTATGGCAATGGAAGCCTCGCAAACCTCGACGGACAGAACACGGCGTGGCAGTATTCATGGCTCGACTGGTCGCAGCTGCGCTTCGACGGATGGTTCTACATAGCCCCATCGCAGGCCGGCAGCTGGCACATCACGCAGAGCTTCGACGACTATTTCGGCTTCGCCGTCGACGGCGAGTGGGTGGTGCTCAACCGCACCTACACGGCCAAGACCGAGACCGACTGCGAGATGACGGAAGGCTGGCATCGCTTCACCATCGTCTGCGGCGACACCTGGGGCGGGCAGGGATCGCGCGACGTCTCGGTGAACGGAACGAAGACGCCGATGGCGATTTCGATCAACGGCGGAGCGGAGATCGCGTTCAGCGCAGCGAACTTCACGTTCGGGTCCGGAGAGAACACCATCACGCTCAACGCCGACTGCGACTGGCGTTCGCTCGGAAGCATCCTGCTCAGGAGCGGCGCCACGATTGACCTGAACGGACACGTGCTGAAGACGGTTGGCGTGGTGTGCGACGACCATGTGGGCGCAACGGTGATGAACTCCGCGGCCGCCACGGGCGAGCTGCTCATCGAGGTGCCCGAGGGCGCAACCTTCAGTCTCGACGGCGTATCGGTGAAGGGCAACGTGAGAGTGGCGAAGGCCGGCGGGGGCACGCTTGTGATGGCGACTGCGGGGAACGACTTCAAGGGCGGGATCGTGATTGAGGAGGGAATGGTCAAGCCCGCGTGGATAGGCCCGAAGTTCCCGATTGGAACGATCAACCTGCTGGAGAACTGGAACTTCGATGAAAGCACCATTGGCAACAACAGCGGCAATTGGTCGTACGCGAACGGCGGAAACTACTTCGACATGCCTGGCTGGACAAGCTCCAATTTTGCAAGAATCGGACTTTCCAAGGCAAGCGGCACATGGGTGACGAGCGGACGCAGCGTTGGAAAGTACGCGCTCTTCATGCAGACGGTCAACGGCAGCGGCACAGCCGATGCCTCGCAGGACGTCGAGGTCAAGACGCCCGGCACCTATCACTACTACTTCCAGTACGCCGGGCGGCCGAAATACATCGGCGCAACCACCGAACTGCGCCTGATCCACAATGGCGTGTCGAAGACCATCGCCTCCGTCACCACTTCGGCCGACACGTACTCAACGTGCGAAGGGTTTGTCGAGATCGACAAGGCCGGAACGTACACGCTTCAGTTCTGTCAGCTTGCGACGTCGAGCGACAAGGCGAACACGATCGACAACGTGGTGTTCTCGTGCTGCAATCCGAATTCGGAAGGCGTTGTGAAGGTGAACGAGGGCGCCACGTTCGAAGTGGACGGACAGTACGACTTCTGGTACAACGCCTTCACGCTCGCCGGCGGCACGTTCCAGAACTCCGGTTCTGCACGCGGCAGCGGCACTGCGCAGATCAAGTACATGTTCCTCACGGCTGACTCCACGATGAGAGTGGGCAACAGCTACGGCTTCGTCGGCAACGGCTATTCGCGCGCGGTGCTTGATCTCGGCGGCAACACGCTAACAGTGCTAGACCTCGAGAAGACTGGAGGCAACTTCTATCTCTACAACGCCTTGGTCAAGAACGGTGTGCTGAACGTGGTGGAAGGCGGCTGGCTCGAGACCGGCAACGCCGGCGTGACGGCGACCGATGCGAAGATAATGTCGTCCGCCGCGATGCGCGTCAACGGCGCGGTGGAGATAAGAGACTACACGGCGTACAGGGAAAGCTCCAAGCAAAACGACGGCACGGCGGCGTTCAAGGTGTACGGCGCGTTCACGCCCGCGACCGACGTCTTCTACGGCTGCCAGATGCAGGACGGCTCCACGATCGACCTCTCGGGCCGCACGGGAGCGTGGCATACCACCATGTCCATAGACGACAATGCGAAGGGCTCCACAACCGTGACGTTCGCCGACGATGCGACGATCACGGTGAATCTCTACGGGCGCTCAGACCTCTACAGGCTCATACGCTCTGACAATCCGTTCGTTGTGACGTGGAACGAGGAGCCCGCCAATCTCGAGGGACTCAAGTTCGTGACGGACGCCAAGTCGAAGAAGATGGGCCTCAGGCTCGTTCCCGACACGAAGATGGTTCCCGGCGACGAGGGACAGGTCGAAAAGAAGGGCCTCAGGCTCATATACCTCGGCGGTTCCGCCCTCTTCTTCCGCTAGCGGCCTCTGACCTCCTAGACAACCGAGACCTCAAAACTGTCAAAACACCTGAAACCAGAAACTTTACAATTGACCTCTCTCCAGCCGAAATGGTACAATGTGAACAGAAGGCGAGATGGACAATCCTTCGGGTGGGGGATTTTCTGTCGCTAGATGGCAATGGAACGGAGTGTGAAAATGAGGTTGAAAAAGTTGTTTGGCTGTGCCGCTGCCGCGTTCATGTGCGGCATGGCATGTGATGCTGCGCCTATGCTTGCGCACCGCTGGAGCTTCAGCGGAGACTACGCCGACTCGGTCGGCGGCACGTTGGCCGTAGCAATAGGCGACGCGATCTCGTTCAACGATTCGAACACGGCCGTGGTGATGTACGGCGACGGAAACGGCGCGGGGTCGCTCAACCTCGGCACGGACATGCTCCCCATAGACGTCCCAGAGGTGACCGTGGAGATGTGGGCCACGCAGACTGCGGTGAAGAACTGGGCGCGCATCATCGACTACGGGCAGAACAACCAGAACTACTTCACGCTCACCTGGTGCCAGGGCACGGACGGCAATCTCAACAGATCCGAGATAAAGAAGGCCAACGGCGTGATGTTTTCATGCGACAACACGATGGGCACATATGCCTTGAACACCACATACCACATCTCGGTCACGTTCTCGGCAAACGCCGACGGTTCCACGAACGTCCGCTGGATGCGGCGCAACGCCTCGACGGGCGCAGTTGAAAGTTCGGGCGCGACAGTGGCGTTCAACTGGACGCTTGCCGACCTCGCATCGCCGAACTTCTATCTTGGCCATTCGCAGTACACCCCCGACGCGGACGCGAACGCCATCTACGACGAGGTGCGCGTGTGGAAGGGCCTTCTCACCGACGAACAGCTGACGGCAAGCGCGCTCGCCGGTCCTGACACGCTGCCCGATGTCGGCACGCCGGATCCCACGCCGGCCACGACGCGCTGGACCGGCGCGGTGGACGACGACGCCACGAACGCCGGCAACTGGAGTCCCGTGCTTCCGAACGCCAACACTCTCGCCGTATTCTCCGGCGACTTCGCCGCGCAGATCCCCGCCGGCTCGTCCTTCACATGCGCCGGCGTCGTGTTCGAAGACGCGCGCCTTTCCGCCGACTGCGACTGGCGCGGGCTTTCCGCGAAGATCAACGGCGGCACCCTTGATCTCGCCGGACGCAAGTTGTACGTTTCGCAGCTCGACGGCGAGGGCGCTATAACAGAAGGCGGAGTGCCTGCCGCCTACCAGCCCGTCGAATACATATCCTCGAGCGGCGCGCAGTGGATCAACACGGGCTTCACGCCCGCCTGCACCGACCGCATCGAAATGAAGCTCAACTTCAACGACAAGAACGGCACGCAGTGCCTCTGGTGCTCGCGCGGCACCGCCACGACAACGTCAACCTTCACGGCCTTCATGATCAACGGCGACAAGATACGCTTCGACCGCAACACGAACACGGCGGGCGGCAACGTGCTTTCGCCCACGGCCGGCGTAACGCACACCGTGGTGGCGGACGGCAATACGCTTGCCTGCACGCTTGACGGCGCGGACGCCGGAACGATGGCGGGGAAGGGCGGCTTCACGCCCGGAAGCCCGATCGTGCTCTTCGCCTCCCACACGGCCGGCGCCAACCTCACCGCGTCCACCGCGATGGGCAACTGGGCGAGCTACCGCTTCCACGGCCTCAAGGTGTACGACTGGAAGGGCGGCCTCAAGTGCGACTTCGTGCCGGTGAGGCGCGTGGAGGACGGCGAGCTGGGCGTCTATGACCGCATCGGCGGCACGTTCGCGGCCAACATGACCACGACGCCCTTCACGGCCGGCGCGGACGTGAACGACGCCGCCGGCGCAACCGGCGGCGAGCTGCACATCGACGTGCCAGGCGGCGCGGCTTCGGTGAACGAAGGCGTGCGCATTTCGGGCACGGTAAAGGTTTTCAAGGAGGGCGCGGGATCGTTTACGGCGAAGGCGCCGCTCTCCAACATCGGTGTTGGAAAGTTCGTTTCCGGCACCATCGACCTTGCGGGCAACAGATTCATCGTCGATGGTTTGGAAGGGAATGGCGTCGTCACGGCCTCGCGGGGGCTTCTTGTGAACACCGGGTTCGATCTTGAGACGCTGGCGGACGGCGCATACGAGCACAGGACTCCGGCCGGATGGGCCGGAAGCGGCGACGTGTGCATGTTGAAAAACAACGACGAGTACGGCAATCGGCAGAAAAACGGCTCGAACTGGTGTCTCCTCAACAACGGCGCGAGCATACGGCAGAAATTCGTCCTGAGAGAGGCGCAGGACTGTAAATTGTCCTTCAACTTGGCCGTGCGCAATATCGCCGGCACCTACTGGTATGGCAGCGGCAACGTGCAGATTGACGGAACGGTCTTGGTGTCGTGGGACAGGTCTTCCGACTACTATACAGCAACAAAGACGGCGACGGTGCATCTTAATCCCGGAGAGCACACGCTGACCATCGCAGGCACTTATCAGTACACGCTGATTGACAACATCACTTTAGTGGTGGCGGGCGAAGGCTCTGTTCTCGAAGTCAACGTGCCGGAAGGAGAGACGAGCGAGAACCTCAACGTCAACATAACTGGCGGCGCCAATATGCAGGTGTGCAAGACGGGCAAGGGCACTCTTGTGATGTCGCGCGCCAACTCCAGCTTTGGTGCGGGCGGACGCCGCAGCGGAAGCGTGTCGATGGTCGTTAAGGAGGGCATAGTAAGACAGACCGCGTCGGAAGGCACGGCCTCGTGCGGTGCGCAGTACGGCACGATCGTCGTCAGGGATGGCGCGCAGTTCGACATGCGCGGGCGCGTCTACCACGACTACGACTACAGAATCGCCGGCTCTGGCCCAGACGGCTCGGGTGCGCTTGTGAACACCGTCACGGTGTCGGAACCGTGGGCTGTTGGCGGCAGCAACAGGGCGTACCTGCAAGACGTTACGCTTGACGGCGACGCTACGATAGGCGGTCCGGAGACGTGGGCGCTCCTCTTCTACAACTATGTAAACGAGCACACGATGTACATGAACGGGCATACGCTCACCATCAAGGGCGTGACGCTCTACTCGGACAGCATAGCCTACAGCGGCGCGGGCAAGATCGTGATCGCCGAGGACGCCACCGTGGAGTTCTACCACAACGCCAAGTCGGCTCCGGACTGCGACATTGAAGTGCGCGGCACGCTTCAGCAGCATGATGTGGCGCTTTCGCCCGTCAAGTCGCTGTGCTTTACGGCTGATGGCTCTTTCAACAACCCCTGGGAGTCGCGTCCAGCCTTTGTGGTGAACGAGAAGTATGCCCCGAACGTCCAGGCGCGTTCGGGATCCTCCGCGCAGCATCCCACCGTCACGCTCGGCGCGGAGGGCCATCTCAAGACGACGCTTGACCTCTCGTTCTTCACGGATGTTTTCGATGCCTCCACCACCACGTTCTACGGCGGAACCGAAGTGACCGTGGAGCTTGGCGCGCGTAGGTTCGAAGTGGATACGAAGCTCGCATCGTGGGAGGCAGAGCCCCAGGCGGTGTTCGTCGCCTCGGGCGTTGCGGCCGAGGCAAAGGAGATCGCGCTAGCCGTGCGTACCGACGGCCTGTGGGCGATGCGCCTGTTCCCGGACCGTCCTGCAACGGCGAAGTGGACCGGCGAAGGCGACGGCGTCAGCCTGCTTGATCCAGCCAACTGGAACTGCTGGAACGCTAGCGGCACGCAGCTGGGCGGCGTTGCGCCTGGCGACTACACGACGGTGATAATCGCCGACGGCACGACCACGCTAAGCGTGCCGGAGGACGTGACGCCGCCGTGGGGGCGGGTGCAGTTCGGCGACGGCGAACCAAAGGCGACTCAGTGGGGACGCATCTTCTACGGCGCCGACCGCGATGCGATCAGCGGCACGGCGTGGTACATGGCGACTCCGCTCGGCGAATACACGTTCATGGGCGTCGGAGACCTCGCAAACCTCGACGGGCAGAACACGGGCTGGCAGTATTCGTGGCTCGACTGGTCGCAGCTGAGGTTCGACGGCTGGTTCAAGGTGACGCCAGCCCAGGCGGGCAGCTGGCACATCCGCCAGTACTTCGACGACCATTTCGCCCTTGCAATCGACGGTGAATGGTTGCTCGTGAACCCGGTGTACACGGCGCAGGTGGATGTGGATCTGGAGATCGCGGAGGGATGGCATAGATTCACCATAATCTGCGGCGACACCTGGGGCGGCCAGGGATCGAACAGCATAACCTACAACGGAACCAAGGTGCCGATGCTGGTTTCCGTCAACGGAGCCGCCGAGGTGCCGTTCGCCTCCACGCATTTTGAAATGGGCACGGGCCAGACCGTCATAAAGCTAGGCGGCGACTGCGACTGGCGCAAGCTCGGCCGCGTGAGCCTTGCAAGCGGCGCCGTGATCGACCTCAACGGACACGCCCTGACCACGGTCGGCGTGGTGTGCGACGACTACGTCGGCGCCACGGTGAAGAACTCCGCCGCTGCGCCGGGCGAACTGCGCATCGAAGTGCCGGAGGGCGAGACCTTCACACTGGAGGGCGTGGCGATCGCGGGCGACGTGAAGCTGGTGAAGACCGGCGGCGGCACGCTCATAGCCGCAACCTCGAACCGCGAGTTCACGGGCGGAACGGTGGTCGAGGAGGGCGTGCTCAAGCCTGCTCTCATAGGCCAGAAGTTCCCGCTCGGCACGGTGAACCTGCTCAAGAACGGAAGCTTCGACGACGGCACGGCCTTGTACAACAACAGCGGTGACTGGTCGTACGCCAACGGAGGGAACGGATTCTCGCTGCCGCACTGGTCGGGCTCGAACACCGGGCGCTACGGCCTTTCCAAGTCTAGCGGCACGTGGGTGGCAAAAGGACGCAACGGGACCATTGCCAAGTACGCGCTCTATCTGCAGACCAACAACAGCACAGTGGATATTTCGCAGGACGTCGCGGTCAAGACGCCCGGCACCTACTACTACTACTTCCAGTACGCCGGGCGACCTGGATACATCGGCGCAACCACCGAGCTGCGCCTGATCCACAACGGCGTGTCGAAGACGCTCGCCACCGTCACCACCACGGCCGACACATACTCCGTGTGCGAGGGAACCGTGGAGATAGAAGCTGCCGGCACGTACACCCTGCAGTTCTACCAGCCTTCCACGTCCAGCGACAAGGCCAACACCATCGACAACGTGGTCTTCGCGTGCTGCGACACGGGCATGACGAGCGGCGCGGTAGTGGTGAACGAAGGGGCGACGTTCGAGGTGAACGGCAAGTACGATTTCTGGTACAACGCCTTTGTCCTCAACGGCGGCACGTTCCAGAACGCCTCTGGTGCCGACTTAGGCAGCGGCACCGCCCAGATGAAGTACATGGCCCTCACGGCAGACTCTACGCTCAACCTGCAGAACAGCTATGGTTTCATCGGCAACGGGTATTCGCGCACATTCCTCGATTTGGGCGGGAATGCCCTCACGGTGAACCTCAACGTCTCTGGCAAGCTGTTCTACCTCTACAACACGGAAGTGCGCAACGGACTGGTGGATGTGATATCCGGCGGATGGCTTGAGACCGGCAATGCGGGAATCACGGCAAAGGATGCCACAATCAAGTGCGCGGCGGCAGTCCGCGCGAACGGCGTGGTGGAAGTGGGCGACTACACGGCGTACAGGTCCACCTCCATCCACAACGAGGGGACCCAGGCGTTCAAGGTGTACGGCGCGTTCACGCCCGCGACCGACGTCTTCTACGGCTGCCAGATGCAGAACGGCTCCACGATCAACCTCGCAGGCCGCAGCGGCGCATGGCACACAACGATGCCCGTTGCCGACAGCACGGAAGACAACACGAAGAATTCGTCCAGGACGGTCACGTTCGCCGACGATGCCGAGGTGACCGTGAACCTCTACGGGCGCGCAGACCTCTTCGCCCTTACGCGCTCGGCGAATCCGTTCGTGGTGACGTGGGACGAGGAGCCGGCCAACCTCGCTGGCCTTAAGTTCGTTACGGACGCCAAGTCGAAGAAGATGGGCCTCAGGCTCGTGCCCGACACGAAGATGGTGCCCGGAGAAGAGGGACAGGTCGAGAAGAAGGGCCTCAGGCTCGTCTATCTCGGAGGCTCGGTGTTCCTCCTTCGCTAGCGCCGGATTGTCCGCAGGCGGCATGGCAGATTGACCGACGCGCCATTGTTGGACAAAAGACAGAAGACAGAGGACAAAGGGTGGGGCTGGATGATGCTTCGCGCACTTCAGCCTCATCCTCGTCTTTTGGACCACCCAGCTTTCAACTCAGCGGTGGAAATTTGATGAAATCTGGTGAGAATCTGGTGAGAATATAGTTGCCTTTGTCACGAAAGTATGACATAATAACAACGTATTTTTCTGTTTGTCGCTTAGAATGGTCTCTGCTTTTATGGCGGATGCAGCATTTATGGGTGGCGAAGAGGAGGATTGTTGGATGAATTTCAAAATAACTACATAAGGAGTTCATTGATGAAGGCAAGAGGCGGAAATGTTTTGTTCGGTTCAATCGTGGCGACGTTGACGGCGTTGGCGATGGCCCTTACGGCGTCCGCGGCTGCACCCGAGCTGGCGCACCGTTGGAGCTTCAACGGGACATACGAAGATTCGGTGGGCGGAACTACCGCTGAACTGATCGGCACCGCCGTTGGCTTCAACGAGTCGAACACGGCCGTCGTGCTGAGCGGCGATGGCAACGGCAAGGGTTCGCTCAACCTCGGCACGGGGATGTTGCCAACCGACGTTCCGGAAGTTACTCTGGAGATATGGGCGACGCAGACAACTGTGAAGAACTGGGCGCGCATCTTCGACTATGGCCCTGACAACCAGAACTACTTCACCATGACGTGGTGCCAGGGCACGGACGGAGGCAACGACCGCGTAGAGATAAAGAAGGCCAACGGCGCAGTGCTTTTGTACAACCACTCAATGGCCACATACGACCTGGGAACGCAATGCCACATCTCTGTGACGTTCTCGGCCAATGCGGACGGCACCACAAATGTCCGCTGGGCGCGGCGCAATACGGAGACGGGAGCCGTGGAGAGCCTATGCTACGGATGGGTGGTGAATTGGAATCTGGGCGATCTGGCGTCCGGCAAGTTCTACCTCGGCCATTCGCAGTACACGGCGGATCTGGACGCCAACGCCGCCTACGACGAAGTGCGCGTGTGGAGGGGGCTCCTCACCGATGCGCAGTTGACCGCCAGCGCGCTGGCAGGTCCTGACGCGACCCTCGAGGGCTCCATGCCGGGCAGGGCGCGGTGGACTGGCGCGGTGGACGACGACGCGACGAACGCCGGCAACTGGGATCCCGCGCTGCCTGACGAGAACACGCTCGCCGTCTTCTCCGGCGACTTCGCGGCGCAGATTCCCTCGGACTCGTCCTTCACGTGCGCCGGCGTCGTCTTCGAGAACGCGCGCCTTTCCGCCGACTGCGACTGGCGCGGACTTTCCGCGAACATCGAGGGCGGCACCCTCGATCTCGACGGCCGCAAGTTCTACCTCTCGCAGCTTGGCGGCAATGGCACGATCACCGACGGCGTAATCCCTTCGGCCTACCAGCCCGTTGAGTACATCGCCTCGAGCGGCGCGCAGTGGCTCAACACTGGCTTCACGCCAGCCTGCTCCGACCGTATCGAGATGAAGCTGAACTTCGAGAACAAGGACGGCACTCAGTGCCTCTGGTGCTCGCGCGGCACCTCCACCTCGGCGGCCACGTTCACCGCCTTCATGATCAACGGCGACAAGCTTCGCTTTGACCGCAACACGAACACGGCGGGCGGCAACGTGCTTTCGCCCACGGCCGGCGCGACGCACACCGTGGTGGCGGATGGCAGCACGCTTGCATGCACGCTTGACGGCGCGGACGCCGGAACGATGGCGGGTAGGGGCGGCTTCGTGCCCGGAAGCCCGATCGTCCTCTTCGCCTCCCATACGGCCGGCGCCAACCTCACCGCTTCCACCGCGATGGGCAACTGGGCGAGCTACCGCTTCTACAATCTCAAGGTTTACGGCTGGGACGGCGGCCTCAAGTGCGACTTCGTGCCGGTGAAGCGCGTCGCGGACGGCGAGCTCGGCGTCTACGACCGCATCGGCGGCACGTTCGCGGCCAACATGACCGACACTCCCTTCACCGCCGGCGCAGACGCGGCTGGCGAAGCGGATGCCGAGGGCGGCGAGCTGCATGTCGAAATAGCGGACGGCGCATCGTCGGTGGACGGCGGCGTTCGCATCTCCGGCGCCGTCAAGCTGTTCAAGGAGGGCCCCGGATCTTTGACGGTAAGGCCACCTCTCTCCAACACCGGCGTAGGCAAGTTCGTTTCCGGCACGATCGACATCGGCAGCGGCAGATTCGTGGTGGATGGCCTCGACGGCTCTGGCACCATTACCTCCTCTCTTTCCAAGAACCTGATAGCCAACTCGGGGTTCGAGGACAACGGGGTGGCCAGCGGCGCGCGCATCGCCAAGACTCCTGCAGGGTGGAACTACAGCGGAACGATCTACCTCCAAAAGAACAGCAAAGACTTCGGAGACTCTCAAAGAAACGGCTCCACGTGGTGCTTCGTGAACTCCGGATCCAGCGTAAACCAGAACTTCAAGGTGGAGCATGAGACCGTCTACACGGTCTCTATACAGGTTGCCACCAAAAACAATACGAAGTCGCAGTGGAAGAGCAACGGCAACGTCCAGGTGGACGGCGTCACGGTGATATCCTGGAGCGGACAGAACAACCTTACGGCCACAAGGACGGGTACTATAACCCTAAAGCCGGGAATCCACAACATAAGGCTGGCATGCACCAGCAATTCCGGCGCGCAGTTCGACAACATCTCCGTCATTGGCAGAGAAGGCGGGAGCGTTCTCGAAGTCAACGTGCCGGAAGGCGAGACTAGCGAGAACAACAACGTCGCGATTACCGGCGCGAGGCTTCAGATGCACAAGACAGGCAAGGGCGCGCTTGTGATGAACAGGGAGAACACGGGCTTCGGCGTCGGCGGTCGCTACTCTGGCAGCGTCAGCATGGTCGTCAAGGACGGCACGGTCAAGAAGAGCACTGTTGAGGGCAGGGGGTCCTGTGGCGCCCAGTACTCCACAATCAAGGTGGAGAACGGCGGACAGTTTGATCTCGCCGGGCGCACGTACTGGGACTACGACTACATCATCGAGGGCAGCGGTCCAGACGGAAGCGGCGCGCTCGTCAACAACACGACGGTGTCCAGCCCGTGGGCGACGAGCAGCAACAGGGGGTATCTGCAGCGCATTGCGCTTTCCGGCAACGCCACGATCGGCGGCACACAGCCCTGGGCGCTTCTCTTCTGGAACTACGGCGCGGAGCCCATCACGCTGAACGGACACACCCTCACGATCGCTGGCACCACGGTTTACAGCGGCAACAACTACTTCAACGGCAGCGGACGCGTCGTGGTCGCCGACGGCGCGGCGTACGAGGCCGTGAACAATTCGCCGACGGCCTCCGACTGCGACGTCGAGGTAAACGGCACGCTGGCGGTCCACGACCGGTCGCTGACGCCGATGAAGTCGCTCAAGTTCGGCGCGGACGGCAAGTTCAACAATCCGTGGGATTCTGACCCGCTGTTCGTGGTGTACGAGGAGTACGCGCCGTCAACCATGCTGTCTGGCAAGGCGCAGAACGTGCAGCTCGGCGCGGATGGCCACCTAAAGACCACGCTTGGCCTCTCGCACTTCTCCGACGTGTTCGACAGCTCCAGCACCACCTTCTTCGCTGGCTCGGATGTTACCGTGGATCTCGGCGAGCGCACGTTTGAGGCCGATACGAAGCTGGCCTCTTGGGAGAAGGTGCCTGACGCCACGTTCACCGCGGCGGGCGTCGCGGCAGAGGCAAAGGAAATCGCGCTCGCCGTTCGTGCGGACGGCCTGTGGGCGGTGTGCCTGTTCCCGGACCGTCCGGCGACGGCGAAGTGGACCGGCGATGGCGACGGCGTCAGCCTGCTCGATCCCACGAACTGGAACTGCTGGAACGCAAGCGGCACGCAGCTGGACGGCGTTACGCCTGGCGACTACACGACGGTTATCATCGCCGACGGCACGACCACGCTAAACGTGCCGGAGGGCGCGACGCCGCCGTGGGGGCGGGTACAGTTCGGCGACGGCGAGCCAAAGGCGACCCAGTGGGGACGCATCTTCTACGGTGCCGACCGCTCGGCTGTCAGCGGCACTGCATGGTACATGAACACGCCGCTCCGCGACTACGTCGCCATGGGCACGGGCGACATCGCGAATCTTGTGAACGCCGCTTGGCAGACCTCGTGGCTCGACTGGGCGCATCTGCGCTTCGACGGGTGGTTCAAGGTGACGCCCGCGCAGGCAGGTGCCTGGCACATCCGCCAGAAGTTCGACGACTACTTCGCATTCGCGATAGACGGCGAGTGGGTGCTCGTCAACCCCACGCACACGGTGGAGGCGGCGAGCGACTGCGAGGTGGCGGAGGGCTGGCACCGTTTCACGATCATCTGCGGCGACACCGCCGGCGGCCAGGGGCCGATCTTGCCCTTGAACGGGGTGAACGTGCCAATGGCTATTTCCATCGAAGGCGGCGAGGAGGTCGCGTTTGCGGCGGACTCCTTCCAGCTGGGCAGCGGCAGCACCGTCGTCAAGCTCGGCTGCGACTGCGACTGGCGCTCTCTGGGGAAGATCGTGCTTGAGAGCGGCGCGGCGATCGACCTCAACGGACACGTCCTCAAGATCAAGAAGATATTCTGCGACGACTACATTGGCGCGCGCGTGATCAACACGGCAGCCACTACCGGCGAGCTTCAGGTCGAGGTCGATGCCGGTGAGACGTTCACGCTTGACGGCATCACGGTCAAGGGCGACGTGAGAGTTGTCAAGAAGGGCGCGGGCACGCTCATTCCCGCGACCGTGGAGAGCCGCTTCTCGGGCGGACTCGTCGTGGACGAGGGAACGGTCAGGTGCAATCTCTCCGGGCCCAAGTATGCGATCGGCAGCATGAACCTTCTCCAGAACTGGAACTTCGACGAGGGCTCCGTCGGCAACAACAGCGGGGACTGGTCGTATGCGAACGGCGGGAACGGTTTCTCCCTTCCCGGCTGGACAAGCTCGAACACCGGCAGGATTGGCCTTTCCAAGGCAAGCGGGACATGGGTGGCCAAAGGACGTGACGTCGGGAAGTATGCGCTTTATCTGCAGTCGAACAAAAACTCGGCCGACGTCTCGCAGGATGTCGTCGTGACGGCGCCGGGCACATACTACTATCGGTTCATCTATGCCGCCCGTCCCAAGTTCGCGGGCGCCACAACGGAGCTGCGTCTCATCCACGGCGGCACGTCGCAGACGCTGGCCTCGGTCACCACGACGGCCGATACGTACTCGACATGCGAGGGAACGGTTGAAATCGCCGAGGCCGGCGACTAT
>Ga0310695_10007167_pt1 | contig 17935 bp, 17 predicted proteins | sample RumenRJG_04DNA_FD_203882 | JGI IMG/M metagenome (GOLD analysis project Ga0310695, IMG submission 203882) | Bovine rumen microbial communities from Lethbridge, Alberta, Canada - RJG_04 (v2) (version 2) | ecosystem: Host-associated > Mammals > Digestive system > Stomach > Rumen | place: Canada...
CTATCGCTTTCGCAATAGGCTTTTTATGGAGCGGGCAACGAGGCTCGAACTCGCTACCTCCACCTTGGCAAGGTGGCGCTCTACCGGATGAGCTATGCCCGCGTCAGCAGTAGCTATTCTACCACAAAACGCGAACTTGTCAAGAGCCATTCAAAATTTCTTCCGACGGCTCAGCGGTCTCCTCCGCCCCCGCTTCCGGGGTACCTTCCGGCTGCGCCAGCAGGGCCTGATAATGCAGCGGGCCGTCGCAGACCGGGTAAGCCGCCGTGTCCCACCGGTAACTGACCCAGGCCTCTTCATCCCGCAGCAGAAAGCCGCCGGGCATTCCCTGGGCCTGGCAGGCGGTCAGATCCACATGATAGCTCTTCTCGTCCAGCTCAATGATATTCCAGCTGTGGTTTTCCCGGTTCTTCTGTCCGTATACGATCTGGCACGGCACCTCAAGCCGGCGGCACAACTCCACATAGGCAAGGGCCATGCCCTCGCTGTCGGCCTCCTGCCCGACCAGAGCCGCATAGGCGCTGTGGCCCTGGGAGTCCGCAGCGTAGACACAGTTATCCACCAAATAGTCCGCCGCCAGCAAGGCTCTGTGCGCAGGATCCAGCATCTCCGTGTCCGCATCCCGGAAGGGCTCCAGAGCCAACAGCTCCGCGCGTCTGGCCTCCAGCTCCTCACCGGTCATGCCGTAATCCAGCAGGATCTCGTACAGCCGCTGACGGCCGGAACCGCTGAACATGTTCACACTGGCCTTCGGCTCCGCCGGGGCGCTGGCGGGATAACTGCGGTAGACGCGGCCCACCAGACTCTCCATCTCCTCGCCACTGTAGAAGCTGCGTGTGATGAGGATCACCAGCCTTCGGTTCCCGGCCTCCATGGCGGAGCGGATGATGTCCTCAATGCCTGTGGAATACTGCATCTGCCGGATATCGGCGGCGTTCAGCGCAGCCGGACTGTAGTGGATGCTGATCTCAGCCTCATAGTGGTTCACGATCTTGGACAGCTCATAAGAGATATTGTCCACGCAGTAGGCGCAGAGAGCGTCCTGGGTGCGGACCTGCCAGCAGGCGCTGGCCATATCCGCCGCGGTATCCCCCTGGTAGGCCGCGTCGAACTGGATCGCGCCGTCGTCCTCGCCTGAGGACACCAGCCCCAGCAGCGCGGCTTTCAACTCATTCAGATCGCGCACGGTGATCTTATCCTCCCGGGACACGTTGTCCTGCGCCGGCGGGACGTAATCGCTCACGACCACGTATTCCTTGTCGAATACGCTGCCGCAGCCGCAGAGAAAACACACCGCGGCCACGAGACAGATCCTGATGAGTCGTTTCTTCATAAGTTTTTACCTGATCTCCGAAATGCTTTCAAAGCCTTTGCCAAACACATTTTTCACGTCCGCGACGATGAAAAACGCGTTCTCGTCGATGCTCTTCACCAGGCGGCGAAGCTGGGCGATCTGGTTGCGCTTGATGACGCACATGATCACATGCTTCTGCCGGTGGGAGTAGGCGCCCTCCCCTTCCAGGATCGTGACGCCACGCTGGATGGGGCCGGATATGATGCTTTGGATCAGATCCTCACTGTTCTCACTGATGATGTAGCACAGGGATGAGGTATCGAAGCCGTACAGCACCAGGTCGATGACCTTGCTGACCACGAACATGGCGATCACCGAATACATGGCGCTCTCGTAATTGCCCAGCACCGCGGCATAGACGACGATGATCAGGGAGTCCATGATCAGGATCATGGTGCCGAAGTTGATCTGGGAATAGCGCTGGCGCAGCATCTTGGCCACGATATCGATCCCGCCGGTGGTGGCGCCCACATAGTAGATAGCGCCGAGCCCGGCGCCCTTGATCACGCCGCCGATAACGGCGCCCAGCATGGGCTCATCTGTCAGGACGATGCCCGTGGTGGCCAGCAGGTCCACAAAGATAGAAGAGATCGCCACGCCCGCCAGGGAACCCAGCATGAAGTCCAGGCCAAAATGCCGCCACGAGATCGCAAACAGCGGGATGTTGAGTATGATCACCATCATGCCCACAGGGAAACCGGTGAAGGTATTCAGGATCATGGCGATACCCGTGATGCCGCCGGAGACGATGGCATTGGGATACATGAAGAACTGAAAGCCCACCGCGTAGATGAAGCCGCCTGCCAGGATGATCAGATAGTTCAGCAGCGTTTTCAAAATCTTGCGATCCATTTTACTCCTCGATCAAAGACAGCTGTTCCTCGCCCCTGTCTTCGGGCTTGAGCAGGGCCCCGGCCGCCGGCAGAGAGCGGGCGCGGTAGCGGCTCACATTCCGGATGCGGGTCTCCTTTACGGGCGCCGCCCCGGTCAGGCTGCGCTTGGCCTTCAGCGCCATCACGTTGACGCCCTGGGCCGTACGGCTGGTCTTGGTCTGCAACAGGGCGCTGTTGAACACCAGGGCACGGTCATCGCTGGCAAAGCAGGCGATCTCCATCTCATCATGCAGGACGATCACCGCCTTCAGCGGGCTCTTGTCCGAATAGGCGTTGATGAGCTTTTTCCGGTTGGTCTTGGTCTCGTAGGCGGACAGCTCGATCCGGGCCGCCTTTCCGTTTTCAAATACCAGCAGCAGATTCTTACTGTAGTCCCCCGGATCCACCATGGCCAGGACGCTCTCTCCCTCGTCCATCTGCAGCTCGGTGGGCAGGTATACGCCCAGGGTCGAGGCCTTGCTGTCCTCGAAGTCGTATACATGGGCCTTGTAAAGCTGCTGCCGGTCCGTAAAGATCAGCAGATCCCGACGGTTGGAGGACTCAAAGCTGTCTCGCAGCCCGTCGCCCTCCTTGTATTTCTGCTCCCCGCTCATGCGCAGGGACTGGGCGGTGATCTTCTTGAAGTAGCCCTCCCGGGAAAGGAACAGGGTGACCGGATAGTCCTCCACCTGCTCCGTCAGGTCGAATTCCTCCACCTCGTCGGCGTAGACGATGCCGGTCTTGCGGGGGATGACGTACTTCTTGTTGATCTGTTTGAGCTCGTCGATGATGATGCTGCGGATCCTGCGCCGGTTGTTGAGCGTCGCTTCCAGCTCTTCGATATCCTTCTCCAGTTCATCGGTCTCGGCAGTACGCTTGAGGATATACTCGCGGTTGATGTTGCGCAGCTTGATCTCCGCCACATACTCTGCCTGGATCTGGTCGATGCCGAAGCCCATCATCAGATTGGGCACGACCTCGGATTCCAGTTCGGTATTGCGGATGATGGCGATGGCCTTGTCGATATCCAGCAGGATCTTTTCCAGACCCTTGAGCAGGTGCAGCTTGTCCTTCTTCTTGGCCAGCTCAAAGTAGACCCGGCGGCGGATGCACTCCATGCGCCAGGCGGTCCACTCGTCCAGGATCTCCCGCACGCCCATGACCTTGGGATTGCCGGCCACCAGAATGTTGAAGTTGCAGGGAAAAGCGTCCTGCAGAGTGGTCATCTTGAACAGCTTCTGCATGAGCTTGTCCGGATCCACGCCGCGCTTGAGGTCGATGGCCAGGCGCAGGCCGCCCAGATCCGTCTCGTCCCGCATGTCGTTGATCTCCCGGATCTTGCCGGTTTTGATCAGCTCCGCCACCTTGTCGATGACGGCCTCCGAGGTGGTGGTATACGGGATCTCGTAGACCTCGATGATGTTTTCCTTTTTCAGGAAGCGCCAGCGGGCCCGCACCTTGACGCTGCCCCGGCCGGAACGGTATATGTTCTCCATCTCGGTGCGGTCATAGATGATCTCCCCGCCGGTGGGAAAGTCCGGCGCCGGCATGGTGGAAAGAATATCGTGGTCCGGGTCCCGCAGGTAGTTGATGGTGGTCTCGCAAACCTCGTTCAGGTTGAAGCCGCAGATCTGGCTGGCCATGCCCACTGCGATGCCGGAGTTGGCGGAGACCAGCACGTTGGGGAAGGCGGTAGGCAGGAGCGTGGGCTCCTTCATGCTGCCGTCATAGTTGTCCGCGAAATCCACGGTATCCTTGTCGATATCCCGGAAGACCTCGCCGCAGATGGCGGAGAGCTTGGCCTCGGTATAACGGGAGGCCGCGCAGGACATATCCCGGGAATAGACCTTGCCGAAGTTGCCCTTGGAGTCCACAAAGGGCGTCAGCAGCGCCTGATAGCCCACGGAGAGACGGACCATGGTCTCATAGATGGCCGCGTCGCCGTGGGGATTGAGCTTCATGGTCTGGCCCACGATGTTGGCGCTCTTGGTGCGGCTGCCGCTGAGCAGGCCCATCTTGAACATGGTGTACAGCAGCTTCCGATGAGAGGGCTTGAAGCCGTCGATCTCCGGAATGGCGCGGGAGACGATGACGCTCATGGCATAGGGCATATAGTTGGTCTCCAGGGTTTCGGTGATGGGCTGTTCCAGCACCTCTGCCCGCAGGCCGACCACATCCGGATTATCGTATTTTTTCTTTTCCTGTACTTTTTTCTTTGCCATATTACTTCTTAACTTTCTTTCCCGTTATCAGATTCCTGCGGCACTTGGGGCAGCTCTTTACCGCCAGCACCCCTCCGAAGATGCGCTTGCCGCAATAGGGGCAGCGGCAGTATTTATAGATCACAAACAGGGCCGCGGCGATCATGGCGAAGGCCGCGATCACCAGCACCCACTGGGCGGTGGAGTTCTGCGGTACCAGCAGCGCAGACGCGAGTCCCAGGACGATGACCAGGATCAACAGGTATTTCACGATCTTCTGACCGTATTCGAAGGTTCTGTCGTAGCGTGCTTTCATGGCCGTCCTCCCCTCAGGATATATCCGCCAGGTCCAGATACCGGGCGCCGAACTCCGCGATGTGGTTCTTCCGCCCCTCCAGATTGTCGCCCAGCAGCAGGTCGAAGACCTCCGCCATCCGCTCCGCATCCTCGGGCACAACCTTGATCAGGCGCCGGGTCTCCGGGTTCATGGTAGTCATCCACATCATGTCCGGGTCGTTCTCGCCCAGGCCCTTGCTGCGGTTGATGCTGGCCTTGGCGCCGTTGAGGCTTTCGATGATCTCCGCCTTTTCCCGGTCGGAATAGGCGAAGTAGGTCTTCCCCTTGCTCTCGATCTCATACAGCGGTGATTCGGCAATGTACACGTAGCCCTCGCGGATCAGCGTGGGCACCAGGCGGTAGAGCATGGTCAGGATCAGCGTGCGGATCTGAAAGCCGTCCACGTCCGCGTCGGTGCAGATGATCACCTTGTTCCAGCGCAGATTGTTCAGATCGAAGCTGCTCAGATCCTTGGTGTGCTTGTCCCTGACCTCCACCCCGCAGCCCAGCACCTTCATCAGATCGGTGATGACGTCGCTCTTGAAGATACGCACGTAGTCCGCCTTCAGACAGTTGAGGATCTTGCCGCGCACCGGCATGATGCCCTGGAACTCCGCGTCCCGGGACAGCTTGCAGGCGCCCAGAGCGGAGTCGCCCTCCACAATGTAGATCTCCCGCTGCTCCGGGTCCCGGCTGCGGCAGTCCACGAATTTCTGGACCCGGTTGGCGATGTCGATGCTGCCGGAGAGCTTTTTCTTCATACCCTGCCGGGCCCGCTCCGCGGTCTCACGGCTGCGCTTGTTGATGAGCACCTGCTCCGCGATCCGGTCCGCCTCGGGCTTGTTTTCGATAAAGTAGACCTCCAGCTGGGATTTGAAGAACTCCGTCATGGCCGTCTGGATGAAACGGTTGTTGATGGCCTTCTTGGTCTGGTTCTCATAGGAGGTCTGAGTGGAAAAGCAGTTGGTCACCAGCACCAGGCAGTCCTGGATGTCCTGAAACTTGATGGAACTCTCGTTCTTCTGGTATTTCCCGATCTGCTTGATGTAGCCGTCAATGGCGGAGAGAAAGGCGCTCTTGACCGCCCTGTCCGGCGCGCCGCCGTTTTCCAGCCAGGAGGAGTTGTGGTAATACTCCAGCGCAGTGGTCCTGTTGGAAAAACAGAAAGCGGCCGAGATCTTCACCTTGTATTCGGGCTTGTCTTCCCGATCCCGCCCTTTGCGCTCGGTGGAGATGAAGGCAGGCGCGGTAAGCGTCGGCTCCCCGGCCAGTTCCTTCACATAGTCCATGATGCCGTCGCTGTAGCGGTAATCCCGGGTCTCGAATTTGTTGCCTTTCTGCAGGCGCAGACGGAAGGTGACGCCTGCGTTGACCACCGCTTGGCGGTGCAGCACATCCTCAAAGTATTCCACCGGGATGTCGATATCGGTAAAGACCTCCAGGTCCGGTTTCCAACGGATGGTGGTGCCGGTCTTCTTCCGGTCCGCGGGCTCCACCTTCAGCTCCTGGCCCTTCTTGCCGGTCACCTTGCCTTTTTTGAAATGCAGGCTGTACTTGCTGCCGTCCCGCCACACGGTCACGTCCATATACTCGGACGCGTATTGGGTGGCACAGGAGCCCAGGCCGTTGAGGCCCAGGGAATATTCATAATCGCCGCCGTCGTCGTTTTTATACTTGCCGCCGGCATAGAGCTCGCAGAAAACCAGTTCCCAGTTGTAGCGCTTCTCGGCGGGGTTCCAGTCCAGCGGGCAGCCGCGTCCAAAGTCCTCCACCTCGATGGATCTGTCTTCAAAATAGGTGAGCGTGATCAGATCGCCGTGGCCCTCGCGGGCCTCGTCGATGGCGTTGGACAGGATCTCGAATACGGCGTGTTCGCAGCCGTCCAGACCGTCCGAACCGAAGATGACCCCCGGGCGCTTGCGCACCCGGTCCGCTCCTTTCAGCTGGGAAATGCTGTCGTTTCCGTATTGCTCGGTGGTTTTGCTCATACAGGTACCCTTTCACTATATCTTGTGTTCATATCCGTCATTCTTTAACTGATATAGTTTAACATCCGGTGTCAAATAAAGCAAGAACAAGGGCGCTTCATAGCCGTTTCAAAAAAGTTACAGCGTAGTAAGCGTCCCTGTTTCTGCATATACTCAAAGGGCGGACCGCACTGCAGTCCGCCCCGCGGCAGGATATTTTCCCGCACGGGAAACCTCTCCGGCCGCTTGACATTCTTTCGTTTTGGATGTATTCATATAATGATTTATATGAATTCCATCCGCGGCTGTCTTTCTCTCGCCGCCGAAAGGCTGTCCGGGAGATAGTATGCGCCGTTTTGTCCGCTTTACAACGGAAGCTTTTTCCGTTGATCCTATGGAAAGGGATATGCTCTATGGACACCATTTCCGCTATTTTGATGCTTGCAGCCGCCTTGGTCCTGATCGTGATCCTAGTCAAGGTGCTGGCCGCGCCCATCCGCCTGCTTTTTAAGCTGGCCATCAACGCGGCCCTGGGCTTTGTGATCCTCTTCGTGGTCAACTTCTTCGGGGAGTTCATAGGCGTCAGCCTGGGCATCAATCTCATCAACGCCCTGATCGCCGGTTTTCTCGGCGTACCCGGGGTGATCCTGCTGGTGCTGATCTCACTGTTGTTCTGAATTCTCATGAAAAAGGAAGACGCCCTGTCGCTCATGAAATAAGCGGCAGGGCGTCTTCTCATATTCCGTCACAGGGAGCTGTTGCTGACCGAAAGGATCTCCGGGTGGCTTTCCATGAAATCCTTCATCTCCGCGTAGCTGATCTCCGTGCGCCGGCGTATGGTCAGATCGTAGTCTGTGGTCCCGTCCTTCCTGCGTGTGATCCTGCTGTTTACGGGATGGGCCTTCCACTGGTCCAACTGCTCCGTCAGAGAGCGGTTGAATTCATGTCCGTTCTCCACCGTGAAATGCAGGCGGCTGGTGGCATAAGCATCCGTCCAGGCGGCGAAGTGATACAGCATCCACTGCAGCAACGTCACCAGAACAGTGGCGGCCAGCCCAACGATCCACATACCGGAACCCATGGCCAGGCCGATGGCGGCTGTAGCCCAGATACAGGCCGCCGCGCTCAGGCCCTTGACGATACCGTCATTTTTGAAGATCACGCCGGCGCCCAGAAAGCCGATGCCGCTGACCACCTGGGCCGCAACGCGGGCGGGATCGGCAGCCCGAGTCCCGCTGAGCGCGGCATCTCCCGCATTCGCCATGTCCACGAAGCCATATTTCGAGATGACCATGATCAGGGAAGCCGCGCAGCACACGATGATGTGCGTGCGGATCCCACCCTCTTTGAAATGCTTGCTGCGCTGGTAACCGATCGCTGCTCCGCACAGGCAGGCCGCCACCAGCCGAAGGCAAAAGTCCAGCTGCTGCAGCATACTGAACTGGCTGTTGAAGTATTCAAAAAAAGTCATTGCTCCCCGCCTCCTGTGCAAATCGAAATTTCTATCCCGGAAAGAGTTCCGCCAACATGCCGGGCAGCTCCGCCAGGTCATGGATGATGAAATCCGGCGTGATGTCCTGCCGCGGAGCTTTGTTCCCGGGGTTATACCAGCAGGTCATGATCCCGGCGTTGATGCCGCCGCGGATATCCGAGCTCAGGCTGTCCCCCACGATGAGGGCCCGTTCCCGGTCAAAGCCGGGGATCTGCGCGAAACAGCGTTCAAAAAAGGCCGCCGTGGGTTTTTCATAGCCGATCTCCTCGGAAATGAAGATCTTCTCAAAATATCTGCCGATCCCGGCGCTGGCGATCCTTCCGGCCTGGACGCTGCCGGTGCCGTTGGACACGATGTACAGAGCGTAGCTGCCGCAGAGATCGTCCAGCAGTTTCTCCGCGCCGGGCATGAAGTAATGGCCGATGGAGAGATTGCGCTCGTACAAATCCCGTGTCTTTTCCGCGGAACGAACCAGTCCCAGCTCCTGAAACAGGATCTCGAAACGCCGCAGCAGCACCTGCTTCCGGGTCAGCAGCCCCTCCTCCAGCAGTTCCCACTGCTGTTTGTTGATCTGGCTGTAGCGGGCTATGGTCTCCGGCGCCGGGTCCACCTGCATCTCCCGCAGGGCCTTTGCCAATGCCAGAGCCTCCGCCTTGTGGAAATCCAGAAGGGTATCGTCGATATCCAGTAAAACCGTCGGTTTGGCGGCGATCGTTTCCTTAGTCATGGGGCGCTCCTGCGTTCAGTTCCCGGATCGCATCGGCGATCTCCCAGAAACGCATCCCCTTGGACGCCTTCACCAGCACCGAGTCCCCGCGCCGCAGCAGCAGCGGCAAGCGGGAAAGCAGCTCCTCCCGGCTTGCGAAAACATGCCCCTTTTCCCCGGCGCCACGGCAAAAGGCCTCGCCCAGCGCGCCGTAGGACCAGACCGCGTCCGCGCCCTTTTCGGCGGCATAGCGGCCGACCTCTTCGTGCATCTCCGGGGAGCGCTCTCCCAGTTCCAGCATATCCCCCAAAATGCAGATGTGCCGTCCGGGCAGCTCCATCAGGGAATCGATCCCGCACTTGGTGGAATCGGGATTGGCATTATAGCTGTCGTCGATCAAATGCAGAAAGCCGGTATCGGCCAGGGACGCCCGATGCCCCACGTTCTCAAAACGCGACAGGCCCCGGACGATCTCTTCATCGCTGAGTCCCAACAGTATCCCCACCGCGGCGCCCTCCATGGCCGCATAGACCACATGTCTGCCGAAGGCCGGGATCGTCGCCGGGATCCGGCGCCCTTCGTACAGGAGCACACAACTGCTCCCGCCATTCTCCGTCATGCGGATCTCCTCCGCCCGCAGATCACAATGAGGCCCGAAGCCCACACGAAACTTCCTCTGTCTGCAGGGGAAGCCGTCCAGCCAGGGGTCATCCCCGTTCACCACGATCACCGCGTCGTCCGGCATGACCTCCAGCATTTCCGTCTTGGCCCGGAGCACGCCCTCCAGATCGTGGAGGAATTCCAGATGCGCATGGCCGATAACCGTGAAAACGCCAATGGTGGGCCGGGCCATCCGGGCGAGAGCGCGCATTTCGCCAAAGCCGGAGATCCCCATCTCCACCACCGCCGCCTGATGCTCAGGTCCGATACGGGACAGGGTTATGGGTACGCCGATCCGATTGTTCAAATTGCCCTCGGTTTTCAAAACGGAAAAACGGCTGGACAGGACGGCGGAGATCATCTCCTTGGCCGTGGTTTTCCCCACGCTGCCGGTGATTCCGACGATGGGGAGGGTCAGCCGCTGCCGGTAAGCGGCTGCGATCCGCTCCAGCGCCTGCTGCACATCGGGCACCAGAAGGACGGACCGCATCTCCCCCTCCGGCAGCCGCTCTGCCAGACAACAGGCGGCGCCCTTGTCCAAGGCGGAGGAGATATAGGCATGCCCATCGACCCGCTCGCCCTTGAAGGCGACAAAGAGATCGCCGGGGCCGACCTTGCGGCTGTCGATCACGATCCGACCCAGCTCAGTGTTTTCAAAAGACGCGCAGCTGATTCTGCCTCCGCAGGCAGCCGCGGCATCGGAAATGGTAAATCCACGCATGTTCTCCCCTCCATTGATTGAAGTATAGCATATGACCATACGTTATGCAAAAATTATTTCCTTTCGTACCTTTGCAAAAAAGTAGTGCAAGTGGGAAAAGAGTGTGCTATAATAATTTTGTTATGCTGAAATGACCGCGCACTGCGAGTTTACGATATACGAGGAACACACTATGAATTACATCGTGATGGACCTGGAGTGGAACCAGGCAATGAGCTCCAAGTCCTCCGTCTTCAACAAGCTGCCCATCCACCTGCGGGGAGAGATCATCGAGATCGGCGCTGTAAAGCTCAATGAGGATATGAGCGCCGGTGAGGAATTCACCATCGACGTGAAGCCCGTTTACTTCAAGCGTATGCACTATAAAGTCAAAAAGATCACCGGCTTTGACAAGGATCGCCTGTCACACGGCGTTCCTTTTGCCGACGCGCTGGAGCTGTTTCGCAAATGGTGCGGTGAGGATGTGACCTTCCTGACCTGGGGCTGCGACGATCAGGGCATCATGGAGCAGAACATCATCATCCACGATCTGGACTGGGATTGGATCTCCGGCTGGATCAATCTGCAGTTGATCTACAACCTGCAGACCGGCGGCGACAAAAACCAGAAGTCCCTGGCCAGCGCCATGGAGCACTTCGGCATCGAGCAGACCCGCATCGCCCACGATGCTCTGGGCGACGCCTACAACACCGCCCTGGTCAGCACCCATCTGGATATGAACGAGGGGCTGCGCATGTACCCCGACGCCGGACGCATCCTGGCCGAGCGGATGCCCAACTACAAGCCGCCCGCCGATAACGCCGGACCGGACGCTTTGCTCCACGAGAGCTTTTCCGGTTTTGAGAGCAAGGCTGCCGCCTTCGCCGACGAGCGGGTGGCGGAGCTCTGCTGCCCCGCCTGCGGGCAGCGTCTGGCGGGAAATCGCTGGATCAATCAGGGCGACCAGCGCTATATGAACATCTTCACCTGTGAGAACGACGGTCCCTATCTGGCCCGTGTCAAATTCCGCAAGAATGCGGACGACAACAGCTGGGCCGCCAGCAAGCTGGTCTATGAAGCGGACGGCGCCATGCAGGAGTTCTACAAGACCAAGTCCACCCAGGCGCGCCGCCGGGGCCGCGGCCATTCCTCCCGGAAGAACCGCCCAGCAAGCAAGCTGTAAAGCCTTGCCGAAAGAGAGTGCACTATGAAAAAAATCATTGCCCTGCTGTTGGCCGCCGTCATGCTGCTGAGTCTCAGCGCCTGCGGGAAAAAGAAGGCTGCGGAGGAGGCCGAGGAAGCCCCCGCTGCCGCTCCGTCTGACGCTGTAATGGAAGTCAAGATCTCTTTGAGCAATCTGTACCAGTATTTTGAGTACAAGGAGTACCCCAGTGCCGTACGGGGCGAGGAGGACACGAGCATCATTTCCGCCGTTCAGGTCTCCTACGGTCTGGCCCTGCGGGAGGGGTATACGGCAGCCAAAGAACCGGAGTATCACAGCACCATGCAGGTCACCTTCGTCGCGGACGGGGTCATCAAATCCGGGGACTTCACTGTGGATTTTGATACGCTGCAATACAGCGGACCGGAATACAGCGTCCAGCGGGAGACGGTCTCCGAGACGCTTGGTTTCTGGCCGGAGGGCGACCGGACCTTCATCTGGGCCTTCGGCAACTACAGCAAGAGCAACATCCTGTACCTGGAAAACTTCCAGGTCGTAAGCGCCTCAGGCACTGTCTACCTGCGGGCCGCCTGAACGAAAAGAGAAATCCCCGGAGTTCCATCCGGGGATTTCCTGTATCCTTTGGAGACTGTATATGGAACTGTACTTTGCCCCCATGGAGGGCATCACCACCTGCCTGTACCGCCGCATCCACGCGGAGATGTTCCCCGGAACAGACCGCTATTACGCCCCTTTCCTGGCGCCGGACGGACAGGGCAACTGCCGCAGCAGCAGCCTGCGGGACATCCTCCCGGAGAATAACGCGGACATCGATCTGGTGCCTCAGATCCTGTGCAACCGTCCGGAAGCCTTTCTGCGGGTAGCCGGGCTGTTGGCGGACATGGGCTATCGGGAGGTCAACCTGAACGTGGGCTGCCCCTCCTCCACCGTTGTCCCCAAGCACAAGGGAGCCGGCATGCTTCTGGACCTGAACTCTCTGGACGTTTTTCTGGCGGAGGTATTCAGCCGCTGTCCCCTGCGCATCTCGGTCAAGACCCGCCTGGGAATGGAAAGCGCCGCGGAGTTCCCCGCCATTCTGGAGATCTACAACCGTTACCCCATCCACCAGCTGATCATCCACGCCCGGGACCGGAACGGGATGTACAAAAGCAAGCCCGATCTGGCTGCTTTCGCCGCCGCTTACCGGGAGAGCCGTGCACCCGTCTGCTATAACGGGAACCTGTTCTCCCCCGCGTCCCTGCAGACGGTCCTCGCCGCCGCGCCGGAGCTGAACGCCGCCATGCTGGGCCGCGGCGCGGTGACCGACCCGGCTCTGTTCCGCAGGCTGCGCGGCGGCGCGCCCCTCTGTGCGGAAGAGCTGGCCGAATTCCTTCGCCGCCTGGAGGCCGCCTTCTTGTCCGCCGGGATCCCGGAACACTATGCCCTCGCCCGGCTCAAGGAAATCTGGTTTTATACCAGCCACATGTTCCCGGACAGTCCCAAAGGGGCCAAGGCCATCAACAAGGCGCAGAGCCTTGCGGATTATCATGCCGCCGCAGATCGGCTTCTGCAAAATAATTTTTCGCCAACTGCCGCATTTTCAGGATAAAAGGCTTGACAATTCTTTTTGATTGTGTATAATTAAATTGTGCTAAATCAATTTGAATTTTTTACGGAGGCAACACGATGAACGTTTATGATTTTACCGTCAAGACCCGCAAGGGCGAAGAAGTCAATTTGGCCGATTATAAGGGCAAGGTGCTGCTGATCGTCAACACCGCCACCGGCTGCGGCTTTACCCCCCAGTACAAGGAGCTGCAGGAGATCTACGACGCCCACAAGGACGACGGTCTGGAGATCCTGGACTTCCCCTGCAACCAGTTTGCCGATCAGGCTCCCGGTACCGATGAGGAGATCCATACCTTCTGCACCGGCCGTTTCGGCATCACCTTTCCCCAGTTCGCCAAAATCGACGTGAACGGCGATGACGCCATCCCCCTCTATCAGTATCTCACCGAGAACACCAGGTTTGAGGGCTTCAACGGTCCCTCCGGTCTGATACTCTCCGGCGTGGTCAAGAAGATGGACAAGGATTACAAGAACAACGGCAGCATCAAGTGGAACTTCACCAAGTTCCTCATTGACCGCGAGGGCAATATCGTGGAGCGTATGGAGCCCACCATGTCCATGGAGAAGGTCAAGGCCCAGGTCGAGAAGGTCCTGTAAGCTCTTCCCTGTATACAGCAAGCCGACTGCTTTTCGCAGCCGGCTTGTTTTTTGTCATATGCTGTATTTTTTGGAATACTCCTGATAGAGCTCGTCAAAGCCGTGGGAACGCAGTTCCTTCAGATCCAGCAGATAGCCGTGGGCGTCGAATTCGTTGGCCTCCAGCTCGATGATGGCAATGGCGATGTTGGAACAGTGGTCCGCCACACGCTCGAAGTTGGTGATGATATCGTTGAACACAAAGCCCTGGGACAGGGAGCAGGTCCCATCCTTGAGGCGGGTCACGTGACGGCTCTTCATCTCGTCGCACAGCACGTCGATCCATTCCTCCAGGGGCTCCACCTTATAGGCGACGTCGATATCGTCCTCGATGAATGCGGCGATGGCGGTGTTCAGGATCTCGCTCAGGGCCGCGCCGAGGATCCGCAGCTCCTTATCGCCATGTTCGGAGAAGCTCACCTTTTTCTCATTGATCTCCTGGGCCACTTCCGCGATATTCATGGCGTGGTCGCTGATACGTTCAAAGTCGCTGAGGGTGTGGAGGTACTTGGATACGTTTTGGTTCTGCTGCGTGTCCAGTTCCTGGGTGTTCAGCTTCACCAGATAGGTACCCAGCTTATCCTCATAGCGGTCTACCAGGTCCTCCGTTTGCTCCACCTGCATCATGCCCTCATCCGTAAAGTGCTGCATCAGATCCAAAGCCTGCAGCAGATTGTCCCGGGCGGTCTTGGCCATGGAGTTGACCGTCAGACGGCTCTGCTCTACCGCCAGGGCCGGATAACTCAGGAAGCGCTCGTCCAGGCGGTCCAGATCGCCGGCAGCCGCCCGTTCCTTCTCGCTTTCGCGGAGCAGGGAGGAAATCACACGGATCATGGGCTTTTGCAGCGGTACCAGCAGAACAGCCGTCGCCACACGGAAGATCGTATTCAGCGCCGCGATGCTTACCGTACTCATGATGTGGTTATCCAGGCTGAAGTGCAGGGCGGCATCCAAGATATAATAGACCAGGCCGATGATCAGCACGCCCAGGATCTCGATCACAAGATAGGAGAAGGCCGCCCGCCGTCCGTCCACCTTGGCGCCCAGCGCCGAGAGCAGCACAGGTACGGAGGAGCCGATGGCGATGCCCAGGATGATGGGCCAGGCCACGGAGAAGGTAACCGCGCCGGTCATGGACAGGGCCTGCAAAATACCCACAGCCGCAGAGGCGCTCTGCAGGATCGCGGTGAAGGCCGCGCCGAACAGGATGCCCAGCACCGGGTGGGCGAATGCTGTCAGCATTTTCAAAAACTGTGGGCTTTCCCGCAGCGGGGACACGGCCCCGCTCATGCTGTGCATGCCAAACATCAATACGGCGAAGCCCAGCAGGATATCGCCCACATGGCGTGTGCGCTGCTTTTTGGAGAACATGCGCATGATAATACCGATGACCGAGACGAGGGCCGCCAGGGTCGATGTGGACAGAAGCGAGACCCAGCCGGTCCCCTCCAGGCTGGAGAGGCTGACGATCCAGCCGGTGATGCTGGTGCCGATCAAAGCGCCGTGGATCACCGAGACCGCCTGGCCCAGCTTCATCATGCCGGAGTTCACAAAGCCGACCACCATAGCGGAGGTTGCGGAGGATGACTGGATCACCGCTGTGACCACGGTTCCCAGCAGCACACCGCGCAGCGGCGTCCCGGAGAGCCGATAGAGGATCAATTCCATTTTGCTGCCGGCGACTTTTTTCAGGCCGTCCCCCATCAGGGTCATGCCGAACAGGAACAGCGCCACGCCGCCCAGCAGTGAGATAATGTCAGAGGCTTGCAGTAAAATCCCTCCCATCCCATGGTATCACCGCCAATATAACATATCCTCCGTTCTTACACAATTGGACAAGCACACAGAAAAATGGAAGACACCGGGGCCTGTTTTTGTTCTTCCTGCAAAAGGCCGATTGCAAAAAACGGCTACATGCGATAGAATTAAAAACGGTGATAGCATGGATGTTGCAATTCTTTACGAGGACACGGCAATTTTACTCTGTGTAAAGCCCGCCGGCGTTGTGTCCGAGGAGGGCGGCATGCCCGACCTCCTGCGCAGCGAGACCCGCGCCCGGGATATCTACTGCGTACACCGGCTGGACAAAGCCGCCGCCGGACTGATGGTCTATGCCAAGACGCGGGCGTCAGCCGCCGCGCTCTCCTCCATGATCGCCGCCGGCGGTCTGGAAAAGGAATACATGGCCGTCGTCCAGGGCGCCGCGGAAGCGGAAGGGAGCATGCGCGATCTGCTGTACCACGACGCGGCGAAGAACAAGACCTATGTGGTCAAGAGCCTGCGCCGGGGCGTCCGCGAGGGGGAGCTTTCCTATCAAAAGCTGGCGCAGACCGAGGCGCTCAGTCTGGTCCGCATCCGGCTTCTGACCGGGCGTTCCCACCAGATCCGGATCCAGTTTGCCTCCCGCAAGCTGCCTCTGGTGGGTGACAGGAAATACGGCAGCCGCTATCGGGATTGCCCCCTGGCCCTCTGGTCGGAGCGGCTCAGCTTCCGGCATCCCGTCACCGGGGAGATCCTGGACTACCACATCTCTCCGCCCGACGCCTGGCCCTGGAATACATTTGACATGGAATAGAAAGGGAGCCCTGCTTATGCGATACATAGAAGTCATCGTGGATACCCCGCCGGAGGCGCTGGATCAGCGCTGTGAGGAAATGGCGGAGCTGGGCGTGGGCGGCTTCGTCATTGAGAATGAGGCGGACTTCCGGGACTTTCTGGAAAACAACCGCCAATACTGGGACTATGTGGATCAGGAACTGACCGAGCAGTATGCCGGGGTCAGCCGGATCAAGTGCTATCTGACTGACGACGAGGACGGCCGGGAGACCCTGCGCCGGATCCGCGCCGCCTACGGGCGTGTGCAGATCGCCTATGTGGAAGACAGCGACTGGGAAAACAACTGGCGGGAATTCTACAAGCCCCTGGAGATCGGTGAGAAGCTTGTGGTGGTTCCCGAGTGGGAGCCCATCCCGGAAGGAAAACGTCTCCCTCTGCGGCTGGATCCGGGTCTGATCTTCGGCACCGGCAGCCACGCCACCACCCGTATGTGCCTGGCTGCTCTGGAGGATCATGCCCGTCCCGGGGTCCGGGTCCTGGACCTGGGCTGCGGCAGCGGCATTCTGGGCATTGGGGCACTGGTACTGGGTGCGGACAGCTGTCTGGGCTGTGACATCGATCCCAAGGCGCCGGACGTGGTCATGGCCAACGCAGCCCTCAACGGTATTGGCTCCGACCGTATACGGGCCTGCGCCGGAGACATTTTGTCCGATGCCTCCCTGCGCCATTCTTTCGGCGGCGGCTATCAGCTGGTGCTGGCCAATATCGTTGCGGATGTGATCATCCCCCTGAGCCCTTATGTGCAGGATTTCATGGCGCCGGACGCTGTGTTCATCACCTCCGGGATCATCGATGGCCGCCAGGATGAGGTCCGCGCCGCCATCGAGCGGGCGGGTCTGCGCGTCACCGGCCACCGCTGTGAGGAAGAATGGCACTGCTTTACCGCGGTGCGTGCGTGACGAAGGAGGCTCCTGTGAACGAACGCAAGTCCTTTCTTGTTCTTGGCATTATCGCTTTGACCTTTGGAGCTACCGGTATGACGGATATAAATGAAAGCAGCGGCCTGGTTTTTTCCCTTGTCTTCACGGTCGCCGCGCTCGTCCTGCTCGTCCTGTATTTCCGGGCCGCGCTGCGCCGCACTACGCCAAAACGCATCACCATTCCCCTGGTTTGCGTCTGTCTGTTCTTTGGCGGCATGGGACTGTCGGACATCGGCAAAGATCCCTTCGGTGTGGCTCTGGGTCTTGCTGTAGCCCTTCCGCTGCTGCTGGAGATCCTGTTGCGTCTGCGCAGCCGGAAATTCCCGGAGCCGATAGAGCGAAAAGCGGCTCCGGTCCGATATGAATCGAAGCCGGAACCGCAGCCTGCGGCGAGACCGGTCAAGATCTGCCCCAACTGCGGAGCCCCCGGCCGGGGCGACATATGTGAATACTGCGGCGGCCCCATTTGAGGCCGCCGCAAGCTGTCGACAAAGTACCGACAGCTTGTGGCGCAAAAAAGGAAACTTCTTTGGAAGTTTCCTTTTTTGCGTAGATTGTACGTGAAAGGGGGCTCCCCGCCCCCCTTCACAATCCCCCTTACTTGTCCAAGCCAACCTGTAAGGAGTTTGTCTGCAGTCTGCGGCGGGATCCGTTCCGGATCCCGCCGGTTTTTATGCGTTTTAT
>Ga0310695_10007168_pt1 | contig 17935 bp, 10 predicted proteins | sample RumenRJG_04DNA_FD_203882 | JGI IMG/M metagenome (GOLD analysis project Ga0310695, IMG submission 203882) | Bovine rumen microbial communities from Lethbridge, Alberta, Canada - RJG_04 (v2) (version 2) | ecosystem: Host-associated > Mammals > Digestive system > Stomach > Rumen | place: Canada...
ATCACAGCAGAGTATCGACCAGATCGTCGATACTATTATGGCTCTGCCGCAAGGTACAAAGCTTCAGCTCCTTGCACCGATAGTCCGCAACAGAAAAGGTCAGTACGTAAAGGAACTCGACTCGGCAAGACGTTCGGGATTTGTACGTGTGCGTGTTGATGGTATCATGTACGAGCTGACTGAGGAAATCAAGCTTGAAAAGAATAAAAAGCACAATATTGAAATAGTCGTTGACCGTATCGTTATCAAAGAAGGTATCGAGTCACGTGTGACCGACAGTCTCGAAACTGTGTTCAAACTCACTGACGGACTTGCACTCGTCGATATCATCGGCGGAGAGGAAATGCTATTCTCTCAGAATTACGCTTGTCCAGAACATAATATCAGTATCGGTGAGCTTGAACCGGTTATGTTCTCGTTCAATAATCCCGTCGGAGCCTGCCCGAAATGTACGGGACTCGGCGTTTTTCGTCACATCGACCCCGAGCTTATCGTCCCGAACAAGGAACTCTCCATAGAAGGCGGTGCTATCAACGCTTCCGGCTGGAACAGTCTTGACGAAACATCTATTTCAATGATGTACTACCGCGCTATCTCCAAAAAATACAACGTACCTCTTGATGTCCCTGTAAAGAAACTAACTGAAAAACAGCTCGGCTATTTCCTTTATGGCACAGGTGACGAAGTGCTCGACCTTACTCGTCCGAAGTCTCTCGGCGGCGGAAAGTATCAGACTCCATTTGAGGGTGTTATCAATAATCTCGAACGCCGCTACCGCGAAACAAGCAGTGAATACTCAAAAAATGAGATAGAAGAGTGCATGAGCGAGGTTGAGTGTCCTGTTTGTAAGGGAAGAAGACTTCGCGATGAATACCTCGCTGTAACTGTCGGCGGTAAAAATATCAGCGAAGTTACCGATTTATCCGTCAAAAACGGTCTCGAATTCTTCAATAACCTCAAACTCACTGAGCATGAGAATTTCATCGGTGAGCGCATTATTAAAGAAATCAAAGAACGTCTCGGTTTCCTCGGAAGTGTAGGTCTCGAATACCTTACTCTTTCACGTTCATCAGGTACTCTCTCAGGCGGTGAAAGTCAGCGTATACGCCTTGCTACTCAGATAGGCTCTTCACTTGTTGGAGTGCTGTATATCCTCGATGAGCCGAGTATCGGTCTTCATCAGCGTGATAATGACAAGCTTATCGCTACTCTGAAACGTCTGCGCGACCTCGGCAACACCCTCATTGTTGTTGAACACGATGACGATACTATGCTCGCCGCCGACTATATCGTCGATATCGGTCCCGGAGCAGGTGTCAACGGCGGAAATGTTGTCTTTGCCGGTACCGTAGACAAGCTCCTCAAGTGTAAAAAGTCCATTACCGGTCAGTATCTGAGCGGCAAGAAGATGATTCCTCTTCCCGAAAGCAGACGCAAGGGCAATGGAAAATTCCTGACTATACACGGTGCAAGTGAACACAATCTCAAAAATATCGACGTTAAGATCCCGCTCGGTGAACTCATATGCGTTACAGGTGTTTCCGGAAGCGGAAAGTCAAGCCTTGTAAATGAGATTCTCTACAAGCACCTCGCCGCAAAACTCAACCGTGCAAAAATTAAAGCCGGCAAATTTGACGATATAGAAGGACTTGAACAACTCGACAAGGTAATATGTATTGACCAGTCCCCTATCGGTCGCACTCCTCGCTCGAATCCTGCTACGTATACCGGAGTTTTCACTGATATCCGCGAACTTTTCTCTCAGACTCCCGACGCTAAGGCTCACGGCTATTCAAGCGGACGCTTCAGTTTCAATGTAAAAGGCGGAAGATGTGAAGCCTGCGAGGGTGACGGTATTATCAAAATAGAAATGCACTTTCTCCCTGATATTTACGTACCATGTGAAGTCTGCAAGGGTAAGAGGTATAACCGCGAAACTCTCGAAGTTCACTACAAAGGCAAATCTATTTACGATGTACTCGAAATGACCGTTGACGAAGGTGTAGAGTTTTTCGAGCATCTGCCGAAAATTTCCCGAAAGCTTAAAACCCTTCAGGAGGTCGGTCTCGGCTACATCAAAATTGGTCAGCCGGCGACTACTCTTTCAGGCGGTGAAGCTCAGCGTGTCAAGCTTTCGACTGAGCTTTCAAAACGTGCTACCGGTAAGACTATATACATTCTCGACGAACCTACTACCGGTCTCCATACTGCTGACGTCCACAAACTTATAGACGTTTTGCAGGAACTCGCAAATCAGGGAAATACTGTGCTCGTTATTGAACATAACCTGAACGTGATAAAGGTCGCTGACCATATCATTGACCTCGGTCCTGAAGGCGGTGACGGCGGCGGTACTATCGTTGCAGAAGGTACTCCCGAGGAAGTTGCTAAATGCGATAAATCATATACTGGAAAATATCTGAAAAATTATCTAAAATAGCAATAAATGACTTGACTTTTTTATATGACTGGATTTATAATGGTAAATAATGAATAATATTGTTTAAAATAATTATCACTTTATCAGCATCTGCCAAACAAATCGTCCGACTCTATGACAGAAGGGAGTTTATTACCATGAAAAAAACGGATAAAACTGCTCTGACCGCTGCTGTTTTTGCTGCTGCTCTCAATGCAGTACCAATGGCTGCAACTGCTTATGACCCCGCAGATGAGCCTATTCAGGACGTTTACGGTCCTCCGGCTTACTTTGAAACAACTACAGAAACATCATCTTCAACAACAACTACTATGTTCGAGGCTTTATATGGTCCGCCATGGGTCATGTATAGCTTATACCCCGAACTTACAGCTACTTCGACAACCACTACAGAACCAGTACCGCAGCCTGCGTATGGTCCACCTCCGATTGCCGGTGATGTCGACGGTGACGGAGTCATCGACACATTCGACCTCGTGCGTATGAGACAGCTTTATAATAATAATGACTACATGGAGTACGCACCAATGAATTCTGACGTTAATAACGACAGTGTATTCAGTATCGCCGACCTCGTTGTACTCAGTAAATACCTCCTCGGACAGATAGACGGTCTCGGCTGGAGATATACTGAGCCAAAAACTGAACAGCCTACAACCACTGTAACTGAACAGAATGAAGACCCTGTAAGTACTCTTACAACTCAATATACTACTGTTTACGGACCTCCGTCCGTCTTCGAGGGAAAGGACGACTGAACGTGCTTGACGTAAATACAAAACTTGAGAATATGAAGTCCCTTGAAGCTTATCGCGCCGGACTTATGATAAAACCTGCTCTTCGTAACCTCTTTCTCGAACTTACTCTTCGCTGCAATGAACGCTGTCTCCACTGTGGAAGCAGCTGCGGCGACGTTTCAAGTGAAGAGCTGACTCTTACTCAGTATCAGAAATTTCTCGCTGAGATAAAAGGCGATTTCGGTGTTCAGAACAAAATGCTCTGCATAACCGGCGGTGAACCACTTCTCCGCTCAGACTTTTTCGATATCATGGACTCTGCCCATTCACTCGGTTTTAAATGGGGTATGACCAGTAACGCTACTCTCATTAATGACAGTGTCGCTAAAGACCTTAAAAGAGTCGGCATGAATACTATCTCCGTAAGTATCGACGGTCTCGAAGATACTCACGATGCTTTCCGCCGCACTCCCGGTGGCTGGAAAAAAGCTATGAACGGTATCGAAAGCCTTATACGTACCGGTTTCGATGCTGTGCAGGCTACAACTGTCGTTACTCATCAGAACATCGGTCAGCTCGATGAACTTTACAGAATCTTCAATGATATGGACCTCGATTCGTGGCGTATCATTAATATCGAGCCTATCGGCCGTGCCAAAGACCACCCCGAGCTTCTGCTTACCCCCGATGATTACCGCTATATGTTCGAGTATATCCGCAATATGCGTATCAATGGCGAACCGGTCACATACGGTTGCAGTCATTATCTCGGTCTCGAATATGAACGCGAAGTCCGCGACTGGTACTATATCTGCACTGCCGGTACATATATTGCAAGTATTATGGCCAATGGCGATATCACTGCCTGTCTTGATATCGAGCGTCGTCCTGAGTTCATACAGGGAAATATTCTCCGCGACCGCTTCAAGGACGTGTGGGATAACGGTTTCAAAATTTTCCGCCGCGACCTCAGTGACCTTAACGAGAAATGCTCCGCTTGCAGTGAGAAATGCCGTTGTCACGGTGACTCCTACCACAGCTGGAATTTCGACAAAAATGAACCTTACCTCTGCTTTAAAGACATATTATTCTAAATTAAAAGGAACACCAAAGAGACGATTTGGTGTTCCTTTTTTTGATATTTAAGCAGTAACTATGCTGTTTGCATTATGGAGCTTGAGCTTTTCTACAGCCTGCTCTCTCATTTTGTATTTGAGTATCTTGCCAGCCGCATTCATCGGGAATCCGTCAACAAAGTCGATGTATCTCGGGCACTTATGCTTTGCCATTCTTTCAAGGCAGAAGTCCTTGATTTCCTGCTCTGTAGCTGTCTCGCCTTCTTTAAGAACGATACAAGCCATTATCTCCTCACCGTAGTCCTCATCGGGTACTCCGATGACCTGAACGTCCTTTATTTTCGGGTATGTGTAAAGGAAGTCCTCTATCTCCTTGGGGTAGATATTCTCACCGCCGCGGATTATCATGTCCTTGATTCGTCCGGTTATCTTGAAATAGCCGTCAGATGAACGTCTTCTTGCGAGGTCACCTGTATGGAGCCAGCCTTCGCTGTCGATAGCATTTGCCGTTGCCTCTGGCATTTTGTAGTAACCCTTCATAATGTTGTAGCCGCGTGCTACGAACTCGCCGTCTGTATCGTCAGGAAGTTCTTCGTTGGTCTCAGGGTCAACTATCTTGCACTCAACACCGAAGATAGGTCCGCCAACGGTATTGACACGCTGTTCTAATGTATCAGTAGTCTTGCTCATGGTAGTTGCAGGAGATGCTTCGGTCTGACCGTATGTAATACATATCTCGCTCATGTGCATCTTCTCAACAACTTCTTCCATTGTCTTTATCGGACAAGGTGAACCTGCCATGATACCTGTTCTCATATACGAAAAATCAGTCTTGTCAAAATCTTCATGTCCAAGCATAGCGATAAACATAGTCGGTACACCGTGGAAACAGGTTATCTTCTCCTTATTGATACAAGCAAGTCCCTTTCTCGGTGAGAAACGTGTTATAGGAGACATTGTTGTACCGTGAGTCACGGAAGCGGTCATAGCCAGTACCATACCGAAACAGTGGAACATAGGCACCTGTATCATCATACGGTCTGCTGTGGAAAGGTCCATACAGTCACCGATAGCCTTACCGTTGTTGACTACATTGTAGTGAGTGAGCATTACTCCCTTCGGGAATCCTGTAGTGCCTGATGTGTACTGCATATTTGCTACATCGTGGATATCTATTGTCTTGCGGACTGCCTCAACTTCGCTGTATGCGACCTTGCGCGACTCGGCAAGTGCTGACTCCCATGTGTAGCATCCATGATTCTCAGAATCTATTGTGATAACGTTGCGGAGGAAGGGAAGCTTCGCAGAATGAAGCTGACCGGGTTCGCAGTTTTCAAGTTCGGGACAGAGTTCCTTGATAATATCAACGTACTTGATATTTTTGATTCCGTCTATCATAACGAGTGTCATTGTATCTGACTGTCTCAGCAGATACTCAGCCTCATGAATACGGTATTCTGTGTTCATAGTAACGAGAACCGCGCCAATTTTGGTAGTAGCCCAGAATGTGATGTACCACTGCGGCACGTTAGTAGCCCATATAGCAACGTGGTCGCCCTTCTTTACACCCATTGCAAGAAGTGCACGAGCGAAGTTGTCAACGTCATCGCGGAATTCAGGATATGTACGAGTATAATCGAGTTCAGTATAGCGGAACGCATACTGATTCGGGAACTGGTCACAGATACGGTCGAGAATATCGGGGAAAGTATAATTGAGGATACGCTCCTTAGGCCACGGATACTGACCGTCACCGCGCATATTTGTCTGAAGCGGGTGCTTGTGTTTTCTCTTGTAGGGAGCCATATACTCTGCAAACTGAGGTATAACGATACCTGCGTCACTGAGGTCAGGTGCCCAGCGCTTTACCCATTCAAGTGATATATAACCTGTGTAGTTGATAGTATCAAGGGCGGCTATCATTTCCTTGACAGGAATGTCACCTGTGCCCATAATGCGGTACTCTACTGTACCGTCCTCACGCATAACGCTGTCCTTGACCTGAATGTATTTTATGTATTCACCGAGGTTTGATATAGTAGTCTCGGGAGCTTCTCCATTGAAGCGGTAAGGATGATGCATATCCCAGAGTGCGGCTACCTTACGGCTGTGCACTTCAGAAAGAAGCTTTGCAAGACGTGCAGTGTCGCTGTATACACCATTGGTCTCAACAAGAAGTGTTACATTGTACTCTTCTGCTACAGGAACAAGCTGTCTGAGGCATTCTGCAACGTATGCATCGTCAACGTCTCCGCCGGGAGCAGGTTCGAGATCGCCGAGAATTCTGATATATGATGTACCAAGCTTATTTGCAAGCTTTGCGTATGCTGTTATTTCTTCCTTTACAGCGTCGAACTTGTCCTTGAATTTAAGGCAGGCTCCTGATGTAAGGCAAGGTATCTCCAGACCTAGTGTTCTTAGTTTTTCGATAGTCTTAGGTAGGTTTTCCTCCTTAAACGGCTGTGCATTTACGGAGAATATCTCATTTCCGAGACCTCTTATCTCGATTCCGTCAAAATTAAAGTCTTTAGCCATGGAGTAGATGTCGGCCCATGAAAAATCAGGGCAAGCAAGAGTCGAAAAACTGATTTTCACTGTTATCATTCCTTTTTGGATAAATTTAAACATGATAATTATATCATAAAAAGCCGCAAAAATCAAGTAAATTCTTCGATTTTTTGCACGTTGTCACAACCGGTATACTTTATGCACAAATTCATCATTATAATATGTATCATATTAACACAAATGTAAAACATTTCCCGCAGTACTTGTAATTTTCAATTTTTAATATTATAATTATCATATCGGATTATATCTGATAATAAATAAACACAACAGGAGTGATCTTCTTATGCCATTTTGTCAGAACTGCGGCAGAGTTCTCGCTGAAAACGAGGTCTGCAATTGTACAACAGCTAACCCTAACCCTACAGGTACTAATTTCACTAACACACCTCCCCCTCCGATGGCTCAGCCTATTTACAACAACGTTGTAAATCAGCAGCAGCCTCAAAAAAAGAGCTTATGGTGGATCTGGCTCATAATCTTGCCGATAATCCTTGTAGTACTTATGATACTTGCAATTCTTGCTGCCATTCTCGTTCCTTCGATGATCGGATATACAAACAAGGCGAAGCTTTCATCAATGAACTCAAGTGCGAGCTCACTCTACAAGGCTGCTAATTCATCAATCGTTGAACTCGATGAGGAAGGCAATAAAATTCATGGATATTACATCATCTCATCTGATGAGAAAAAGAATTTCAACATTCCTTCAGACTTCGATACCGACGAATTCTACTCTAAGATGGACAATTTCTTCTCTGATAACTCCAAGGTAGAATGGTTTGTAGTTATGGAAGGTTCATATGTAACTTATTCAGCTAATTCAGAAAACTGGGATTCCAAAAAACTCGTTGGTACATACCCTGCTGCAACTACGGACGGTCCGACATACTATGATGCTACCTATTCTTCAAACAGAAGCAAGGCTTCCCTTAACGAACTCTACAAAGACGCTAAGTCAAAGGTAGATGATAAGTCATCAGCAGCCAGCTATGACGACTACTACACATATTATTAATGTATACGAAAAGTCCTCCGTAATTATGGAGGACTTTTTATTACCCAAAATCAAAAGCGGATACCATTAGGCATCCGCTTTTATGTCTTTTTACTTGCCTATTCGTTCAACCTTCATAAGGTTTGTAGTACCCGATACACCAAGCGGTACTCCAGCTGTAATAGCTACAAGGTCGCCGTCCTCAACAAGACGATGCTCCTCAGCTTCGTGCACAGCCGCTTCAAAAAGTTCATCGGTACTGTTCTTTTCGTCAATGATGTAAGGGATAACTCCCCAGCTCATATTCATCTGACGACATACCACTTCGCTCATGGTACAGCTTATTATCGGACAAAGCGGACGATACTTTGAAATAAGACGTGCTGTCTGTCCGCCAAGAGATACCGTTATGATAGCTCTTGCATCAAGGTCGTGTGCAGTTGTTACTGTCGCATGAGCGATAGCTTCAGCTATGCTTCCGTCCGGATTCGAGCTTCTCTTTGAGAATCTGCCCTTGTAGTCAATATTGTTCTCAGTTGTCTCTGCGATGAGAGCCATTGTCTTTACAGCTTCAACAGGGTAAGCACCTGCGGCAGTCTCGCCGGAAAGCATGATAGCACTTGTGCCGTCGTAAATAGCGTTTGCAACGTCGGTTATCTCCGCTCTCGTAGGGCGAGGATTCGTTATCATTGATTCGAGCATCTGTGTCGCTGTAACGACCTGCTTGCCTGCATTGTAGCCCTTATGGATAAGTCGCTTCTGTATAGCCGGTATCTGCTCAAACGGTATCTCTACACCCATGTCACCGCGTGCAACCATGATTCCGTCAGCCGCTTCGAGTATCTCGTCTATATTCTCTACACCGTCGGAATTCTCGATTTTTGCAATGATACGTACATCAAACCATCCAAGACTCTGTGTGAATTTTCTGAGGTAGTTTATATCAGCCGCCGAGCGTACAAAACTTGCGGCAATGAAGTCGAATCCCATCTTTGAACCGAATTCGAGGTCGTCCATATCCCGCTCACTCAGGTAAGGCATTGAAAGCTGTACTCCGGGGACATTTATTCCCTTATTATTCGAGAGCTTTCCACCGTGGATAACTCTGCAAACTATGTCTGTCTTCGTCACCTTTTCAGCAATAAGCTCAATAACTCCGTCGTTGATGAGTATTCGTGTACCTATACTTACGTCACGCGGAAGTTTACTGAAGCTTATGCTTCCGACTTCTGCTGTACAAGGCACATCTTCTGTTGTAAGAGTATAGGTATCGCCGTCGTGTATCTCTACAGGCTTATCATCAACAAATTTTCCGAGACGTATCTCGGGTCCCTTCGTATCGAGAAGTGTCGCAATGGGAAGGTCGAGTTCCTTTCTGAGACGTTCTATCTGACGAAAACGCTTCTCGTGCGTTTCATATTCTCCGTGCGAAAAATTGAATCGTGCTACATTCATACCCGCGAGCATAAGCTCACGCATAATGTTTTCATCGTCTGTGGCAGGTCCTATAGTGCATACAATCTTGGTTTTTCTCATGTGTGTGTATCTCCTTTATTCGCCGAGCTTTTTAAGCTTCGCGTAATTTGCCATTATCTTTTTAGTACCGACCTTCTCGAACGCTATTTCAAGCATTGAATCGTTAGACATCGGCTTTACCGAGAGTATCGTTCCTTCTCCGAAAATGCTGTGAGCGACCTTTTCGCCGACAGTGTATGTGACACTCTCCTTAGCAGCGCCGGAACTGCGCTTTTCTCGTGCAAGCTGCTGCTGTAATGAGGACGAGCGAACTTCCGTTACTGAGTTATCCTTCTCCTCTATGCGGCTGCGCACTGCTGCTGCATTGTCGTTCTTATAAATCATGTCTCTGCCTATCTCACGGATAAAGCGTGATGTAACATTGTGCTGGGTCTGTCCGAAAAGCATTCTTCGGCTTGCACTTGTTATATAGAGCATACTGCGTGCACGGGTTATCGCTACGTACGCAAGACGGCGTTCTTCCTCTGTATCTTCTTCGCTGTCGAGTGAGCGCGAACTAGGGAATATACCGTCTTCAAGTCCGGTTACGAAAACATTGTCAAATTCAAGTCCCTTAGCAGAATGAATGGTCATGAGAGTAACCCTGTCCTCAGAACCGTCATCACGGTCAGCCTCGGTATAGAGTGCGACTTCTTCAAGGAATCCGCTTAGTGACGGCTCTTCCGCAGTGTTCATGTACTGCACGATAGAGGTACGAAGTTCCTCAACGTTTTCAGTCTTGGTATCGCCGTTTTCAAGAGCTTTGAGACTGTCGAGATAGCCTGTTTCATCAAGCACTGCGTCAAGGAGTTCATCAAGCGGAAGAGTTTCTGCTTTCTCCATGAGCGATGTAAACATCGCTGACGCATTTTTCAGAGCCGTAGTCTTTTTGGCGAGCGGAGCATAGTCCTCGCAGTGCGAGATGACCTCATATGCATTGAGTTTAAGGTCACGGCTTATGTCGTCGATAAGGGCGATAGTCGAGTCACCTATTCCCCTCTTCGGTTCATTGATTATGCGTCTGAATCTGAGCATATCATTAGGATTGTTTATAAATGCAAGGTATGAAATGATGTCCTTGATTTCCTTACGGTCGTAGAAACGCATACCGCCGTACACTCTGTATGGGATATTCGCCTTGACAAGTGCACGTTCAATAGTATTAGACTGCGCGTTCATACGGTAAAGTACGGCATTACGCGAATATTTTCCGGTTTCGCCGTGGTCTTTTTTTATGGTATCAGCAATGAACTGCGCCTCATCATTTTCGTCATAAGCCTTGTACCAGTATATCTGTTCGCCCTTCTGTCCGTCAGTCCACAGTGTCTTCGCCTTACGGCTGCTGTTATTGGATATAACAGAATTTGCGGCATCAAGGATAGTCTGTGTAGAGCGGTAATTCTGCTCAAGACGTATTACCTTCGCGCCTTCAAACTGCGACTCGAATCCGAGAATATTCTCAATATTCGCTCCGCGGAACTTGTAAATACTCTGGTCATCGTCACCAACAACACAGATATTGCGGTGTCCGGCAGAGAGCATGGAAACAAGCAGGAACTGTACATGGTTAGTGTCCTGATACTCGTCAACCATTATGTACTTATACTTATTGCGATATTTTTCAAGCACGTCGGGAAAGTTTCTGAACAGCTCAACTGTCTTACAGAGGATATCGTCAAAATCAAGTGCATTCGCTGCCTGAAGACGCTCGCTGTAGAGCTTGTAAAGCTTGGCAATGGTCTTTTTCCGGTAATCCATACCTGCTTCTTCACGCAGTTCTTCAGGAGTTATCATTTTGTCCTTGGCACTGCTTATCTCGGCAAGTACTGATCTCGGAGCGAGCTGTTTTTCTGAGACATCAAGCTCTGCCATTACATTTTTCATGAGCCGCTGACTGTCGTCGGAATCGTAAATCGTGAAGTCTCTGCCGTAGCCGAGAGCCTCTATCTCACTGCGGAGAATCCTCACGCACGCAGAATGGAACGTCGAAGCATTTATCATTCCTGCTTCTTCCCCAAGCATTGCAGCAAGTCGCTCTTTCAGTTCACCTGCGGCTTTATTTGTAAATGTAATAGCGAGTATATTCCACGGTTTTACCGGTTCACTTGCAATTATCGAACGCATAAAATCGAAGTCGTCCTCTTCTCCGGCAGCGTATGCTTTGAGGAAAGATGCGTCCATATCACTGATTTCCTGTGCTTCAGAATAGTACGCATTGCCGAAATTTATCATGTTTGCGATACGGTTTACTATGACTGTGGTCTTTCCGCTTCCTGCGCCCGCAAGCACAAGAACGGGTCCGTTCACTGTGAAAACAGCCTCACGCTGTCTGTCATTCATGCGGCTGAAATACTTTTCAAGTGCAGCCTTTTTCAGTTTCATGAAAGAATCCCTGTCCATAAACATTCTCCCTAATAATGATTTATGATGTTTTTTACTTGTTTCATCCCTTTGAGAATCCGATTTCCCAACTACAATAAATGCATAACAGCATTTAAAAACTTACTTTTATTATAACACATCTTTTCATAAATATCAATATAAATTTATAAGAAGATTTCTATAGCAAAGCAAACACAATTTGAAGCAAGTACAGTTCAGCAAAATGTTAATTATTTGTGTATTTTTAATATTTTCTATTGACGGCAGACATACTATGGTGTATAATATATCATATAAAGCTGCATACGTTTGCAGCAATCTTTAAAGAACGGAGTTGACAGCATGAATAATATTCTTTTCGCTGCATCAGAATGTGTACCATTCATTAAAACTGGCGGTCTCGCTGACGTTGTCGGCGCTCTTCCGCAGTATCTCAACAAAGACGAATTTGACGTAAGAGTAATCCTCCCTTACTATACTTGTATACCCGCTCGATTCCGCGACAACTTCAAATATGTCACACACTTCTATATGGACTACGGTATGCGTACCGACGGTGTTCATGTAGGTATAATGGAATATGAATACAACGGCATTAAGTATTACTTCGTTGACAACGAGTACTATTTCAAGTGCGACAAGCCCTACTCATCCGATATCAAGTGGGATATCGAACGCTTTACCTTCTTCTGCAAAGCTGTTCTCGCTATCCTTCCGGTAATCGGTTTCCGCCCTGACATAATCCATTGTCACGACTGGCAGTCGGCTCTTATCCCTGTATTCATGCACTCAACTTTTGCTACAAACCCATTCTATAGCTCAACTAAGACTATCATGACAATTCACAACCTTAAATTCCAGGGTGTGTTTGATATCGATACATTCAAGTATAACACCGCTCTGCCGGACTATATGTTCACATCAGATAAGCTTGAATTCCACAAGGACGCTAATATGCTCAAGGGTGGTCTCGTTTATTCCGACTATATCACAACAGTCTCAGAAACATACGCAGAGGAAATAAAGTATCCGTTCTTCGGCGAACAGCTCGACGGTCTCCTTCGTGCACGTTCTGCTTCACTGCGCGGTATCGTAAACGGAATCGACTACAAAGTGTTCGACCCATCAAATGACAAGAAGATATTCGCTGAGTTCAACACAAAGAACGTGAAGGCTCAGAAAGCTGTAAACAAGGAAAAATTACAGGCTGAACTCGGTCTGCCAGTTGATAAGGATAAGTACATGATCGCTATCATTTCACGTCTTACCGACCAGAAGGGTCTCGACCTCGTCAACTATGCTATCGAACGCATCTGCGATGAGAATACACAGTTCGTCATCATCGGTACAGGTGAGCAGAGATATGAGAATATGTTCAAGCATTACCAGTGGAAGTACCCTGAGAGAGTTTCCGCTAACATCTGCTATTCCGATGAACTCGCTCACAAGCTTTATGCTGCTGCCGATACAATGCTCATGCCTTCTCTCTTTGAGCCTTGCGGTCTCACTCAGCTTATCGCACTCCGCTACGGTACTATTCCGATCGTCCGTGAAACAGGCGGTCTTAAAGATACTGTTACACCATATAACGAATACGACGGAACCGGTACCGGTTTCTCATTCGCTAACTACAACGGCGACGAAATGCTCGGCGCTATCAACTACTCCAAGTCTGTATACTACGACCACCGCGCAGAATGGGATAAAATGGTCGTTCGCGGTATGGAAGCTGACTTCTCATGGAACAGCTCTGCTCGTCAGTACGAAGGTATGTACAGCTGGATGATCAATTGGTAAATGAACGCAAATAACATCATTAAAGGCGCAGTCTTTGACATGGACGGACTTATGATAGATACTGAAAAACTCTATCTCCTCTACTGGAAAAAGGCTGCTGCTGACTTCGGCTATGACATGAAAGATGAGCACGTTTACGCAATCAGAAGTCTCGCCCGGAAGTACTCTATCCCTATGCTCAAAAGCTTCTTCGGTGAAGACTTTCCTACAGAGGAAGTTCGCGCACGCAGAACCGAACTGATAAACGCTCATATCGAAAAAAACGGCATTGATCTCAAAAAGGGTCTCTTTGAACTGCTTAACTGGCTCAACGATCACGGTGTAAAGCTTGCCGTCGCTACTGCGACTCCTCGCGAGCGTGCAACTCTATATCTCAGAAAAATCAACGCACTTGATCTTTTCGATACTGTTGTGTGCGGAGACATGATCGCAAACGGCAAACCTGACCCCGACATATATCTTACAGCTGCAAGAGAACTCGATCTGCCGCCGGAACAGTGTGCCGCATTCGAGGATTCGCCTAATGGCATTAAAGCCGCTCACGCAGCCGGATGTCACGCTATCATGATACCTGACATGACTCCGCCTGACGACGAAATAACTCCCCTGCTGAGTGCTGTTTATCCCGACCTCGCTCAGGCAATATCCTACTTTGAAGGGAGGGTTTGAATTGCCGAGCAAAACAAGTGTATCAAAGATATTTGAGATTCCGAAATTTTATTATTTTGAAAGTAAGAACGACTACTCCGGCAGTGTCGGCGATTTTGCTTACAAGATAAAATACGGCGAAAACCTTACTGCCCTTACTTGGCACGGACGCCTTTGCTCCGAAAAGGCTGACATCGAACACGAAAAGGAATTTCCGCTTTCTCAGGAAGGCTTCGACGAAATGATCAAGTGGATCGAGGAAATGTACTCACTTGGAAACAAATAAGAAAAGCGGTCAACGTGATGTTGACCGCTTATTTTTATTCTTCTATGTGTCCGAACTCAGCAGGTGTTTCAGCTTCTGTAGGAGCTTCTGTCTGTACTGGTGCTTCTGTCTGCTGCTGCGGAGCTTCCGTCTGTTGTGGAGCTTCCGTCTGCTGCTGTGGAGCCTCAGTCTGCTGCTGTGAAGTTTCTGCCTGAGTTGCCGGCTGTGTCTCCGGCGGAGCTACATTTGCGTCCTCGGGGAGATAGTAAACTATAAGCTTCTTACCGTCCTTATTGCTGTAATAAGTACCTGGAGCTACGGTCTTACCATCTACCTGAAGCTGTGTTATCGTATTCGGATAACCCCATGTATTATTCGATACAACAAGTGAGAAGTTTGAAATACCTGCTTCCTTGAGTCGGTTTTCATACTGTGATACGGTAAGTCCGTTGTAATCAGGAATATTTGCGCCTTCCTTGCCCTTACTTACCTTTACCTTTACGGTACATCCCTGTGAAACGTCTGTACCCGGTTTGATATCCTGTTCAAGTATAACATCGGCTTCTTTCTCATTGTCATAATCGTAAGTTGCCTCGAACTTGAAGTAATCCTTATACTTCTCCTCTGTCAGACTGAAGAACTTGCCGACAAGGTCAGGCATTTCTGTATCCGGCTTTGCTTCAGTAGCTGTAGTGGGTTCGGTTTCACTTGTAACTATATTCTCTGAAAGTGACGACGATGAACGCGAGAAATCAGTCTCTTCCTCATCGGTATTCGAGAATGCTTTCAGTATGAACACGCCTATTATCAGTAGTATCGCAAGGAAAAGTATACCTATTATTATCGGTATTTTTATACGGTCAACTGTGTTGACTTTCTCGTAATTATACTCTTCCTCATAGTCGTCCTGCGGGTCGTTGTAATAATACGGCTGACGCGGAGGCTGCTGCTGATATGGCTCATTATAATAATTCTGCGGCTGCGGCTCACGCTGATAAACAGGCTGCTGCGGCGGTTCATTATAAGAGTGGTTCATCTCCTGACGCGGAGGTTCAGGAGTATATGCAGCTCTGACCGGAGCAGGCTGCTCAAAAAGACGTGTAACAAGTTCGGTTATGGTCTGTATACGGTCTCTGCCGTTGAGGTGCATACCTTCCATTATAACGCGTGAAACGTGCGGCGGAATGCTGTTATTGAGCATAGCAGGCTCACACAGATCGTCGTGCTTCATTCTGTCAACGGAATCAGCAGGCATACAGCCTGTAAGAGTTCTGTAAAGCAAAGCACAGACTCCGTAGACGTCAGTCCATGAACCCTGTCTACTTGAACTGCTTGCTGAATACTGTTCCGGTGCGGCATAACCCTTGAATAGCTCATACTCTAATCCGGCATTTGCAGTTCTTACAGCTGAAACGCAGAATCCTGAGAGTTTCAGTTCGCCCTTATCGTTGATATACACCGTATCAGGACTGATAGCACGATGAATTATTCCTGCGTTGTGAAGAATGCCTATCGTCGTGAAAAGCGGCGGGAATATCTTTGAGACCTGTTCCCAACTGAGTTCTCCTGCATTATCCTTGAGGTAATCAAGCATTTTTACACCATTGATATGCTCAAAAACTGTATAAGTCGTGTTGTTCTCAGCGAACATATCAAGCACAGGATTTATATTTGAATTGTTCCTTAGCCTTGCTATCGACTTATTAAGCTCAGTATATTCAGCCATGAAAGCCTTATACTTTGCAAGATTATTATAATTAACGCTTATAGTTGCCCTGTTTCTTACTCTTGTACAGAGTGTTACAGGCATATACTCCCTCAGCATAACTTTACAGCCGGTGGAGATATCATGACCAATATACGTTGCTCCCTCACCGTTCGAGCTGAGAAGTATACCAACGAGGTATCTGTCACGGAGGACGGTACCGGGTATTATGTACATAGGATCATATGGAGTTTTGTCGTCGAATCCGCAGTGGGGGCAGATATGCAAGTCGGAATCGTACTTTTCCATACATCTGTAACAGAATCTACGTTCTCCCAAAGCAGCTCCTCCTTTACGTAACAAAGATAATGATACCTAATAATGGTATCATATCTATTTTATCAGTATTTTAGTAAAATGTCAACCTAAAAATTGAATTATACACTCGCACAAGCGAAATTGTATTAATTTTGTAATAAATAGGCTTACCGATGTACTCAATTTGTAATAATTACATCTGATTATACGTTTCGTAAGCGTGCTCAGGACTTCAGAAGTTCCTGTGCGGCAAGCATTACTCCAAGTTTTCCGCTTGTATAGGTTATACCGCCCTGCATCCATACCGCATATGGTTCACGAAGCGGTGCGTCGGCTGAAAGCTCTATTGATGCGCCCATTGTGAACGCTCCTGCCGCCATGATAACCTGATCTGTATAACCGGGCATATCCCACGGCTCAGGAGTAACAAATGAGTCAACAGGTGCACCGCTCTGTATTCCGCGGCAGAATGCACAAAGCTTTTCAGGTGTACCGAGCTTAATAGCTGTTATTATATCCCCTCTCGGGTCGTCTTTACGCGGTGAGCACTCGTATCCGAGCATAGTGAAAAGTTCACTTGCAAATGCAGATGTTTTAAGTGCGGCGGCAACCACATCAGGAGCCATGAACCATCCAAGCAGTATCTCACGGTTCATGCCGAGTGTACAGCCTACCTCCTTGCCCATGCCTACGCAGGTAAGACGATATGCGCACTTCTCTACAAGGTCGGCTCTGCCGGCGATGTATCCGCCTGTACGAGCAATTCCGCCGCCTGCATTCTTGATGAGTGAACCGATGAATATGTCAGCGCCTGCGTCGGACGGTTCGCGCACGTCCACGAACTCGCCGTAACAGTTATCGACCATTACCACCGCTTCCGGCTCGCCTTTCTTTATAGCTCTGACCATTTTTTCTATGTCATCAACTGTGAACGCAGGACGCAGTGAGTATCCGCGTGAACGCTGAATATACGCAACCTTTGCACCCTTTACTGCCGCAGTGATGCACTCATAATCAGGAGTTCCGTCTGCGAGGAGGTCGACCTGACCGTACTCAACACCGTAGTCCATGAGCGAACCGTTACCCTTTTCTCCGGCAATTCCTATAACCTCTTCAAGTGTGTCATAGGGTTTTCCGGTAACAGAAACTATCTTGTCGCCTGTACGCAGAACTCCGAACAATGCTGTTGAGAGTGCATGAGTTCCTGATACGAAATTAGCACGAACAAGTGCGTCCTCAGTACCCAGTACCTGCGCAAAGACCTTGTCTATAACATCTCTGCCGATGTCACCGTAGCCGTAGCCGGTCGAACCGTAAAAGCACTGTTCACTTACACGGTTATCAGCAAAGGCTTTAAGTACCTTTGCACCGCATAATTCAGCTGTCTCCTCAATTTTGAGGAATGCCGCCTGACAGTTTTCCTCTGCTTTTTCTGCAAGCTCCATAAGCTTTGCGTCGAAGCCGTATATATTTGAAATTTCCTTATT
>Ga0310695_10007170_pt1 | contig 17928 bp, 15 predicted proteins | sample RumenRJG_04DNA_FD_203882 | JGI IMG/M metagenome (GOLD analysis project Ga0310695, IMG submission 203882) | Bovine rumen microbial communities from Lethbridge, Alberta, Canada - RJG_04 (v2) (version 2) | ecosystem: Host-associated > Mammals > Digestive system > Stomach > Rumen | place: Canada...
TTCCGTTGCCTTTGTAATCCCCTGTCCTTTTTTGACCGCTTTGATAAAGTTTTTGGATAATTTCGTCAAATGATTCGTAATTTTTACCGCTTAATTCCCAAAGTTTTTCTTTGAGTTCTCTTGGTATAACTATATTTTGCGCAAATTTGTCGTTATTTTGTCCGAATCTTGCTTTGTCTAATGCAATTATTTCATCTCTGTCAAAGTGCCAACTATGAACCTTATCCAAAAATGCGGTAAGTTCTCTTTGCAAAACTTTATTCGGACAATTTGGGTTTGACATAGTGTAAATATTACTAAATTTGTCTTTGAAAATATCCGGAATATCAAGATATTTTTCCATAATTTCATTTATACCGACAAAATCGTCTTTGTATCGTCTTTCTAATTCGGTTACAAAATTTGTTGCATTGTTGTCAATAAGTTTTGATGCCAATTCCCAATACTTTGATTCCGCTTCTGTATCAGCCAAAACTTTTGCAAAATCTACCCCTTTTGAGGTTTGGTATTTTGTAAGAAATTGCTGTGTGTACTGCGCTTCTGTCAAATCTTGTGCGCCTTCAAAAACTTCACTTAAGTAGTTTTCGTGAATATTTATAAGTGCTTTTGCCTTTGTTTCGTCAATATTTTTGCCTAAGTCTGACTCTTTTAAGATATTGTTAAAGACATTAAAGTATTCCTGATTACTTTCTCTGCCAAGATTGATCGCACTCATAAATTTTTCCCGCAATAGAGGGTCTTTTATTGCATTAATTTTGTATTTGAAATCTCTGAAATCTTTATCATCTATCAGTTTTGTTCCTGTTTCAGCCAAAGAATCTTCGGATTTTACTATTTGTTTAACCTGTTCTATATTAACTTCTTTTTTGCGTAAATCTTCACCCCATAAAACTTTTTCATAAGCAATGTCTTGTGATGTTTGCATTTGTTTTTGCAATGTTTGATATCTTGCATTTGTCCAATAATTTCTGTAAAAATGCCTGTGATAGTTATCTTCCATGTGCTCAATAGATTTGCCAATTGCTTCTAAATCAAATCTTTGTTTAAATTCTTCAAATTCCGTTTTAACTTTTGCCCATTCAATTTCACTCATGTTTGCAGGCATGTCTTTTTCTTTGGTCAAAAATCTAATCATATATGTTCTGTTGATAATCCCATGCGTATGTTCATCAAGATAACCTATCTTGTCAAATCTGCTCAAAGGATTGCTGCTGTATCTTTGATAAGGATTTTTCACAAATAAGTTAAATAAGTATGTATCTACTAATTTCTCTGTTGAATATTTTGTTGTATCGGGGTATGCCCTTTTATTTTTAATGAGTCTTACAGGCATCCAGGTTCCGCTTTTTGTCATATCAAGAAAATCTTTCCATACCCCGCTTGTGCGTAGTGCGTGTTTTTCTATCAGCGGTTCAAGTTTGTCCTGACTCATTTTGGAAATTTTTTTGTATTTAAATTGGATATTTTCACATTCTTTCAGAAAATCCATTATTCCTTCGTCAGGCTCACTCAGTTCGTAACCTGCTCGTTTTAAGTTTGTAACATTGGTGCTTGTGCTTCCGTCAATATGTATAAATGTCTTGCTTGGCGGAGTAAATTCTGTGTGCAGTTTTTGCAGGGCTTCTATTACAGGCTTGTCTATACCACCCTGCTGCATCCGAATACTTAAATCAATTTTTGTATTTGTATTAAAATCTTTTTTTATTAATTTTGTCGGAAATTTTAGTTCAGGATATAATGTTTTTACATCTTCAAGGGTTTTACATTCTTTGAGCAGAGAATAATAATCTGCATAAACTTTTTTCAGGTCAAAATTGTATTCCGATAACGCTTTTTTCATTGTCTTTTTCAAGTCATCAGGAATATTTGCACCTTCATCAACCAGAGCATCTAATTTAGAACTCAAGTTTTCTCCGATTTTATCTAATGGAGTAAATATATCATTTGTGGTTATTTTAATTGATGCATGCTTTGTCGAATGTGTTCTGAGGGCTTCATAAACTTTGCCTTTTCGAGCCATATTAAAGTGGGCTAATTCGTTACTTCCGGTTTGGCTCCTTTTTAGTTCCGCACTTCTTTTTAATTTCCATGTGTTTCGTTGAAATAAATCATAAAAATAATCCACATCAAAAACTTTGCCATCATCATATATTGCGGTTTTTATTGCTTTATCAAGTTTATTCGGAACCTTCCCGTAGCAGTCAAGGATTACATATTTTGTCATATACAATGCCGGTCTGCTGATTATTGTTTCATTAGTTTTTGTCTGAAAGGCACAGGCAAGTAAAAGATCGGCTTTTTGTCCTTCAGGGAGTTCAAGCATATCAAACTCTTTTACGGCATCTTCTAATGAAATTGTGTCAGATTCTCTTGTTTTAGATGCTTTTTTTAGAAGAATTTTCATTTCTTCTTCATAATCTTTAGAAGTTTTTAAAATATTTGTTTGTTTTTTGACAACAGCCTTACCATAACTTGATATTGCATCAGATGCCTGTTTTGAAATTCCACCTGCAAGTTTATCTTCCCCCTCCGGATTTTGGGCGGAGGCTTTAATATGGACATGCGAAAAAGCATCACTGCCTATGTTTGTCAAACCTTTTACTACTTTGCTTATATTTACCATATATTTATTAAGTAATTAAAATAAAAAAAATTGCTATTTAATAAAGATTTTTTAAGTGGTAGTATGTTTTTAAGACATTAAAGGAGGTAATCATGGGTAAAAGTGCAATAATTATACCGGCAAGATACGGTTCAAGCCGCTTGGAAGGAAAGCCGTTATTAAAAGTTTTGGATAAACCCGTTATTCAGTGGGTTTATGAAAAGGCAAAACAGGCAAAACTCGCGGATTTGATTATTGTTGCAACCGATGACCAAAGAATTTATGACTGTGTAAAAGGTTTTGGAGGTAATGTTGAAATGACTTCCGCTGCACATAAATCAGGATCTGACAGAATCATGGAAGTGGTTTCAAGACATCCTGAAATTGATTATATCTGTAATTTACAGGGTGATGAGCCGCTTATTGAACCTGAAAGTATAGATGCGGTTATAAGAAATGTTATAGAAGATGACAGGGCTGATATTTCTACACTTATCCGAGAAATAGGTCAAAATGAAGTTGATAATCCTAATCTTGTCAAGTGTGTGACTGACAAAAACGGCTTTGCGCTTTATTTTTCACGGTCTAAAATTCCTTACGAAAGAAATACAGGCATTGCAAAATTTTATGGTCACCTTGGCATTTACGGTTATAAAAGACATGCTCTTGAATCTATGACTTCGTTAAACCAAACTATGCTTGAAAAAACGGAAAGTTTAGAACAATTAAGGGCATTGGAAAACGGAATGAAAATTAAAACTTCTGTTGTTGATTTTGTACCTGTCGGAATAGATACAAAAGAAGATTTAGAAAAATTTCGACAGATAGTAAGTGAAAAGTTAAGTCGTATCTAATGCTTCAAATATAATAAGAAAATTAATTTTTCAAAATTGTTCTTTTTCCCTATTGCAATTTTTTGTTACTTAGTGTAACATACTGTTATAAAAGTATAGAAAAAGAAACAAATCGTAATATATATTTATATATAATAGGTAGCATTTTAAAAATAAGGAAGTCACTATGTCAGAAAATGTTGAAATGCCTAATAATGAGGGCGATAATCGTCAGAGGATTTTGTTGGCTGATGATGAGTCAAGTATAAGAAGAATTTTGGAAACAAGATTAAAAATGGCAGGTTATGATGTTTATACTGCTCAAGATGGCGAGGAAGCAGTTGCATCATTTAATAAAAATAATCCTGATTTGGTAGTTTTGGATGTAATGATGCCAAAAATGGATGGTTACGGTGTAACAAGAGAAATCAGAAGAACTTCTGATGTTCCTATTATCATTTTGACTGCTTTGGGTGATGTATCAGAAAGAATCACAGGTTTGGAACTTGGTGCAGACGATTATGTAATCAAACCGTTCAGCCCGAAAGAACTTGAAGCAAGAGTTAAGGCAGTTTTGAGAAGAACTAATAACAGAGAAATGACTACTTCTTCAGGCAAAGTGACTAAAAATGTAATAACAACAGGTAATATCAAAATTGATACTGCTCGTCGTCAGGTTTACAGAAAGAACGACAGAATCAGATTGACGGGTATGGAATTTAGTTTGCTTGAATTGTTGGTCAATAATTCAGGTCAGGCATTTTCAAGAAACGAAATCCTGCAGCATGTTTGGGCATATCCGCCTGATCACAGAATTGATACAAGAGTTGTTGATGTTCATATTTCAAGATTGCGTTCAAAACTTGAAACAGACCCTGCAAATCCTGAGTTAATATTGACGGCTCGTGGTATCGGGTATATGTTCCAGAGAATAAATTAGTAAAAGGGATAATTATTATATACAAAAAGAGAACCTGTAAAGCGGTTCTCTTTTTTAATTATATATACAGTGCTTGATTTTGAATATTTATTTGTTAGAATAATTATACACTCAGCAATATGGTGGGTGTCGTCAAACGATAGTTTTTCATAATGAGTTTACGAATTATAGAAAACATCGTCCTGAGTGAAACGAAGGATCTAAAAACTTAATATAAAACAAATATGGCGGGTGTCGTCAAGCGATAGTTTTTCATAATGAGTTTACGAATTATAGAAAAACATCGTCCTGAGTGAAACGAAGGATCTAAAAACTTAATATAAAGCAAATATGGCGGGTGTCGTCAAGTGGTTAAGACCACGGATTGTGGTTCCGTTATGCGTGGGTTCGAATCCCACCACCCGCCCCATTTTTACAAAAAGACCTCTTTTGAGGTCTTTTTGCTTATAAATCAATGTTTTCAAGGGTTCGTTCTTTTTATGAAGTGTTGTACATTTATCTAAGATTATCGGCACAATGCTTATTGTCACTAAAATTATGTAGGTTAGTATCCCATTTGAAGTATCAAAAAATAAGAATCTATATTATTTTGCGTTATAGCCACCATCTGCACTAACAATAGCACCTGTCATAAATGGTACTTCATCACTTGCAAGAAAAGCAATGGTTTTAGCAATTTCAATAGGTTTTCCCATGCGTTGCATTGGGTGCATACTTTTTAATGAAGTATCATCATAATTTCCTGCATCACGTGCTGCTTGTAATATTTCAGTATCACATGCACCAGGTGCAACTGCATTAACACGAATATTTTTATCTGCATATTCTACTGCAACTGCCTTTGTTAAACCTACTACTGCGTGTTTTGTTGCCCCATATTGAGCAGCATAAGGAATACCATTTAATCCTGCTATAGATGCTAAATTTACTATATTGCCACCACCTGTTTTTAAATAATAACGGATTGCATATTTCATACCGTAATATACACCCATAACATTTGTTTCAATCATAGAACGGAAATTTTCTGTTGAACAATCTGCAAATAACTTGTTTTCTCCTGCTATTCCTGCATTATTAACAATGCAGTCCATTTTTCCATAATCTTTTATAACAGTATCAATTACATTTTTTACTGCCTCTTCATCAGTTACATCTAACTGATAAAAGGTTGCTTTAATATTCATTTCTTTAAGTTCTTTTTCAAATTGTAATCCACGTTCTTTGTTACGGGAAGTAAAAGCGATATTCCAACCTCTTTGTCCTAAAACTATTGCAGTTTGTTTTCCTATTCCTGTTGTCCCACCAGTTATCAATACAGTTTTACTCATAAGACCTCCTTTATTTACATTTATCCCTTTACATTTACCTCATCATTGTATTATTATCTTAAACTGATAAGGAATATTCAAGTAATTAGAAAAAACTAATATAGTAAGAATATTATAACTATTGAATTATATAAGGGTTTTAATATGAGAAAATCTAAAAATAAATTAGTAAAAATTTCTTTATGTCCGATAAACTACTTAACAAATGTATTAGGTGGCAGGTGGAAATTGCATGTACTCTGTATTTTAAATAATGGAGGAACGGTTAGATTTGGGCAAATAAAAAAGAAAATAGGCAAAGTTTCAAATGTTATGTTATCTCAAACCCTTAAAGAACTTGAAAGAGATGGAATCGTTATAAGACATCAATATAACGAAGTTCCTCCACATGTGGATTATACTTTAACTCAAAAAGGCAAAGACGTACTTTCTGCTTTATATCTGTTAGGTGATTGGGCAGAAAAATACATGCAAGAAGAAAATATCACCCCTAAATGTGAAGAGTGTTTATCGGATATGAATAAAAATTAAAATCACTTTTAAAAAACTTTGCGTAAAGTTTTTCAAAGTTAATATTAGAAAATTTTAAAATTTAAGCACACCACTTCTCTATGTCAGATATAACCTCTGTTTCGTGCAAACATTGTTGAGCAAGTTTGGCAAAATCGGGTTCGTCCCTTGTCCCATCACTTGCCCCACTAAAAAGGTTTTGGCTTATGCCAAGACTTTTTTATTTTAGTGTGTGAGGATGAGAACCCACCGTTTTGTGGGTTGAGCAAGCGAGCCAAGTGCGGAGCCGTCTTGCTTGTTGCGCATAAAAAATGATTATTCATCGAATTTCCCATTCGGAATGATATTAGTTTTCTGGGTTTGAACTTTTTAATTGCGGTTTATACTATTCGGAATTTGTGAAATATATTTACTAAATAAAGAATGTAATTTTTTATTAAGTAAATTGAATAATAATAAACTTTTATATATTATTTTGTTAAGATAAATTAGTTGATAGGAGGGAATATGATAAAATTGTTTAACAAAGAAATTCCGATTAGTGTTGTTATTTTTGGATTTTTTATTGTTCTTTGTTTAATTTTTATGTTTACAAATGTTGATGTAGCAATAATGCTGTTTATTTCGTTGGTTTTTGCTTGCTCTCTTAATCCTATTGTTGATAAGTTAGAAACGAAAATGCCAAGACCTGTTGCTACATGTATTGTATTATTTGGGGCTTTGTCTATATTAGGTTTATTAATAACATTTATATTTATGTTAGGAGCATATCAAATTAGTGAATTAATTAAAGAGTATCCGAATTATGTCAAAAATTTAGATGATGCAATAAATGGTTGTTCTTTATTTCAAAAAATGGGCATAAGCAAGATTGATATTGACGGAATTACTGCCTCAATGGCAAATTCTACCGAGGGTGTAATTGATTATATTATGGGATTAATAAAAGGCATGGGTTCAGGTTTTGCTTATTGCTTAACGGGTTTAATCTTTCTGTTTTTCTTCATGCAGGATAAAAAAAGCATTAAAGCAACTGTATTGAAATATTTCCCCGCAAATATAAAAGACAGAACAGAAGAAATTATTGACAATATATCATCAAAAATGGGCGGATATGTATTTGCCCAAACAATGGCCGTATTAAGTGTTTTTGTTGTAAATGCAGTTGGTTTGTTAATTTTGCAAAATCCTTACGCAATTTCAATTGCTATTATCGCAGCAATTTTGGATATTGTTCCTGTTGTCGGACCTGCTATCGCAATTGTAATTTGTTTGATAGGGGTTTATGAATTTGGTGCAAAAGTGCTTATTACCACGCTTATTGTTATGGTTTTAGCTCAACTTGTAGAAAATAATTTAGTCAGACCTTATGCATTCAGTAAATTAATGGATTTGCATCCGACAATTATTTTCTTATCATTAATTTTAGGCGGAAAATATTTCGGCTTTATAGGTGTTCTTTTCGGACCTGCAATGGCGGCAACAATTTGTGTTTTACTTGATGAATTATATGTAAAAAATATAAAAGAAAAAGAAGAAAATGTTGAATTATTAAAGGAGAATAATTAATATGAAAAAATTATTAAAAGGTATTTGCGTATTATCATTGCTTATAGTTTTTGCGGCAACTGCAAACGCAGCCGGTATGATTAAGGATTATCATGCATATCGGATTAAAGGGCAAAGTATAAGAAAAGTTGTTCCTGTTGTTGATAATATTTTGAGTAGAGAAATTGCGGTAAAGAAACTTGCAAGAAATGCATATTATGCAACTTATGATGGGGAACATTATTATATGAAATTCTACCCTGCCTTACGTGATACGGATGTATATATTGTATCTGACGCATCATATGACAAAGATAACAATGATGTCACGGCTTTTTTTAAAAGTCAAAATTACATATACGAAACCCTTGAAGATAAAGAGGCTTATAAAGAATATAAATTCGATTTCATAGATTATGCAAGATCAGGGGCTTTGGATGGTTTGTTTACCCTTCCTGACGGCTTAAAACCGCTTAAAAAAGGTATGAACAAATTAAATGATAAATTGTCAAAAGGAAATGAAAAGACTTCTGCTATTCCATATTCAGAGGATAAAGATCCGATTGATTTAACATGTGTTGATTCTGTAGAATATTATAATTCAGCAGCAAATGTTACGGTTACGGTTAATGAATATCGTTTAAAGAATAAAGAAAACAAATATGTTCATGCATTTGAATACATTGTTAAAAATAACTCAAATTCTGATATAAAAGTGGAAAAGGTATATTCAGAAAGACTTGCGGGATTAAAAGATATTACAACATCAACATTTGTAGATTTGGATAAATTAGATGTTGCGGATAATTTGGGTGTTCCTTTAGCCATTGCTACAGGCGGTTTGTCATTAGGCTTTACGGTTGCAAACAATGTAAGACTTGGTATGGTCATTAAAGAGGCGACAAGATTTGCTCATTCCTTGCCTGAAAACTATGATTTAAAGGCAAATTCTTCAATGAGAATACTTTGTATGAAATTTAAGGATGACCCGAAACCGCTTCAATTTACTGTTAAAAAGTTGGGACAGACTTATCAGTTTACATATTAATAGATATTAGTTTAGTGAAACAATTTGTTTGGTGTAGCAGGAGCAATTTTTGCTCCTGCTACTTTTTTAGATGTTTTGTTATTGATTGAGAAATTATATTTTAAAATTATAACTTTTAAGTATTATTGAGCAAATATTTGTATTGTTCATTTAAAATCGAATTGATGTTATTTGGCAGTACATCATTTAGATCCTTTGTGGTATAAATCTTTTTCCCGTCTTTTAGAGCCTTCTGAAGTGCTTCAATGTTTGCTATTGCCCAGTTATTGCATGTGTATTCGTTAGGGTTTTGTTGGTGTTTATTAGAAAAAATAATTTTCTCTATTTCACCGTTCGGAGAATTAAAAATCTGTTTTTTTTAGATTTCCTGATACTTCCTGACTTGTTTGCATAAGTTTGATAGAGAATCAAGACAAAACAATGTTTTTGATTTTTTATCATAAAGTATTCCTATAGTGTGAGAACCTTCATCTCCGTTTTCTCCAAAAAATTCCCCACCAAAAGTCAGGCGGGCAGGTTTTTCAAGTAACTGGTCAAATTTTCTTTTGTTGCCCCAAATGTGATTCCAAGCATTAGAAAGTGTTTTAGGTTTATTAACTGCGAAAAATGCTCTCTTGGGGAAAAACGGTATTATTCCTGAATCTTGACCTTTGTGTAGTGCAAGCTTTATATGATTTTCTAATTTTACTGATACATTATATCTGCTGTCTACGCCAAAAAAACGGCTTGCTACACTGCTTCTATCTAATTTTTTGCCTAAAATAAGTGAATCTGTAATCAGTCGATTTATAGGACGATGGGAAGTATTATAGCTGAATATTGGGTATTTTTTGGTGGTAAAATTAATATTTATCATGATTGCATAAGTTTTAAAACATATAATTTTTTTTTGCTATTTAATTAAAATATAAGTATATAATTTTCGACTTTTTGTTTTTTGCATGTTAGAATAATTTAATATTGTACAAATTAGGAGTTAAGAAAATGAAAAAGATTATATACTTATTTTTGTTATTATTTGTGATAATGGGATTGAATGTTGCCAATGCTCAAACCCCAACGCAAAATATACAATTTATTTATATAAACGGTTCTAATTCTAATGATGAAGAGGCCAAAGACGCTTATATAAAAGGCTTTAGTGATTTGCATAAACAAATGAAAAGTGTATTTGAAAGTGATGAATTTATATCAAAGCACTTTTTAAATGATGGGAAATATGCCATTAATAGTAGTGAAGACATCCTGTTTTGGGGGTTTAATTCTAAACAGGAATTGGATGTTATTAGAAGTAATTTGGCGGAGGCAAAGAAGTCAAGTCCTGTAATGGCGCAAACTATAAGAAATATTCTTGCACATTGTATGCATGATGCGATATGGGTTCAAAGAGAAGTAAATATGCAAAAAATTGTAAATCAACTGCATAGAAATGTCATGTCTGCGTATGCTAAAGGTGAGAAAGTTGTTTTGTTAGGTCATAGTGCAGGAAGTTTTGTTACATATGAATACATGCTTCATAAGGCAAAAGCAGTAGATTTAGATGTGTTATTAGATAAAAATGACCATAAATCAACTTGTGTTGATGCTTTTGTGCAGTCCGGTATGGGGTACCAACTTGCAAATGACAAATTAAAGGTGAATACAAATCAGAAAGAACTTACTGATGCATATAAAAACATAGATAAATACACTGAAATTGTTTGTACTCCTGATAATACGCTTATGGGTGTTATCAATTTCGGGAGCCCTTTATCTCTATTCTATTCAAGTCAAATATCTCGTTCAAGAGATAACTCTTCAGCCTATCAGTTCTATTTTCTGAAATATTTGTTAGAAAATGATATTTTCTTTTTAACTGTCAATTTTGCGGATGATCCTATTGGCTTTCCTGTTGGCAGAAACATATCAAAAGCAGATATTGAAATGGAATTTAATACATCTATATCCGATAATAGCAAAGGTTTTATATATAATTACTCTAAAGTTAGAAGTACCGGAATGTTTGCAACAGCTCATTTTGGGTATTGGAAACATGCAAAGCGATTTGCTAAAACTGTAAGAGATGCTTACAAAAAAGGATATAATAATTTTTATTCTTTGTATTAATTTTAATATTTATGATTAATAATTTTACTTGTGTTAGCATGATTATAAATAACAGATAAATTGGGATATGGATATTATGAAAAATATTAAAGAGATGAGTTTTGAAAATAAAGCATTTTGCTTATTTTTATGTGTGCATTTGCTTGTTTGGAGTATGATAGGGCTAATTCGTACGGTTTTGCCGACAGATGCATTAGAAGGTATATATTGGGGCAGTCTGCATGATTTTGGGACTCCAAAGCACCCGCCTTTTGCAGGCTGGGTTACATATTGGATTTATTCAATTTTCAAGACGGATTATTCAGTATATTTTGTCAGTCAGGCATTTATTGTCGGTGGTTTTTATTATATTTATAAACTCGGCCGAATTTTTCTTGATGAAAAGAGTGCAATATTGTCTGTTATTCTGCTTGAAGGGTGCTGGGTTTACAGTTATATAACGGGTTATTACGGATTTAATCCTGATGTGATTTTGTTGTTTTTATTACCGCTTTTGACTTATGTGTTTTATAAGTGTATGAATGAAGATAAAAAGATTAATTGGGTAAATTTGGGGATAATAACAGGGATTTGTTTTCTTAACAAGTATCAGACGGCATTAATTCTTATTCCAATGTTTATTTGGGCATTGATGTTCAAAAAAGAAGTATTCAAGAACAAAATGTTTTATATTTCTGTAATTATTGCGTTCTTAATATTTTTACCTCATTTATTGTGGATGATAAATTATGACTTTTTCCCGTTGATGTATTTTGAGGGAGAATTAGGCAGTAATTCTTGGTTCAATCATATAAAAGCGCCGTTTATGCTTTTATTTATGCAAATATGCGCTGTTGCCGGTACATTGTTGATTTACGGTTTATTAAAATTTAAACAGAAATCTGCGCTAAAACTCTCTAAAAACATAACAAAAGAAAAAACTTGGTTACTTTTATTGTTTTATTTCTTCCCATTAATTTTTACAATGCTAATGGTTGCTTTTGGCGGTGCAACTCGTTTCCGTTGGGGATTTGAATTTTTGTATTTGACCCCTATAATGTTGTTTTATTTCTTACCTGCAAATGATATTTCAAAAGATGATTTTAAATTTGTATTAAGGTTTGCGTATAGTGTTATGCTTATTGTCTTTTTATCTTTGGGAACTTTGCTTGCGGTTGAGAAAAACTACAGGAGCCGTTATCCTGTTAGTCAAATTTATTCGGATATGAATAGGATTTGGGCAAATGAATACAAAACACCATTGAAATATTTTGGAGGTTATATAGAATGGACTTTGCCTTTGACGGTTTACGGGAAAGACCATCAGCAAATAATTTTAGACACTAACGGTTACAAAAATCCATGGATTGATGAAAAGGATTTGAAAAAATCAGGTATAATGATTATAGGCAGAGATGAAGAACATATCTTTGATGACACCAAAAAGGCTTGTCCGTATCTTGATGATAGTTATGTAATTACTCCTATGCCATACAGTTTCAAAGTAAAAAATGCTTTCGGTCAGGAAAGACAGTATGATATTTTCTATCATATTGTTCCCCCGATGGATTAAAGGACATTTATGAAAAATTATGCAATAATACTTGCTTCGGGCTCAGGGCACAGATTTCAAGGTGATTTACCTAAACAGTTTTCAAAAATCAACGGCAAAATGATTCTTGAATACAGTATTGAGGTGTTTGAAAATAATCAGTATATAGACGGTATTATTCTTGTTATTTTGCCGGAATATAAAGATTTTGTGATAAAACTTGTCAAAAATAACAAATATAATAAGGTTTTAAAGATAGTAAACGGCGGTGCGGAACGCAAGGACAGTTCATATATAGGCGTTAATGCAATAGAAGAAATCAATGCAAATGTCTTGATTCATGATTGTGCAAGACCGTTTGTTTCGCAGGATATTATTACCAAATGTGTAGAAGCACTCGACAAATATGAAGCGGTTGCGGTTGCTATTCCGACATCTGATACGATTATATCGGTTGATAACAGTTGTATTTCCGCTATTCCTGACAGAAAATCTCTTATGCGTATTCAAACTCCGCAATGTTTTAGACTTGAATTGATAAAAAAAGCGCACGAACTTTCAATAAATGACTCCAATTTTACGGATGACTGCGGACTTGTATTTCGGCATAATCTTTCTCATGTGCATATTATTGAAGGTAGTGAGAATAATATCAAAATCACTTATCCTCAAGATATTTTGTACGCAAAAATATTTTTAGACAATATGTAAATTTCTTGTATGAATATGTGAAAAATATTATAATTTCTTATATATTTTGGAGGAATAAAGATGGATGAGAATACTCTTTCTGTTAACGAAAAATTATTTTCTTTTAAGGGGGTTATAGGCAAACATGACTATTTGCTTAATTTAGTAATTATATGTGCATTGAGTACATTAGTTATTTTTCCTTATACGACTTATGCTTATACGCATGCTCAAAACTTTTTTGAACTTTTTGATATGTCAAAAGTTTATGTAAAAGCACCGATGCTTTTAAAATTGTGGGTACTTTTAGGCACTGTTTGTATTAGTGCGTTGTCTGTTTCAAATATTTACAGAAGGCTTAATGATATATTCGGAGAAGTAAAAAACGGTCTAAATATCGCTCTGTGTTCTTTGAGTGTGATATGTTCATTTTTCTTTCTTATTCCTGTTTATATAACTATATTTTTCGTATTATTTTCGTTTGTATTCGGAATAGTTTTACTGGTTATAAAGGGTAAAATAACAGGTGCTTTGCCTTATGATTATAAAAAAGAATTTAACTGGGGCGCTTTTTTCGGAACCTGGATTTGGGGGCTTTTCAATAAATCTTATATTCCGCTGTTTGAACTTTTGTTGTGGCTTACGCCGTTAGGCTTCTATTTTCAGTTATACTGCGGATTAAAGGGAAACGAATGGGCTTTTAAAAATAAAAATTGTACTGATGTTGATGCGTTTAACAAATCACAACAAACTCATACATTAGTTTTTACCCTTTTGAGTCTTGTTGTTTTACCTTTTTTATATTTTCTTTTAGTGTTTGCGTTAATTGTGGTTATAGGTATTTTTGTCGCAAATGATTCTAATCCAAAACTAAATACACAGAACGGTTCACAGGTTGAAGCAAAGTTAGATAAATTTTTAGATGGTTTTGTGAATTTATACTTTGACAAATTTGAAATTACCCAAGATGAAAATAAATTCTATGTTTCAAATGATGAATGGAAGGGTTCTGATTTCAAAGATAAAAAAGATATGCTTGAAATGGCAGCAACAAGGGCTGCGCAGTATCGCAGAAATGAATTCAATGCAAAATATCCCGATAAAACTGAATATTTTTCAAAGAGCGGAGAATTACCGAGAACAAAAATATATTCATCTGAAACAGGAAAACTCCTCGGAGAATTTGTAATGAATGAACATGACCTTGATGGTTCTTTTACTCAGGCATTTAAGGCTGCTTTAAAGGCATACAGATTTTACAATGCGGATTAAGTATATTTTCTAAATAACTGTAAATGGATTTACCATGTAGTCAAATACAGTATAATTATTTTTTGCAGGATTTTTGGATTTTACCCATTTTGCATGCGAAGTTTTGATTGCATCATACCAAGTTGAATTTGAGTTTAATTTGTTGCTATGAATTATGTCAAGTATTGCATCGGCACCATCAGAAGTCAATTTGCCACTTTTGTCAAAAATATCAAACCCTAAATCATAATTCAAAGCCTTGTTTGTTATATGTCCTCTCAAACCGTTGTTAAAAACAAGTCTTTCCGCAAAACTTTTGTCCTTTTGAGCGTATTTGGTGAAAGCCTTTGCCACATCCTTTATTGTTGCTTCTATCATACTTACTCTTGGCATATTTTAAACTCCTTATGTTTTAAATCTGTCATGTTTAGTTTGTATATGTATTTCAGCCCCTCAAGTGTCAAAATCGGATTTACATAATCAAATTTTCTTTTCATATAATTTGCCATAAGCCCGCTGTAACCGCCCGTTGCAATCAATTTTACCTTTTCGTCCAGTTCTTTTTCGCATTGTTCAACAAGTCCGTCAACTGCGCAAGCACAACCCCTGATTACTCCTGCAAGAATTGCATCTTTTGTGTTTTTGGCTACTGCAACAGGGGAAAAGTCCATTTCAATCTGCGGAAGTTTTGAAGTGGCACTATACAGACTTTTTAATTGCGTTTTTAATCCGGGAATTATAATCCCACCGCAAAATTCTTTCTTTGAATTTACAATATCAAAAGTTGTTGCAGTACCAAAATCTACTACGATTACGGCCCCTATATTCATTTTTGCAACTGCAGCAGCGTTTGCGATTCTGTCTGCACCGACTTCTTCAGGTTCATCTGCCACAATTTTTACTCCGCAGTTAATTTTATTTGAAACCACAACTGGTTCAAGTCCAAATACATTTTTTACGGCATTTTTAAATTTTTCATCAAGTTCCGTTACAACAGAGCCTATAACGCATCCGTTAATGTTGTAATCCTTGAATATGGATTTTAAAAGATTTTCATACTCGTTTTGCTCTAAATCTCTGTCAGACGGTAAACGGAACTCATTTATATATTCATCCCGTTCAAATAGTCCAAGAGTTATGTTTGTATTGCCTATGTCTGCGGTGAGTAACATAAAAAATAATCCTTGAGTAAATTTCAAGGATTATTCTATTACAAAATATTTTTATCCGCAAATATTTAGTTTACGCCAGATGCTGTACCGGTCGCGTTGCTTGCCGGACCTAATGCAGAGGTTTGTTGCGGATTTTTAAGATAATCTGCAAACCATGTTGCACTCAATTTTGGTCTGCCTGATTTGAGCGGTAAGTATTTTTTATATCTGTCAAGCGGATTTTTTACACCGTCAGTTCTTTCTGAACCAATTGCTCCGACTTTGAAATCTGCCATAATCATTCCTCCGAATCCATATTAATATCTTCTATATATTTATAAAGTATTTTTTAATGACCTGATTGCGCAAAATCAAAAATATTGTTACATATCTTTACAAATAAATTTTTGTCAGTCTGAACGGGAATTTTTGTCTTATGAACTTGACAAAATTTTATGAGCAAATATACTAAAAGAGTATTATTGAATACTAAATTTAGTAGGATATATAGGTTAGACACAAAAGAAAAGGAGATTAATCTCATGGCACGTGAAAAGTATGAACGTACGAAACCGCACGTTAACGTAGGTACAATCGGCCACGTTGACCACGGTAAAACAACATTAACCGCTGCTATTACAGGCGTTATGGCAGCAGCAGGTAAAGCAGATGCTAAAAAATTCGATGAAATCGATGCTGCTCCTGAAGAAAGAGCACGTGGTATTACCATTGCTACTGCTCACGTAGAATATGAAACAGATGCAAGACACTATGCACACGTTGACTGCCCGGGCCACGCTGACTATGTTAAAAACATGATTACAGGTGCTGCTCAAATGGATGGTGCTATCCTCGTTGTTGCTGCAACTGATGGTGCTATGCCTCAGACTCGTGAACACATCTTGTTAGCAAGACAGGTTGGTGTACCTAACTTGGTTGTATTCTTGAACAAATGTGATATGGTTGATGACCCTGAATTGTTAGAATTGGTTGAAATGGAAGTTAGAGAACTTCTTTCATCTTATGAATTTGACGGAGATAACATTCCATTCGTTCATGGTTCAGCTTTGAAAGCATTAGAAGCTGTTCAAGCTAATCCAAAAATTCAAAGAGGTGAAGATAAATGGGTTGATAAAATTTGGGAATTGATGGATGCTATCGATTCTTACTTCCCAACTCCTGAACGTGATTTAGACAAACCATTCTTGATGCCAGTTGAAGATGTATTCTCTATCACAGGTCGTGGTACAGTTGCTACTGGTAGAGTTGAACGTGGTGTTGTTAAAGTTGGTGACGAAGTTGAATTAGTTGGTTTAGGTGAAACTAAGAAAACTACTGTTACCGGTGTTGAAATGTTCAGAAAATCTCTTGATCAAGGTCAAGCAGGTGACAACATTGGTGCATTACTTCGTGGTATTGATAAAACTGAAATCCAACGTGGTCAGGTTTTATGCAAACCGGGTTCAATCCACCCACACACTCACTTCACTGCAAACGTTTACGTTTTGACTAAGGATGAAGGTGGTCGTCATACTCCGTTCTTCCCTGGTTACAGACCTCAGTTCTATATCAGAACAACTGACGTAACTGGTGAAATCAAATTTGACGGTCAAATGGTAATGCCTGGTGATAACGTTGTAATGGAAGTTACACTTATCAACCCTGTAGCAATCGAAGAAGGTATGAGATTTGCTATTCGTGAAGGCGGCAGAACTGTTGGTGCCGGTGTTGTTGACAAAATTATTGAATAATTTTATAAACAAACAAAAAAGACCTTGGTATTTATACCGAGGTCTTTTTTTGTCCATAATGTATATTATGCTTCATCTTCTCTTTTGTTCACTTTCCTTTTTGATTATGATGCAAAAAGGAAAGTGAACCGAAAGGAAAAACACATCTTTCACTGCAATGCCTGACGGCATTGCTCCGCGCATAAGATATAAGTATAAAATGTTCGTCCGTTTTTGTCCTTACGGACAAAAATCAATCAGGCGCCTAAAACTACGGCGCCTTTGATTTCACCCTCACCCGCAGTTGTACGGCTCATAAATTCGCCTACTACTGCTCCCTCTCCCAAGGGGATACAAAGCGAACCAACGAACTTGTGAGTTGCTTGAGCCTGTATGCCTTATGGCTGAGGGGTGGGATGAGGAGTTAATGCGGGGCGTTGTTTTAGCCCCGCTATGAGATTTTTGCCGATAGGCAAAAACACATATTACTGCGTTAGCAGTCTTATGCCGCCAAAGGCGGTATTGTAATCAGCGAGTTTTTCTTCTTGGTTGTTCGCCTTAAATGTGACTTCGTGCCCTGCTTGTCTTGCTCCCGCAAGCCAACTCCGGCACTTCGCACTCTGCTCACAATCCGCTTTTTGGTTCGTTTTTTCTTTT
>Ga0310695_10007171_pt1 | contig 17927 bp, 15 predicted proteins | sample RumenRJG_04DNA_FD_203882 | JGI IMG/M metagenome (GOLD analysis project Ga0310695, IMG submission 203882) | Bovine rumen microbial communities from Lethbridge, Alberta, Canada - RJG_04 (v2) (version 2) | ecosystem: Host-associated > Mammals > Digestive system > Stomach > Rumen | place: Canada...
TGGCTATCCTCAACTGCAATAACATGATTAACTTTTTTTGTAAATAGTGATGTCAATTGGCCATAGCCTGCACCTATTTCCAATAGGCTTCCATCTTTTTTGAATGGATACCAATGAAATAGGTTATGCCTTAATGGGGAAAGGAAATAATGGTATGGGTAAGTATTGTTTTTTCTAATGGTTTCAATAAGATCTTGTCCTTTGTAAACAATATCATATATTTCCTCTTCCGAAACCTTATTTTCATATAACTTCTGAAAACTCATGTTAAAACCTTTGTTGTTTTGTATTATGTTCTATTTAATTATAATTAAAAAAGATTAAAAAAAATAATCATAAATTAATTTTTTTGTTTATTATTAATATATTTATTTTTATTTAATTAATATGTTTTTAAAGAATCACTATTTAATCTTAAAAGTTTTAAATTTTTAAAAAATAGTGCAAAAGTAGATATTAGAATTTTAAAATTTAAAAATAAATTAAAAAGAAAATATGGAAGAGAAAATAAGAAAATAAAATAAGAAAAAGAAAAAAAGAAATAGGTTCGATATTTAGTCATTAGCTAAATTATCGAAGTATCCTTGGATGAATATAACTGGAGTTCCTTTATCTCCAGAACCACTTGTTAAGTCACATAATGAACCGATTAAGTCAGTCAATACTCTTGGAGTGGTTCCTTCAGTAATCATTTGTCCGGTTAAGTCTTCATCTTTTTGTCTGATTTCTTCTTTGATTGCTTCTTTCAATTCGTTTCCTTTTAAGTCAGCGAATTTATTGTCAGAAACATATTTCAATTTGATTTCATTAGGATATCCTACCAATCCATCGGTATGTGCTGGTGAAACAACAGGATCAGCTAATTCCCAAATCTTTCCGACAGGGTCTTTGAATGCACCGTCACCGTAAACCATTACTTCGATTTGTTTGCCGGTAAGGTCAATCAATCTTTTTTGAACTTCTCTAACTAAGGTGTCTCCTGTTTTTGGGAATAATTTTAATCTTTCTTCTGTTGCCTTGTTGGAACCGAGTAATCCGAAATCAGGGTTGCATCCGGAATCTCCAATAGGTTCAGTTAAGACTTCGTGGAGTCCGAAAACATTAGCTCCTTCTTCCTTAAGCAATTTTGTGGTTTTTTCTCTGGTATGGATATCACAGGTTAATACATCAGTGTTATAGTCAAGGATTGTTTTTACATCATTGGAGAAGACGAATTCCACTTCACAGTCTTCGCTTTCAATCAATTCTCTGTAAAAGTCAATCATGTTGATTCCGGTGAATGGGTGTTTCCATGAACCGAAAGTTTCATTATATTCATCTTCAGTTATGACGCTTCCTAAGTTGTATTCGCTTTTTTCTAAAACATCTTCATCTAAGATACCGTTTCCAACTTCATCTGAAGGGAAAGAGGTTAAGAGAGTGATCTTGTCCATTGCTCTTGCAATACCCTTTAAGATAATGGAGAATCTGTTTCTACTTAAGATAGGGTTTGTCACTCCAATGTTTTTGGATGGGAACTTGTTTTCTAGGTCTTCTGCAACATCATCTACAGTTACGTAGTTTCCTTCTGAAATACCTACAACTGCTTCGGTAATTGCAACGATATCCTTGTCTCTGAATTCGAATCCTTCACTTTCCTTTACTGCCATCAATGAATCTACAACTATGGTAGCTAAATCATCATTTTCTTTAATAATTGGTGTTCTTATTCCACGTACAACAGTACCAACACATCTCATTTTTATTACTCCTAATAAACATAAATTTGTTGGATAAATCCAACAACCTATTTATTTTATTTTTTTAATTATATTTATATGTTTAGATTATTTCATTTTCATTGAATATTTTTGGATGTTTTTTATGAATTTTTCCATCCTATTCTTTTAATTTTTCAAGTAATACAAACATGACAAAAATTATATATATTTTAATAATAATAATCTTTATCATGAAAGATATTATTAATCCGAATGTAGAAATTCCTGATGATCAGGTAGCTATGGCATTCTTTAGGAGTGTCCGTTGGGTTAATGGAGTCTATTGTCCTAAATGTAAATCATATAATGTCAACAGTAGGGGAAACCAGGGAAGGACTAGAAGATATGTGTGCAAGGATTGTGGCGCTAACTTCAATGACTTTTCAGGAACTATCTTCCATAAGAGTAAAATACCTCTAAATGTAATGTTATATATCCTATTTAATTTGGATAAGAAAACAACCACTCAATTGTCTGAAGAGTTGGATTACAGCAGGCAATGCATTTCAAGAATATCCAAATTGTTTAGGGATAAGCTATTGAGCAATCCTGAATTCTTTGATATAGATGAATGATTCAAAAATTTTTTCTTAAAAATTCATATTGTTTTTTTTATCAATTTGTATTAATTTTTGAAGAGCCAAAAAATATCAATGTTAGCATATTGGTACATATTTTTTTATTTTTGTAACTTTTATAGTACAAATATGTTAGCATATCGGTATTTAACAATTGTTATATATTTCTCCATTAACCTAGTTAAATCTTTTAAAATGGTTCATATTTTGATGTTTTTCAATTATCTCTTGAAATAATTTATTTTTAGCCCTATTTTTTAATTTAACACGTTTTTAACAGTTTAAATAATATATATTTAATATTATTGTAGTTATTTTTTGTACTATTAATCTATCATGCCTTTATTTAATGAAAAACATTATATACTTTGTTTATCAATCTTTAATATAAGTAATAAGTTTTTAAATTATATTTTATTAATCCATAAAAGCTAATTGATAAATACCTTTTTAATTTCAAATTAAACCTTTATTTTAAATTATTAGTTTTTTCTAAATTATTAAAATGATTTATAAAAAAAAACAACTTATTATTTTAAAAGTTTTTATATGAATTCAAATCTCAAAAAGAGATTATATAAGAACCATTTTGTTTAATTTTAAAAATTAAAGTGATTTTTATGGATAAAAAAATTTTAGCAATTATTGCTGTTGTAATTATAGCTCTTGTAGCTGTAGGTGCTTACTTTGCAACCAGCGGTGGCTCTGGTGACAATGTTGTAAGAATCGGTCACTTACCATCCGATCACGACACCGCACTTTTCGTTGCACAAGAAAAGAAAATGTTTGAAGATCAAGGTCTTACTGTTGAATTAACCCAATTTAACAATGGTGGAGACTTAATGACTGCTATGGCAAGTGGAGATATCGATATTGGTTATGCAGGTATCACTCCTGTAATGTCTTCCATTTCTCAAGGAGTTCCAGTAAAAGTTGTATCTGGTGCTCAAATCGAAGGAAGTTCCATTGTTGCTAATAAAAACAGTGGAATCAACACTGTTGCTGACTTAAAAGGCAAAACTGTAGCAACCCCTGGTGAAGCAACCATTCAAAACATGCTTTTAACCTCTGCTTTAACCCAAGCTGGCGTTAAAACCAGTGATGTTGAATTCACTACCATGAAAGCTGCACAAATGACTGACGCTTTAAAAGCTGGTCAAGTTGATGCAATGATCATTTGGGAACCATATGCTTCCATTGCAGTTAAAAACGGTGACGGTAAATTAGTGGAAACCAGTGGAGAAATCATTCCTGGTCACCCATGCTGTTGTGTTGTAGCAAGAGAAGACTTCATCAACAATCATCCTGAAGAATTGAAAAAAGTCTTGGCTGCTCATGAAAATGCTACCAAATTCACCAATGAAAACCCTGCAGAAGCAGCTGCATGCTTACCTGAAGACATTGTTCCTGATAAAGACTTGCAAGCAAGTGTAATCAAAGACACTACTTTCATTTCCGGTTTAGACAGCACTTACAAACAAAATGTAATGGACTTCATGAACCTTGAAGTAAAATTAGGTCTTTTACAAAAACCTTTAACTCAAGATCAAATCTTCGCAGATTTATAAATTTATAAGATTTGCTCTTTTTGAGCAATTCTTATTTTTTCTATTTTTATTTTTTATTCATTAATTTTTTCAATTTTTTTTATTCATTCATACTTGACTTTTTTTAAATGCTAAATTATATATATTAAAGAAAGTTAATTATTAATATATGAATGATATAATTCATTAATTAATTATCATTGATTTTATCTGATTTATGATATTGATGATTCTTAGTTAATAAATTATATTAAAACAATTTTAAGATAGTGATTTATGTGGAAATTAAAAAAGAATTATTACCATTTATTTTACCGGCAATACTTCTCATTATTTGGTATTTGCTTACTGATGGTTTGCATTTGATTCCATACTATATTTTACCAAGTCCTTTAAATGTATTCACTGCGGCTTGGACTTTAATAAGCAATGGAAAATTGTTCATGCATACCTCAAGCACTTTAGTGAAAGTATTTTCTGGTATTATCCTTGCATCAGCAGTTGCAATTCCATTAGGAATAGTTCTTGGATGGTATGAAACTTTAGATAGATTAAGTTCCTTGATCATTAGTATCTTAAGGCCTATTCCACCTATCTCATGGATTCCATTTTCCATTTTATGGTTTGGTATAGGATTATCCTCTGCAGTATTCGTAATCTTCATCGGTTGTGTATTCTCAGTACTTGTATATACCATTGACGGTGTAAAGAGAACCGATAAGGTATTGATTGAAGCTGCTCAGACTTTAGGTGCTAACAATTGGAATATATTAACTAAAATCGTGCTTCCTTCCGCATTGCCTTACATTGTATCAGGGCTTAAGGTAGGGGTAAGTATCGCATTGATGTGTACCGTATCCGCTGAGATGATTGCTTCAAGCAGAGGATTAGGATATATGATCTTGACTGCAAGTCAATTGTTCCAGCCAGGAACTGTTGTAGTTGGTATGATAATTATTGGTTTAATCGGTATTTTATTTGATTATGGATTTAGAAAAGCACAAGATAGAATATTCTGGTAAATTAGGAATGATTAAGAGAAAAAAAGATTTACCGGTTTTAGATATTAGTGAAAGGTGTTTATATTGGCGATTGATATAAAAAATGTTTCTAAATCATTTATTACAAAAGATAAAGATTTCATGGCTTTAAAGGATGTGAATTTGCATGTTGATGATGGAGAGCTTATCTGTCTTTTAGGCCCTTCCGGTTGTGGAAAGACAACCCTTTTAAGAATGGTTGCAGGTTTGGAAAAACCTGATGAAGGTGAGATTTACGATAGAGGGGAACTTGTAGAAGGCCCTTCAAAGGAAAGAGGGTTCATTTTCCAACAATATTCTTTATTCCCTTGGTTAAATGTTTTAGATAATGTAATGTTTGGTTTAAATTTATCCGGAGAGCATAGTAAAGAGGAAAATCTTGCTGCTGCTGAAAGATATCTTGAAAGAGTTGGATTAGCTGACTTTAAATACAGTTATCCTCATGAGCTTTCAGGTGGTATGAAGCAAAGGGTAGCTATTATCCGTTCCTTATTGAACCACACTCCTGTCTTGCTTATGGATGAGCCGTTTTCAGCAGTTGACATGTTGAATAGGCATACCTTGCAGGAACAATTGATTGGAGTTTGGAAAAGATTTGAAACCACTATTCTTTTCGTCACTCACGATGTTGATGAAGCGGTCTATTTGGCAGACAAGATTGTGATCATGGATAAAAGGCCAGGTAGAATAAAAGACGTGGTAGAGGTTCCTCTTGAAAGACCTCGTCAAAGAGAATCAAGAGAGTTCTTGGATTTCCAAGATGAAGTTGAAAAGCTTTTAGGAGTCTGGGAACCTTAGCCAAGCTTTTCCGTTGCCTTCGGCAACGCAAAACCTTGACCAAAATTATTTTCACTAGTTGGGAGCACCTGACTAGTTTCTATTTTTATTATTTTTTACTTTAAAAAAAGAGTTAGCTATTTTTTAATTTTTTATTTTTTTATTTTTAAAAAGAGAGTGCTATTTTAATTTATAATACTTTAGAATTAAAATTAGGATTTAAAGTACCGTATCTGCCGTTTTTAACGGATTCGTAAATGAATTTGGTGGATTTTTTTATAGCTATTTTTAAATTATCCTCATCTTTACTATTTTTATCATTGTTGTTTAATAAAACAAGATTTGCACAAATTGCAGCAGATAGGCTGCATCCTGTTCCATGCAAATTGTCAGATTTGATTAGATCCTGATGTAAAGTGCTTAATTCATCTTTTTCCTTATTGTAAATGATGTTTGTTCCATTAAGGTGTCCACCAGTAATCATTACATTGCAGTATTCCCCAATCTTATATGCTGCTTCTTTTGCATCTTCCACAGTTTCAATTTTCATTCCTGAAAGTTTTTCAGCTTCTGACACATTAGGAGTTACAATAAGTGTTTTTTTGAGGAGATATTTCTTTAAAGCATCAGCTATTTCCATCTTAGAAAGTGCATCTCCTGCACTAGCTACCATCACTGGATCAACAACTATGCTTAAATCGTATTCGTCGACCTTTTTACTTACAAGTTGAATGATTTCCTTTGAGTATAATAGGCCTGTCTTTGAGTATTTGATAGTGTACTCATTAAAAATAGAATCTATCTGCTGTGATATGTATGAAGTGCTTACAGGTTCAACAGAAAACACTTTTTTAGGGTTTTGTGCAGTGAGTGCAGTGACTGCTGCACATGCATGAACACCATATGCTGCCATGGTCTTGATGTCAGTGCTTATTCCTGCTCCTCCAGATGGATCGAATCCTGCAATTGTTAGTCCTATCATAATATCACACAAATATTTTTTATAAAATTCTAAAAAAATTAAAAATTAAAAATAAGAAGACAAATAGTTAAAAATTATTCATCTCTAGTGACCTTAAGTCTTTCATGACCACGAAATGATTCCACTTTGATTCCAAGTGATTCCAAATATTTCTTGGTTTCTGTTCCATTTCCATGAAGCATGATTTCTCCAAGGTCTTCAGTTGTGTTTACATCAAGTGCCATATAGAAGGAATCATGAACCAATGGGACCAGTTTTTTCTTTTCAGCCTCTTCAATATGCTTTTTGAAACTGAATCCACCGAATTTCATGTCAATGGATAATGGCTTGATGATCAATGCATTGGTTCCTCCACCTTTAGAAGGAACAATGATGAAATCAAGATTTTTAGCTTGATCAATTAGAAGCTTGATGTTTGTTTTTCCAATCAATGGAATGTCAGATGGCAAGATTATGACTTTTCTTGTTTTCTTTCTGCACCATTTCATAGCTTGTTTTAAAGCTTTGTTTAAAGAGCCTTCATCACCATTTTTTGAAGCCTTGGATGGCTTGTGGTCCTCTTCAACAAGTGCAGTAAGTTCCAATTCCTCTGCATATGCCAAAACCTCTTCGTCTTTACTTATTATTATGATATCATCTACAATAGGCTTTAATGTGATTGCAATGTCCTTTAGCATTGCCTTTAAAAGATTTTTTCTCTCTTCAGGTGATAAGAAAGGAGATAATCTTGTTTTAGCATTTGCAAATTGGTTTACTGGAATTATTGCATAAATCTTATCCATTTCCATTCCTCTATGATTCTAATGTCTTGATTTAAATTTATTATAAATATTTTTATAACTAGTATGTTTTTGCCATTAATGCTAAATGCTTAGCTGGTTTTCCACAATGTGGACAGACCTTATCGGTTTCAATATCCTCTTCGTTTATTCCAAGGATATCTACTCCGGTTTCCTCTTCAATTGCCTTTCCACATTCCTCGTCTCCACACCAGTAGAACTTAACGACCTTTCCCCCATCAACAATGTCAGAAACATTCTCAAGACTGTCTAATGTGACTAATTTCTCATCCTGTTTAGCCCAGGAATTAGCTTTCATGCTTTCTTCAACTTCAGCTAATAAGTCTGATACCTTTTCAGTAATGTCGTCATCTAAGCTTACTTCAATCTTTTCACCGGTGTCTCTTCTTCCAATGATTGCTAAATTGTTGTTAAGGTCTCTTGGTCCTAATTCGAATCTGAGAGGAGTTCCTTTGAGTTCCCAATCAAAGAATTTCTTACCTGGTCTGATGTCTCTGGTATCCATTTGTACTCTGATTCCTTTAGCTTCCAAAGCATCCTTGATCTCATTACATTTAGCCATTACTTCCTCTCCACCATCCTTGAAGATGATAGGGATTATAGTGATTTGCTTTGGAGAGATTTCTGGAGGCAATTGGAGACCTTTTTCATCTCCATGAGCGGCAATTGCTGCTGCAATCACTCTGTCAGAGATGCCGTAACAGGTTTGGTAAGCATATTCATGGTTTCCTTCCTTGTTCTCGAAGGTTATTTCAAAGGTATGTGCAAAGGTTTGGCCTAAGTTGTGAACAGTACCAATTTGCAATGTCTTTCCATCAGGCATGATTGTATCGAATGCCATGGTGTATTCTGCACCAGGGAACTTGTCCCAAACTGGTCTTTTGCTGATTAAATAAGCGATTCCAAGTCCGTCAAAGAATTTCTTGTAGAGTTCGATACCTGTTTCAACCTGTTCTGCAGCCTCTTCAGCGCTTGAATGTACTGTGTGAGCTTCTGCAAAGGTAGTGATTTCCCTTACTCTAATAAGAGGTCTTGTATGTTTGGTTTCGTATCTGAATGTGTTTACAACTTGATATTGCTTGATAGGGAGGTCAATGTGTGATCTTACCCATAATGCGAACATAGGGTACATTGCGGTTTCACTGGTTGGTCTGATTGCAAGCTTTTCATTCAATTCTGTTTGACCACCATGGGTAACCCAATATACCTCATCTTCAAATCCCTTTACATGAATTCCCTCTTTTGCAAGTTCTGCTTCAGGAATGAGTAAAGGAAATAGGGTTTCGTCATGCTCTTTGTCCATCAAGTCTCTAAATATATTTAAAGTTGCTCTTCTGATTTGAAATCCATAAGGACGCCATACAGCCATTCCCTTAATAGGATATCTTGAATCGGTTATATCTGCATTTTCTAAAATGTCATGGAACCATTCACTAAAATTTTCCACATTATCACCTAATTTTAATAAAATAATAAGTTTTAAATTGTTAAATCATTAATAAAATTTTTATTTTATTTTTTTTATCATTGATTTATTTTATAATAGTATTAGTATGTATTTAATTTATTATATAGTTTATTAGTAGATGACTTTTAAAACAAAACTTATTTAATTTATTGAAAACATATATTAAAATAATATTAAATAACATGCTAAAAATTTAAGAATATTATAGATTCTAAAAATTATTCAATGGAAAATGATTAGGGATATTATAGGCTCTAAACAATTATTCAATGGAAAATTGATTTTTAAGGAGATAACATGGATTCTAAAACAATTCAAATGCCAAGAGAAGTGCATATTGGACCTAATGTCCTTGATGACATAGGTGAAATATGCAAGAATTTACGCTTGTTTGATGAAGCTCTTGTCGTATCAGGTTATCATACATTTGATGTGGCAGGTAAGCTTACAGTTGAAGCTTTGGAAAAGTCTGACTTTGGAGTTGAAGTTGTAAAGGTAAAGGACGCTTCAATGGAGTCTGTTGAAAAGGTGCAAGAAAGAATAGCTAACGCTTCTGTAGTCTTAGGTGTAGGTGGAGGAAAGATCATTGATGTAGCAAAGCTTGCTTCCACAAATGCCCATAACTATTTCATTTCCGTTCCAACAACCGCTTCCCACGATGGTATAGCATCACCAATGGCTTCAATAAAAAATGATATCGGATCAGTTTCCAAAAGCGCTAATTCTCCAATGGCTGTTGTTGCTGACACTGGCATTATTAACGATTCTCCTTTTAGATTAATTGCTTCCGGTTGTGCAGATATTGTCTCCAATTACACTGCAATAAAGGATTGGAAATTGGCGTACAGATTAAGAAATGAGCCATACAGTGAGTCTGCCGCTGCATTGTCTGAAATGACTGCAAAGCTTATCATAAACTCTTCCGACAGCATAAAAGAAGGGCTTGAGGAAAGTGCAAGAATTGTTGTTAAGTCATTGTTCAGCAGTGGTATGGCAATAAGCATTGCAGGGTCATCAAGACCTGCAAGCGGTTCTGAACACTTATTCAGCCATGCTTTGGATAGAGTTGCCAAAAAGCCAGCATTGCATGGTGAGCAATGTGGTGTAGGAACAATTATGATGATGCATTTGCATGGTGGAGATTGGAGATCCATTCAAAATATATTAAAGACAATAGGCGCTCCAACAACTGCAGCTGAATTGGGTGTAGATGATGATGAAATCATTGAGGCATTGACAATTGCCCATACAATAAGGCCAGAAAGATATACCATTTTAGGTGATAATGGTCTTACAAGAGATGCAGCTATTAAATTGGCTAAGAAGACTGAAGTCATTTAGCTTTGATTATTATTCTTGAATCTGTTTAAGATTCATGTTTCCTTTTAAGTTTTTAGTGTGTTCAATAAGTTTAAAATTTATAAAGGAATGATTATATGATTACATTGATTGGTAAGGAATTGGCAAGGGAAGGAGTGAGCTTTGTATTTTATGAGCCCGCAGAGGAATGTTCGGACTGCAGGTTCAAGGCATCATGTGTAGACTCCCTAAAGAAAGGTCATAGGTATACAATTACAGAAGTTAGGGATGTTGAACAGAAATGCCCTATCCATGAGAACGATAAGGTTCAAGTGGTTGCTGTTGAGAATGCGGAATTCACTATCCTAACTGATTCAAAAGGGGTCTTTGAAGGATCAAGCTTTGACTTCAAACGTCAAGGATGTTCAAACAAGGACTGTGATTTCAGGCATATGTGTTTCCCAGATGGAATCTCCAAAGAGGAGAAGGGAGTTTATGTAAAGGATTTAGGTAAGTTCAAGGACTGTCCTAAAGGAAACGCATTGGTTAAATGCATTGTTAAAATTCAAGATAAATAATTTAATTTATTATGCATAGTTTCAATTTACGATAATTAGTTTATATTATTAATGATTATTATTTGGTGTTAATTATGAGTCAAATGAAAAAGGATTGCGGTTATGCTGCAGCTGATTTGGTAAAAGACGGTCAGGTTTTAGGTCTTGGTACAGGTTCAACCACCCTTTACTTTATTGAAAAGGTAGGTATGAGAGTAAGGGATGAAGGAATTGAAGTCATTGGAATTCCAACTTCTTTCCAATCAAGATTGCTTGCTCGCCAATGGAACATTCCACTTACAGACCTTAGTGAACATGAAATCGATTTGGCTGTTGATGGTGCTGATGAAATCGATCCAGACTTCAATTTAATCAAGGGTGGAGGAGCAGCACACACTTTGGAAAAGATTGTTGATTATTCTGCAGATGAGCTTGTTATCATTGCAGATGAATCCAAGCTTGTAGATGTCTTAGGCGCTTTCCCACTTCCTATTGAAATCATTCCAGAGTCCTTAAATCCAGTTACAAAGGCATTGGAGGATATGGGTGGTAAAGTGGACATAAGAATGGGTCAAGCTAAGGATGGGCCTGTAATTACAGATAATGGGAACTTCATTTTGGATGTTGCATTCGGCAAAATCGAAAACCCAATTCATATGGAAGATGAATTGAACACAATTCCAGGTGTTGTTGAAAACGGTTTATTCACTGAAATGGTAGATAAGGTCATTATCGGTTCTAAAGATGGTGTAAAATACTTATAGTTTTTATGCTGTTTTTCTCTTTTTTTATTTTTATTTTTCATGTGTTTTATTGGATATTAAAGCTATTTTTTTAGTTAAAATTCAGAAATTCCAATGAGTTGTGCTTTTTTCTTAATGATATTTTTAGAATCTTTTGAAATGTAAAAATTGTTAATATATGGTTAACTATTTGTTAAAAGAATTAAATTTGTTTTTTTTTTCTAATTTAAATTTTTATAAGCTATGAAAATCTAATATTTTATTAGGTGATATGATGGCAAAAAATATTGAAAGAACTCCAACTTTAAGTGGAGAATCTGCAAAGGAATTTCTAGAAGATATGAAAAGACCAAATTCTCCAAAGGAAGGAAGTCAAAAGGAGAATAGATGAAACCAAACTAGTGAAATTTTTATAAATTTCGTTGTTTAGGTGGTTTTTAGAATTTAGGTATGGATATGTAACAAAATTTTTGATTCATTTTTTTAGATTCAATCTAATTAAAATGATGATTAATTTAAATGAGGATATCATCATAAAATACTAAAATCATTTGCTCTATTTTCAATTTAAAGTGTGCCATTTATTGACCATTTTTTCTTGTGTTTGTAACATTTTCATTTAAAAAAATTGGATTTAAGAAATATGACTTATATTTAATTATTATTTTTATCATTAAGCTATGAAGTTGAGATATTATTTGAATTAAATGAATTTTTGTTATTTATATGGAAAATTACAGATTTTAGATAGATTTCATTTTTTTTTTTTTACTTTGGCTTAGTGTGTACCCATAGTTTATGTAAATGCTTAAGTGTCCATTTTTAAGTAGTTAAAATTACTAAAGTAATGATTAATTAAATAAAATATTTTTAATAAATATTTAAATTATTAACCCATCATTAACTTTAATGAAGTGTGCAAAAAGTGTGCAAAAAGTGCAAGAAGTGTTCAAATTTTATTAAAAAAATTCTTTTTTTTCCAAAATAAAGTTTATTTATCAACTATTTCATTATTTAATTAACTAAAATTCATTTATTTTTATTAATCTTATGTTTTGAATCATATTTTTAAAGATAAATCCTCAAATCTTTCTGCTTTAATTCATAATAATGAAAATGTTTTAGGAGATATGTAAATTATATCCTCATCTTTTTCAATTGAACTGGTTTTATTGGATATTACTATTCCATAATCGGCATTTAATTTGTTGATTGCTTTTTTAATTTGCTTATTGTCTTTTTTTCCCATTCCCACTTCTATGGGAATTGGGGTTTGGAAATGTTTCTGGACAATAAAGTCCACCCCTCCTTTATCCATATCGTAATATGTATTAAATAATGGCAAGTCTCCAGTATATGATAAATTGTGTAGGCTGCTTGCCACTAAATTTTCGAGTAAAACTCCTTCGTAATCGCTTTTATCAAGTATGGTATTTCCCAGTGTTTCATTGATGCAGTTTTTCACACTTGGTGTTGCAAGATAATACTTCCATGATTTTCTCACTCTTTTTTTAATTCCCCCATATGCTTCGCAGTGGAAAATCAATTGTGTCTGTTCTAAAATATTAAATATTGAATTGATTCTGCTAGTGCTGCAGTTGAGGCTTGCTGCCACTTTATTTTGTGAAATCTCTCCAGGCTTCTGCTCTGCTAAAAATGTTAAGATTCTATAGATGAGATTTTGGGTGTTTCTATTTATATTAAAGATGTTGCTTATATCATTGCTGACTATCCTATAAATAATTGACCATAAGTCCCTTACTATGTCTGATGTGTATTTTTCATTTAATGTTGATGGGAAAGATCCATATTTAAAATAATTGTCCCAATCGTTTAGCTTATAATCTTTCACGCTTATTAAATCATTCTGGATTTTTAATTCTTTTTTCTGGGCTGATTCTACTTCTCCTTTGAAAATTAAGTCATTCAAGTCTTTGGATATGTCGGTAAAGTAATTGTATTTGAGCTTTAAATGTTCGCTGTAGTTCAAAGGCAGAATGCTTTGGGTTCTAAGTCTTCTTGCGGCATCTGCATTATAACTTAAATGCAGTGATGATGAACCTGTAAATATCATGAAAATGTGGGGGGACTTATCAAACATTATTTTTCCCGCCATTGCCCAATTCCTATCATAATGAACCTCATCGATAAAAATAAAGACATCTTCATCAAGCAGTGTAGGTGTGGTGTTGTGAAATATTTTTAAGTATGATTCAATAACTTCCTTAATGTTAACTTCCCCTGCAAAATTTATTTCTTCGCATGATACATATAAGAGATTTTTTGGGTTGACGTTTTTTTCATTTAGCAGATATTCATATATTTGCAGGAGCAATGTTGTTTTTCCAACACCTCTAAGTCCTGGCAGTACAAAAAAACGCTTTTTATTTTCCCTATTTAAGAAATCATCCGCTCTCTGTTGAAGTTTATAGTAATCTTCTCTTTTATTAAATTTAATGTTTTCTTCTGTAGATATTTTTCTGCTGACTATTATTGGAGTTTCATAAACTTGTTTTCTTATATATTTTTCGATTATTTGATTCATTTTTTGGCCCCTTCATTATTTTCTTAATAATATTCTATTCTTCACTATATATATGTGTTCTCATTTTGAGAATGTTTATTTATATATGACTATTCTTTTTTTGAGAATAATTATTTATATATAAATGTTCTTATTTTTAGAACAGTAGTTTTATGTGGTGTTTATGGCAAGTGCCTTGTTTCATTAATAATTAATTTAATATTGGTTTTGAATGGATATATAAGTTTAGAGAGCGTTTGAGAAGTAATGTTTAATGTATAGTTTACTATTTATGAAAATAACTCCATTTTGTCCTTTTTTTAAATATTTTTTTTTATCATGATGATGTCTGAAGAATTATTGAAAATATTTTGTTCAAATAGAAACATTAAGTGTTCCACGCTTAAGTCCTACAGGTCTGCAATTGCCAAGTATGAGTTCTTTCATGATATGGCTATGGGGTCCCTTATGGATGAGGCAATTGTTGAGGAAGATGAAGGAATTTAGCTTAAGAGCAGGAAAATTAAAAGCAGATTGTTGGATTTCAGGTCTTTTTTATTGGATTCAGGTTTGGCTATCAGCACTGTCAGAACCTATTTTTCCAGAATCAAGACATTCTTTAGGCATTTTGAAATTGAATTGCCCTATTTGAATGACATTAAGTTTGATGGGGAGTATCTATCCTCATATTATGACTTGCCTGCAAGAGGTGATATCAGGAAGGTCTGTTCCATTTCCTCTAATGCTTTTAGGGCGCTTGTTCTTTTCATTTCAAGCAGTGGCTGTGCCAAGGCGGAAACCCTTTCCCTTACTGTTGGGGATTTTGTTAAGGCAAGTGATGAGTATCATGATGGAGGTTCAATTGATGATGTTTTGAATTGCTTGATTGGTAGGAGGGATATTGTTCCTGCATTTTATCTTAAGAGGATAAAGACCAATAAGTTCTATTATGCATTTTGCTCTCCTGAAGCAAGTCATCATATTGTGAAGTATCTGATTTCAAGAAAGGGCTTGTCTTTGGATGATAGGCTTTTTGACTTTACTGACAGTTCATTGATCTATAGTTTCAAGAAGCTTAATGATAGTTTGGGATTTGGATTTGTAGGGCCTTATAGGTTCTTCAGATCTCACAGTTTGCCTAAGTTCCATGAAAGCAATATCGGTTTGAGTCATGATATTGTGGATGAGCTTCATGGAAGGGCAAAGACAATGGTTCATGAGGAATATATAAAGACAAATTCACAAAGATTGAAAGAGATTTATATTGGTGCGATGCATAATGTGATGATTGGTGGGGATGGGATAAGGGAAAATGAGAGTCCTGATAAGAAGGAGGATAGGAATGTAGTTATTGAAAAGCAAGGGATTAATATTATAATTAATTTCACTTTGGATGGTATGGATTGTAGGGTGGAATGTTATGCTTTTTCTATTGGGTTTTTATATGTTTCTATGAAAGAACCATAAAAATTATTACATTTCCCCTCCATTATCAAAAAAGTATTAAAAATTGGATAAAAAATAAACTTTTATAAAATTTATTCAATTAATCTTGAAAAAATAAAACAATTTTTTCAACTATAATTGATTAAATTGAAATTCAATTTTATATTAACATATATAATTAGAATAATATATAAACATTTTGAAATAATTCTCAAATATAAAAATTAGACTGAAAATCTGATTTCCCCATAAGATTAATTAAATTTTCTTTTTTTGTTTCATAAGTTCTTAAAATCTTTATTTTCTAAATAAAAATATTATCTTATCCTTAAAACAAGAATAAAATGATTAAAATTCAATGAAAAAAATATGTTTTTAGAATCTCATTGGATCAAAAAATAGTTCTAAAGTATTGAAACAAGTTCACATGTTTTTCATAGAAACATATAAAAATTCTATTCCATACAGAAAGTTTCTAAGAAAATTGGATTTTATATCTTCCTCCTTGGATAATAAAAGGAGTTTGATATTTTATTGATTTATGAGGAAAAGACTATGAAAATTAAATATATTGCTATATGTTTAGTTCTTCTATGTTGTATCATGGGAGCTGCAAGTGCAGCCGAAGACATCTCAACAGATATCGTAAGCGATTCAGTTGATGATGTTGCTGTAGATGCAGTCCAAGAGGACATAGATGATACAACTATAGAAGAAATAAATGAGGATACAAAGACAGATGAAACTAGTGAAGAGTCTGCAATAGTGGATTCTGAACCAACAAGAGCCGTTGGAATAAATGTTGATAATTGGATTGACTTAAGAAAATCCTGTAAAAATTCTACTGATATGATTATTACATTAAATGGCACTGAATATAAAGCAAACAGCCAAATTACTTTTTCAAATAATGCTACCATTATAGGCACTAGCAATAGTTATATAACAGATGGTACTTATCATGTAATTCCTTTTTTAAATACAAATTCTGCTTTGACCATTACTTTCAAAAATGTCCAATTTAGGAATATGAATGTAAATAATCTTCTTCAATTAGCTGGTACTAATGTATTGGAAAATTGTAGTTTTTATAATATTACAGCAGGTACTGGGCATAATGCAGTAGTTTATAATAGCCAAGGCACTATGAATATTACTGGTTGTAATATTACAGAGTCTTCTGCAGGTTATGGTGTAGTAAGTAATTATATATTTGGCAGTGTCACTGGAGTTGTCATGAATGTTAACAACTGTAAATTTTTTAATAATTATGCTGGAACTGAGCCTGGTGCAATAAATAATTGTGGAATTTTAAATGTAAATAATTCTGAATTTATTAATAACTCTGCGGCTATGTGGGCAGGGGCAATCCACACTCATACTAATGCTCAGACTTATATTTATAATTCTAATTTCACTGGAAATGTAGCAGGTTGGAATGGTGGGGCATTATATACTTATAGCTTATTGGAAGTATATAATTCCACTTTTAAAGAAAACAAATGTCACACTAGTGCAGGCGGTGGAGCAATAGGATGTTCTAATTATGGATCTACATATAATGTAACCATTTGTAATTGTACTTTCATTGATAATGAAAACTTATGTGGAAATACTAATGAAACTCCTTCAACTGGGACTGGAGGTGCAATTGCAGCAATGAATGATGGAATATTAAAAGTCTGCGGATCCACATTTGTTCAAAATGTAGCCGGATTCGGCCAAGCAATAGCAGCTTACAGCCAAGGTTATATCAGTCCAGAAGGAAATATCAGTGCAGGAATACCAAAAGTGATAGTTTGTAACAATAACTTCACTAATCATACATTAACTAGTTCCGACACAGTAGAACTTAGCGGAAATTACACTTTTGAAAATAACACCTTCAATAATTGCCATCAAACTAATTTAGGTACAAATAATGCATTTAATAATCCTGTTTATGCAAATAATAACTTAATTCCTAAAAATATAAACACTAATCTTTTAAAAAATATTTTAACTTCAAGCCCTCTTGGAGATGATCCGATTATTATTTTTGTAAATGCTAGCAAAGATAGTAGCGGTGATGGTAGTAGTTGGGATGAAGCTTTTGGGGGAGAATGGGCTATTGATGATGCATATTGTGAAATAACAGATATTGGAATTATTTATGCCGCTGACGGAATCTATGGAATTGACCCCACCTTAGATATCAATTACCCAGCAACTATTACTTTTATTGGTCAAGGCGAAAACACAATTTTCAATAATGTCACTACTCCTATATATACAGCAGGGGACCCTGAAAGAGCATTTACTTTTATAAATTTAACTATTGCGGGATCCTATAATGATTTTGGTAGAAGTTCTAATTTTATTAATTGTACTTTTTTAAGTGATATAAATATGGAAAAAGCAATTCAA
>Ga0310695_10007172_pt1 | contig 17926 bp, 4 predicted proteins | sample RumenRJG_04DNA_FD_203882 | JGI IMG/M metagenome (GOLD analysis project Ga0310695, IMG submission 203882) | Bovine rumen microbial communities from Lethbridge, Alberta, Canada - RJG_04 (v2) (version 2) | ecosystem: Host-associated > Mammals > Digestive system > Stomach > Rumen | place: Canada...
GAACAGAGACGAAATACTACCCCGTATGGTCAGACCAAGTCAACGACAAAGACGAAAGCGATGTTGACAAAGACCACACCATCACCATCAGCAACGCAGACAACGACGATGCGAGCTATGGCATCATAGATTCCCAGGTACGCTATGTCGACGGACTGCCCTACGCCTGGCAGCCCGAAGGACTGACTACGACGGCTCAGAATGCCCTGAGTACGGGTGACAGACAGACGTACATCTACCTGATACCGCAGGAAAATTGGAGCGTGACGGTACAGGTGACATACAAGAAATGGGTAGAAGGCCAAGCTGTACCTGCATCGAGTACAAAGAGCATGACGACGTACGCTAATCCCCTGAAGGGTAATACGCCGTATGTGTTGAACCTGAAACTGAGTGAGATTTAGAGTGAAGAGTGAAGAGTGAAGAATTTGCTACCGCAACAAAAAACTAATGATAAAGAGAATAAACATAGCAGCTAAGATGAGGAAGATGCAGACTGCAGTTCGGCATCTATCTGCGCTATGCTCTCGCAAAATGCGGTACGGCCTTCTGCTTGCGGTAGCAAATTCTTCACTCTTCACTCTTCACTCTTCACTTACAAGTTGTGCGGAGGAAGACGACGCACAGCTTGAACAGCGGGCCGTGGGCTTCGGTACCTATACCGAGCAGTTCCAGACCCGTGGCGAGCTGCGTGGGGCTATCCCCGACGGTGGCAGCATGGGCGTGTATGCCTATCTGCACGACAACACGCTGTGGGCTACCGATGCCGAGAACAACCAGCCAAACTTCATGTGGAACCAGCAGGCCACTTACTCCGCAGAGCTCGATGCCTTCTCATACTCACCCCTGAAATACTGGCCCAACGAGGAAGGCGACAAGCTGTCGTTCATGGCCTATTATCCCTACTGCAACGGTGCTGCCGATGATGGCACACAGGATGACATTGAGTCAACGGGCCTCACGCCCAACCTGACAAGCAGCGGCAAGGGGCTGCCCTCGTTCGATTTCACCGTGAAGGATGCAGTGGCCAGTCAGGTGGACCTGCTCGTGAGCGACCTGGTGACCGACCTGCCGCAGAGCCGTGACACCGAGGGCGACCCCGGCACACCGTTCAACGACCTGAGCATCTACGACAAGGTGACGTTCCTGTTTCACCATGCACTGGCAAAGGTAGAGATACGCATCGTGGCCGATGCCGAGATACGCAAGGATCTGGAGAGTTTCGCCATCCAGGCACCCGGCATCACCCTCACGAACATCTATAAAGACGGCACGCTGACACCAGCCTACAGTGCCGGAGCCACCACACTGAGCTGGGGCAGTAGTCACAGCACTACGACCAGCTATACGTTCAAGACCTACGTGCCGCAGCTGCTGATGCCACAAGTCTTAGACAAAAGTGCCATGCTGAGCCTCACCTACACGATGACCTTCAAGAGCGACGGCACCAGCTATCACTACTACGGCAGTCAGGAGGGAGAAGGAGGTACTGTCACAGAGACGCTGGTGGCCGACGAGCACTATACCTACAGCAACGAGGCCACGATACAGCTGAACAAGATGAAACTGACGGGGTCGGGCGAAGAACTGACGGAATGGTTGCCCAACCACCACTATATATATAACATCCGTCTCCGAGCCAACCACATAGGGTTTACCGGCGAGGTGGTGGACTGGGGTGAATACAAGACCCCACCGGATATAAAAATAGAAGAGTGAAGAGTAAAGAGTGAAGAATTTGCTACCGCAACAAAAAAAATAATGATGAAGAGAATAAACATAACAGCTAAGATGAGAAAGATGCAGACAGCAGTTCGGCATCTGGCTGCACTTTGCTCTCGCAACAGTCTGTACGGACTCCTGCTTGCAGTAGCAAATTCTTCACTCTTCATTCTTCACTCTTCACTTCTCATGGCTTGCAGCAATGAAGGTGACGACAGTCCGGAGGGGCCGCAGCAGGAGCAGCAGGTCATGGGCTTCGCTGCCACTGTTGCTGAAAGCGAGACGGCGGAAGCCAGGGCGACCCGTGCCGAAGGCGATCCTGAACCCGGCGACGGCGAGCTGACCACGGCACTGTTGCAGGAGAAGGGCTTCGGCGTGTACTGCTGGTACACCGGCAGCAGCGACTATACTTCAGGCCATATCAAGGACGTTACCTCTGAAATCTTGATGGTGAACCAGCACGTGGAGTATAAAGACAGCAAGTGGACCTATTCTCCCGCGAAATACTGGCCTTTGAATGCTGACGAGAAGCTGACCCTGCGTGCCTACGCCCCCTACGTCAGCTATCAGCTTCAGACGGATCCGACGACAGGCCTCCCCTTGCTGCCGGTAGTGGTGAAAAACGATGACTACCAGAACGGCAGACAGCAAGACCCGCTGTGGGGAACGAGTAAGAACGGCGGTACCAACATCGAAGAGACCACTTACGGTGTGCTGTATGACAACTACACCCACGAGATGAGCGGCAACAGCACCGGCAAGGACGAACGCGACGGATTCATAGACTGGTACTTCCATCACGGCATGGCGAAGTTGGTGTTCAACATCTCCATCACCGCCGACCCAGGCTGCGAGTCGGTGACCATCAGGAGCATCACCATCGAGGATCTTCACAGTCAGGGACTGCTGGACCTTAACAGTCCAGCAGGAAGTGCCAATGATAAGCCTTGGTGGTACGACTGCAGCGGCGATATCGACGTGACGCTCGAAGCGACCGACTTTGCCAGCAGTCCAGATCCGTTCACCATTGATACGAGGACGAACGAATCAGCCACAGCCGACCACCTGCTGCTTGCTGACGGTAAGGGACTGCTGATTATCCCGAAGAACTTCAGTTCAGGGATGAAGGTCAGCATTGTATATTCGATAGACGGCGAAGATGACCCTCAAACCGCCAAGGGAACGATTTCCCAGGACTTCAAAGGCAACACCGTCTACACGCTGAACATGAAGCTGACACCAGAGACGAAGAGCATGGAGATCGACGTGGTGTGGGCAGCCTTCACCACCTGGACGGAAGAACCGGAAAAGGACCATACGATATATAATTGGTAAAACTAATTCATAATGCTTAATGCATAATGCATAATAGAGTATGAAGAGATTGATGAACATAAACGTAAGTAGGAAGATGCAGACAACTGTTCGGCATCTGGCTATCTTATCACTCATCGCACTTCACTTATCACTCATCACTCTTCTCTCTTCACTTCTTATGGGTTGTTCTGAGGATACCCCGGACGGAGGCACGAGCCAAGGCGAGGGCTACTGGCTGGAGACATCCATCGAGGCACTGGCCGCAGCGCCGGCCTACGAGGAGTTGCTGCCGCCCGAAACTGACAAGGCTCAGGGCAGCAGGAGCACTACAGTTACCCGAAGCGGTGAGGAAGACCCCGTGGTGACCACATGGACTCAACCTGATCCTTACGTGCTCTACAGCGGCATCTACAGCAGCAGCGGTCTGTTCTATAACCATAAGGACCTCACCGACAACACCACCTATGCGTTCTTCACCCTAAACGGGGTGGATCCTAATCCTCTGAACGTCAGAATAAGGAAAAGCAGCGACGGCAAGTGGAAGCTGGGCTTCAAGAACGAGAAAGAGAATCCCAATCCCAAACTCGGAGGCGTACAGAATGACGAGCTCAAAGATGATTTGGGTACATACTGCATCTACGGCTACATCCCTAGTAGCGCAGCCGACGGTGCCACCATCGCACAGATAGACGCCGAAACAGGCTACGACGTGGGAGCCGTACTGACCATCAACGGTCTGAAACCCGTTGGCAACTACGACGCCTGCGTCATCATCGGTGCCCGGGAGGGATTCCGGATGATGGAAGATGCCACTCATGGCACCGACTACGACGGCGGCTGGACTGACACGAACGAAAACAGCACATACGATGACGGCACCGACACCCGAACAAACCGCCTGCGCCCCGGCTATTTCGGCTACGCCTACAGCAAGTCGGTTACCACCCCGATGTTCCTGCTGTTCGACCACTTATACTCCGCCCTGCGCTTCCGGTTCACGGTGAACGAGACATACGATGCCCTGCGCACCATCAAGCTGAAGAAGGTAGAGATCAAGGCCAATGTGCGTAAGAAATACAACTGCACCATCACCCTGAGAGCCAACGACGGCTCGTCATCGCCCATCAGCAGTATCACGATGACCCCCGACGCGACCAGCGATATGATGAGCAAGAGCGACTATTTCCCGCTCTTCAACAGCAGCGACCTGGACGGCGAGGGCAATCCCGTGGGCGAGCTGACGCTGAGTCACACCGGGTATACCACCTTCATGGGCGGTTTCGTGCCGGGCGATAACGTGGTGTTCGACCTGCGCAGCACCTACGACGTATACGACGAACACAACAACCTGACCCGCGCTAACCAACAGGCGGTGAACACGATAAGGCTGAAGGACATCTTCACGGAGTTGTCTGCCTCGCTGACACGGGGCATGTACTATACCGTGAACCTGATAGTGAACCCCACATATCTATATGTGCTGTCGGATCCAGACCTGGATAACCCGACGGTGGTCGTGAATTAAGAATTAAGAATTGAGAATTAAAAAGACCATAGTAAGAGCGATGATGCGACCTATAAGACTTATAGGCCTGCTTCTGCTGTGGCTTTTGCCATTGGAACTTTCTGCTCAAATTACCATCGGCGGCAATGTGTATGGCGGCGGCAACGAGGGTGAGGTGAAGGGCAACACCACGGTGGTGGTGAAGGCCGGCAACATCGGTGCCCGCGGCACCACCTCAACGACCCCCTTGACAGACCCCAAGGGCAAGGTGTTCGGCGGTGCCCGTATGGCCAACGTGGGTGGCAACACCTTCGTGCACATCGACGGTAAGAACGCCACAGGCCACATGGTCATCAACTATGTGTACGGCGGTAACGACATCGCCGGCATCGTGGGCAGCAACGATGACCCCAAGATCAAGCGCACCGTGCCTGAAGACCTGACCCAGGCCGCCAGAGACGGCATCGACGATACGTGGAACACCATGGTGCGAATCAGTTCGAAGAACGACAACGAGACCACCTTTGCCTATACGAAGGAGCAGATAGATGCGGCAACGGAAAGCGATCCTGCCTACGGCAAATCTGTTGACCAAGTGACGACCCATGCTACGGCCAGCACCGAAGATGTCAAGAAGATATACATCGGTCAGCTCTTTGCCGGCGGCAACGGCGACTACAGCTACGACTCCACTGTTGTTGCCGAAAACACCATATACACTGTTTACAACGAAAAAAATGCCATTGTTGCCCAGAAAACCGTCCCCACAGCCCAGAAAGAGCAGTTAGGTTTGCGTAAGCCCGTATTGGCCCGCACCTACCTCGACGTACACGGCGGCTCCATTGTGTATGCCTACGGCGGCGGCAACAATGCCACCGTCACGGACAAGGCCGTCATCCGCGTGGAGAACCCCAGTGCGGTGACAAATGACATCATGGGCTATGATGCTGTTGGAGATCCCGCCACTCCTGTTGAACTGCTCACCACCACCCGTTTCAAGGAGATGGGAATCAACACCGGCTTCTCGCATCCCAGCAGCGATGAGTATCAGGTGGGCTGCTTCTTCGGCGGCAACAACAAGACCGACATGGCCATCCGTCCCACGTGGCACCTCATCGACGGAAAGATACGCTCGCTGTACAGCGGTGGCAACCGTGGTCGTATGATCTACCAGAACGGACTGTTCCTGGAGGTTCCCGAGACCTCACGGCTCGAGGTGGGCGATCTCTTCGGCGGTTGCCGAATGGCCGACGTGCGCCCCATGGTATGGGATCCCGACCTGGAGATTGAAGGACAGGCAGAGCCTGGTGGTTATAAAGACGTCACGGAGGTACCCAACGACATCATCGGCTACACCATACCCCGTAACCTGGCTGCCCGTGTGGTCATTTCGGGTGGTAAGGTGCACAATGTGTATGGCGGTAACGATGTCACCGGCCGCGTCTATTTCGGCAATGCCATCGGAATCCGCTCCAGCATCAGCGGCAATGTATATGGTGGTGGTAATGGCAACTATCCCTATACCGACAACATTGCACTGGCGAACCACGACATGTATAGCGACCTCTACTACGAACATCCGACAACAGGAGCCCATGCTTCCGTGACAGCCCTCAACGCCTTCCGTCCCAATGCCGAGCAGGTGTCTATCCACATCCGAGGCAAGGATGCCGAACACCCCACCATCATCGGCGGCTCCGTCTTCGTGGGCGGCAACTGTGCCACACTGATGACGGACGAGAATCACAAGAACCTGACCAACTATCCCCTGACAGAACTGAAGATCGGTTCGTGGTCTATTATCGACAATGTGTACTTAGGCAACAACGGCGAGGGCATGGTGGGCACCAACAAGGTGGAGAAAGATGCAAACGACGAAATCGTCAAGATGGAAGGTGTGCTGCGCACCTACCGCAATACTGACATTGACCCTGAACGCGGTGCATTCAACTCCATGGACCTGACCGACCCCGACGAGATGGCCATCTATATGCAAGGTGTGTCGATGAACCAGGTACCCAGACTGACGGTCGACCAAGCTGGTGTCGACCGCGAAGTCTACGAGCCCTACACCTCCTTCATCGGCTCCATCTTCTTTGGTGGCAACCGAGGCAGCATGGCCTATAGCAATGCCATCAACATCACCCCCACCGCACCTGTTTATATATATAGCAAACTGGTGGCAGGCTGTAACAATGCCAACATTCCCAAGTCGGACTTAAATGCCCGCTTCGAAGGAGGCATCCTGGGCAGTACCGACGAGCAGTTGAATGCTGAAGGCGTTTCCAGATATATCGATGGCAGCACTGGTAAGTACAAGGATCGTATCGTCATGAACCTCTCCAAGATCAAGCTGCTGCCCATGCGTTTGAATACCATCAACTGGGAGGGTACTGCCGACTGGAGCACTTTGGGGTATGCCAATGTTCTGGAGTGGAACACCTTCAACCTGGATGACGATGGCAATATGGTGGAGGAAGACTTAACGCCTGGCACGCCATTATCCGCATCGACCCTGCCCACAGTGGTTCTCGAAACTGGCAGCACGTCATCCCGTCCTAACGACAAGACCCGTCGTCTGGTGGGCGGCAACATCTTTGGTGGATGCCACCTGAGCGGTCATGTGAACGGCAACGTGGTCATCAGTCTGAAGGGCAATCTTCACGACCGTAAGAACATCTTCGATGCCTTCGAGGGCGAGGAGGGCGACGACAACATCCTCTACGACTTCGATGACTATAACATCACCGCCCGCCATTCGGGTGTCATCCTCAACGAGCAGGGCATGGACGTGCTGGGCGAGGCACTCACCGTCTATGGCGGCGGCAAGGGTAAGGAGACCGAGATATGGGGCAGCACGTCGGTGAACATTGAGAGAGGCTACAACTTCCAGGTGTTCGGTGGTGCCGACGAGGGTGCCATAGGCAAAGGAACGTGGAACGATGGTGATCCTGTTGTTGAAAACGAGATTAACATCTACAAGAACGGTTATTACACATATCCCGAAGCGGTAGACACGAAATACAACACCACCGTCACCCTCAACTGCGGTATCGAAGGCGTGCCACGCTCCGAAAACACGACTGAGGCCATGGCCGACGTGGAGTTTATCTATGGCGGCGGCTTCAGCGGACCCATCCTCGGCAACACCCGCGTGAACCTGAACAACGGACGCCTGTTCAACTCGTTCGCCGGCTCGTGTAACGCCGACATCAACGGACATACCGAGACCTACGTGGGTCTGAACGGCTTCCCCTATCTGCGCGACCATATCTACGGCGGCAACGACCTGGGTGGCAAGATTAAGGGTGCGGCCGACTTTGACAGTCGCGTGAACGAAGCTGTCAAAGACATGGTACACTCCACTGACCTTTACCGAAGTGCCAACAACGATGACCATGCCGACGGTATCCCCGACGTGCTGCAGGCCAGTGCCTACATCGAGTACCGGAAGGGCTACATGAGGAACATCTTCGGTGGCTGCTTCGGCGACTACGACTACCAGACGGAATACACCACTGCCAAAGGCTTCAGTCAGCCAGAAATGAACAATGCCTTCGTCAACTTCCGCCCCGACGACAATTCACGAAACCATGCCGACAAGGTATTCGGTGCCGGTCAGGGAAGCACGGGCAACCGCTTGGGCGACAAGGTGCAGAACCGCAGTTATGTGCTTGTTGACATTGCCAACGACAAGACCACCTTCTCAAACACCGAAGTGTTCGGTGGCGGTGATAACAACGGTCTGGGCGTTTATTACACGCCTGAAATGATTACCGAAGCCATAGCCCAAAATGGATCTTTCAATTACGACAAGGCCTCGGCCATTATCGACCTGATGCGCGGACAGATTCGGGCAGCCTACGGCGGTAGCTATAACGAAGGCATCACTGGCCGTACGGTGGTGAACGTGCCATCGGTGACCAAGAACAATGTCACCATGAGTTCTACCATCAAGATCGAGAACATCTTCGGTGGGGCTTACGGCACCAACGCCCTGCCGCCGTGCGATGTCTATGAATCGAACGTCAACTTCAGCAGCGGCGATGCCACGGTGACGGGTGCCATCTATGGCGGCAACAACAACGTGCGCCGAACCATCTACAGTAAGGTGAACATCAATGCACCAGTATGGAAAGACCGGTCTCAAGATTACTATGGTGTTGTCTATGGTGCCGGCTACGGTCCGTACACATGGTCGGAATACACCCAGGTGAACCTGAATGCCGGTGCCAAGGTCTACCAGGTGTTTGGCGGCGGTCAGCTGGGGCAGGTGCTCAATGCCGAGAGTGTGCAGAAATATATGCAAGCCTATCAGTCGCCTGCTAGTGAGGATAATCTGCCCGACCATATTCACGATGCCCATACGGCAGCAGAAGTAACAGAGATTTATAATAATTGGAATTCCCTGTGGAAGGATGCCTGGACCTTGGCAGGCTATTATGAACCGAATGGGGATTTCAGCAACTACAATGCTAACACCAGAACCAACCTCGCCAATGCCCTTACGGTGAGGACTGCCGAGATTGACGAGCGCGACTACACGGGTCTCACAACAGAAGAAAAGGCAAAGAAACAATACAGATACAACACCAACGTCATCATCAACAAGGATGCCACCGTGACGGGCTACGCATACGGCGGCGGCCTCGGTGCCAGCGGTGTCGAGAGTGCGGGTGCTGTGACTGGCTCCACCTATATTGCCGTGCTCGGCGGCACTGTGGATAGGGATGTGTATGGTGCCGGCCGCATTGGACCAGTGTACAATGCCTACGGTGCCGACTTCAAGGCCAGCACCACGGCATACGTGGAGGGCGGCACGGCGCGCAACGTCTACGGCGGTGGCTACGAGGGTCATGTGGGTAAGCACACCGGTGGTATCAATACCTCAACCGAGGGCGACGTGCTGGCCGAGACCCATGTGGTCATCGGTAAGCTGGGAGCCTCGGGATACGACAGCGGTGAACCCGCCATCACGCGCAATGTCTATGGTGCCGGCGAGGGCGGTTCGGTATATGGCACCACCAACGTCACCATCAACAACGGCTACATCGGCTACCGCTACAAGAACACCGCCGCAGAAGGCCAGACCGCCAAATACGAGTATGCGCCGGAACTGGATGACAACGGCAGCAGCATTGAGCCAGCCGGCAATGTCTTCGGTGGCGGCTATGTGGTGAACAGCTATGCCGATGAGACCAATCTGAAGATGTATGGCGGTACCGTTCGAAGCAGCCTTTATGGCGGCGGCGAGATCGGTCCTGTGGGACGTGGCACGGTGAGGTATAAAGACACTTACGCCACAGGTATTGTTAACAACAATGCCCGCATCTTCAAAGCCGGCAAGACCAAGGTGACGCTCTACGACGGCTGGGTGAAGAAGAACGTCTTCGGCGGCGGTCGCGGTTACGACAACTGGGGCGGCGACGGTACGCTGTATTTGCGTAAGAACATGACACCGGAAGCATTTGCCGCATTGGATCTCAAGTGCAAGGGCTTCGTCTTCGGCCAAACAGAGGTGAACATCCACGGCGGCGAGATTGGTACGGAGGAAGAAATGCAAGACAAGACCATCGAGCTAGCCAACAAGAACGGTAACGTCTTCGGCGGCGGCGACGTGGGATTTGTGTACAGTGCCTACCAGAATGAGGACGGCAATCTGTGCATGGGCAAGCAGTCGGGTACACGCTACGACGATCACGAAGATGGCTACTATTACGAATATGAGAACAACGCCTTCAGAACGGTAGGTGAAAAGAAAGAAAAAGTACTCACCAAGGACTGTATGGTGTTGGTAGAGCCCTGGTTGAAGCCAGTGGAGGACATTGAACTCAGCAACGGAACAACAACCAAGACCTTCAAACCCGACGACTATATTCCCACGGCCTACCTGAACTCTCTGGGCAACAAGAACGACAGCAGATGGAACACGGTGAGCAAGAAGGATGTCAACAAAACCGGTATCATCATCCACAATGCCGTCTTCGCCGGTGGTAACACCTCGTCGGGCTCTACCGAAGTATATGCCAACACCACCACCGTCTACGGCAACGCTACGGCATCGGTCAACGATGTCTACCACCGCGACCTCATCACCGTGGGTACCGGTCACACCGGCGGTCTCTACGGCGAGGGTAACCTAACGCTGGTCGACGGCTACCGCGAGCTGAACATCACCAACTACGGCACCGACTACTACAGCATCTCGCCCGAGATCACCTACGCCCAATATCAGGAACTGCCCGTACGAGAGAGTGCCTACTACGAGATACGCTACAAGTGCGCCATACCGTGTACCGACAAGAAAGGCAAGAACTACGGCAAAGGCTCCACCATCTCGGCCGACGAGCTGGCAACGGTATTCGAAGGAGTCAAGGTCGACAAGTACGACGTAGAATATGAAGCCGACGGAAAGACCGTGAAGCTCGACGCTGAAGGCTATCCTGTTTCAAAGAAAGCCGAACCCACCGAAAAAGTTGATATGCTCTTAGGCGACGGTACGACCCCGCAGCCCGCCTACTGGGTACAGAACGGTGTGTGCTCTCGCTATGCCGGTCGTATCATGAACACCATCCAGCGTGCCGACTTCTGCGGTGTGTTCGGCAGCCGTATGGTGATGCAGGGTGCCCAGGACCGTGTGCCCGAGACCGTCGACTATACCAACTACACCATCAACCGTGTGCGCGAGGTGTCGCTCAACAAAAAGGAGTCCATCATCACTGCTGACGCCGGTGATGCCAACAAGAAACAGCACGGCAACTACTTCGGTATCTACAATATCGTGAACTATCTGGGTGCACTTACCAGTGATGTGGACTTCGGTGACGAGGACGCAAATACAATTGATGCGACTACCGGTGAGTTAAAATATGCTGTACGCACCACTGACAACTCAGACCATACCACCTATCAGGCAGACATCAAGATTGGTGACAACACATACGAGTATGGTAACAAGGACTACACCTACTACAACTGGAAGAAGGCCTTCCACAACGAACGCAAGCGCAACAATGGTAAGAGCCACAACAAGCTGGCCCTGGCCTCGGGTGTGTACCTGGAGCTCACCACCGAAAAGGGCGAGGGCAAGGGCGACGGCCTCTACGACAAAGACTGGGGCTACATCACCGGTGTGGTAGAGCTCGACCTCATCAACGTGCAGACCGGTATGGGCGGTGGTTTCGTTTATGCCAAGAACATCCACGGCGTGCGCAGCGCGACGGGACTCAAGCAGGTGACCCTGGCCGACCAGAACGACGATGCCGTCAGCCGAAAGCACTTCAGCTATACGGACCCAGTCGAATCTGAGGGAACCCAGCAGGAATGGCAGACCTCGGGTAACTTCGTGCACAGCACGCAGACCATCATCGATGACTGCTACAACATCGGCGACAGATACAAGGGCGAAGTCAAGACCGACGGCACAGGAGCCATGCCTGCCCACTACTGGTATATCAAGGGCTCGGTCTACGTCTACGACCAGTATATCTCGGCCTACACCGGTTCGCCCAATGCCTACAGCGAGGTGGTGAACATTCCGCTCACCATCACCTCGGCCTCACACGGCAAGCTGACGCTGCTCGAAGTACAGCCCAACCACTTCGCCTACTATTCGGGAACTAATAAGAAGAAACTGGAGCCCGACGGTGAACTGGTGATCCGCGATGTCACTTACAGGCTCAACGACCCCATCAACTACTGGGAGTGGTTCAAACTGAGCGAGGACGAGAGGGCTCTGTTCGTGCCAGAGACCTACGTCACCACCGACAGCTGTAAGATTGGCGACAAATTCTATCCCAAGGGCTATGTGATGCTGTATGATGAGTGTAACTCGCTCTTCTTGAATAACACAACGAATATCAGCTATGAAGAAGGAGCCGCAGCTGTGCCTTCAGTCCAGCTGGCAACCATCGATGCCGACGGTAACCCAGTCGTGGAGAAGGACTATAACGACCAGCCCGTCTACAAACCTTTCAACGACGTGTTCCATGAGTCGAACAACATGAGCCACGACACCGGCTATATCCTCACCTACAACGTGAACAACCCCAAGCTGTGGGGAGCCTGGTACACACCAAAGAACAACAGCGATGGTGACACCGGTGCCGCTAAGGTGGTAGAAGAAACCTATCGTAATTACACACCTGAGAAGGAGGAGAAATATGAGAAAGGCCCCACCTATACGCCTACAACGAGCGGCATCTACGGACAGCAGGAGTATAAGGTCGGCAACCTGATCGCAGAAGAGATTTATAACACGTATGAGGCACTCACCGACGCTCAGAAGAGCGGTCTCACCGACCAGGCCTCGTTCGAGCGTGCCTATATCGTGACCGCCGACATCCTGGAGGCCACCAACAAGAACGGAACGTCGCAGCGATTCTATAAGGACGCGGCATTGCCAAAGTCCGACTATGTCATTGATGCCGACGAGTCTAGATGGGATGCCATCAAGGACCATGTGTCAGCAGCCTACGTCGTGACCAGCACCATCCAGCTCAACAAAACAGACTATATCTACCGCGACACGTATATGACGGAGGCGGAGAAGACCCGTTTGTATAACGCTTATAAAGACGGCACAGCTGCACAGAAACAGATAGCTGCGGATATCGAAAAGTTCATCGTACCGGCCTACTACTGCACCAGTGCCGGTAAGTATGGTGGCGACTACTACGAGGCAGGCAAGAACTACCGTGCCGCAGCGGCCTTCAGCGGTATGTCGGAGAGCGACCGCAGCAACTTCACGTTCAACTACGATGCCCTCGACCTGCTTATCGACCCGACCTACGACCGTGCAGAAGGTGTGAAGTACCAGTACGACGTGGCTCCGACAACCGACAAGAATAATGACGGCAAGGTCAACGTATTGGATCTGGAGGAAAGTGACGTGACCAACCCCGCCCACTATTCACTGCCGACATCGATTGACTACACCGCCACCTATAGGGGAGCAACCACCTTGACATACACCGCAGATGATGGCACCTCAACCGACACAGATACTCGCAAAGTACTCACCAACACCGAGTACGAGAACTTGCTCAACGAGCGCTACCACTATGCTCCCGTCAAGGTGACGAAAGTCGGTGACAATCATCCTTACTATGTGGTCAACAAGACCCTGATCCTTGGCGACACGCCATACGCTGCCGGTCAGGTCATCGACCAGAACACCTATGACGGTTTGAACACGACGGAACGGAGTTCTATCACTACACTGACCTTCGAAACCGAACATGAGAACCAGACCTTCTACTTCTGCCGCGAGCCTTACAAGATAGCAGCAGAAGGCGATGGTGGTAAGCCTGTGACTGATATTTTCAGTGGAACGACAACTACTTCTCCAACTACTTATAATTCCGGAGACGTGGTTCCTGACGGAGCGGTCATCAGCGAAACCGACTTTAAAACACTCACCAACAAGCAGCAGGGCTTCGTCATCCACGGTATGGCTCCCACAGAGACCAGTACGCTCTACGTGGTGCGCAACTCCGACATCAACGACCTCACCTCTGAGAAGATCATCACCGTGATCTATCAGTACGACTATGTGGAGAGCGACGTGAACGGACTGAGCATCACGCCCGTCAGCGAGCGTCATGTGCTGAACATCCACATCAACTTCAGAAGCGGCGTGCCCACCGTGGAGGACATACAGACTCCGGACATCGTGCTGCCAGGTACCACCGTAGCCATCAAGGAGCCGTTCGTATCGCCAGGTGCCTACGAGGTGACCGGAGGTGGATGGGAGCTCTTCGACGACCCGAACGATGCCGAGAGCCACATGAACGGTATCCCCTACACCGCCAACACCGACCCACTATACCTCTACCAGAACAACTACTTGGTGGCCTACTATGCACAGACCTACCTCGGCAAGACCTACTCGAATGCCGTACCCGTCAGCGTGGCCAACTACCACGACCTGAAGAAGGTGATGGGCGACGAGAAACACCATTATTATATAGATCATAAGGACGTTATCGACAAGGACATCGACCCGAAGATCTACATCAACGACTACACAGAAACTGGCCAGAACGGTCTTGACCTGTTCAAGGACTTGTACAACCTAAGTCTGCTGACTACGGATGATGTCAACACCGATGCAAAGACCGGTCTAATCACCACCGTAAAGGACGGCTCGGCAGACAGTCCGTTCAAGGGTCATGCCCTGCTCGACAAGACCCGCGTCGGATCTGGCAATAACCTGGAGTTCTTCCTGCGCACGGACATCGACCACAGCAGTTCTGCGTGGACATCGATAGGTGGCAGCGACTGCTTCGCAGGCACGCTGCACGGCGACGGTCACCACCTGAGCGGTCTCTCGAGTTCGCTGTTCGACCACCTCTGCGGCGATGTCTATAACCTCGGTGTAAGTGGTAAGTTCACCGGTGCCGGTATCGCCGAAGCAGGCTCTGGCTATATGGAGAACTGCTGGATCAGCACCTCATCAACTGAAGCTAAGACAGGATCCGGAAAGCCTGTCTTCGGCACGCCAAGCAGAACCTCCGAAGAAAGAACTGCGAAGGGTCCCATCCAGATGGTGAACTGCTACTACGATGAAGAGGCCGATGCCACCAACCCGTACACCAACCACAGTGGCGATTACGGCATCCCGACACGCAAGCCGCATCAGGCCTTCTTCAACGGCGAGGTGGCCTACAACCTGAACGGCTTCTACCTCTATAAGCGCTACCGCGACAACGCCAGTGCGCTCAGCGGTTCTACCTCCTATAAATACTGGCAGCCCGGCAACGCTACTGCACAAACCGGCTACTACGGCACTGATGACGCCCAGTACTGCTCTTCTGGCAGCAATGGAGATCTGAAGTACGTGGAGGATCGCTTCCGCAACGGCGACTTCGTCTATGCCGCCGGTACCATACCCGACACTGACGATGAGCGTCTGTACACCTATGTCGACACCGATGGCAAGCTCATACGCGAATGGTATCCCATCTGGCCCGACGACTATCTGTTCTTCGGACAGTCGCTGAACTACAACCACGTGGAAGGCCATACCCATCAGGACAAGCCATCGGCCATCAACCGCAGCGACGACAGCCACGTGCTCACCACCATCAACGGCAACCGCGTCTACCGTGCGCCGGCCTACTATCGCCGCAACGTGATGGAGACGGCCTACTTCAACCCATACGCCGTCTTCGCTCAGACGAAGAAGGATGATGCCAGCGTCATTGCCTACAAGAACATGACGGCGATTGACTTCACGGATGCAAAATATGGATCCTATAAAACCTATAAGACCTATGACAAGGGCTTGGTGAACGGATCTTCCGATGGCCTGCCCAATATGTTCTACCCGCCATTACTCGACGACGACGGCCTCAGCGGCTTCCGCAATGTCGACCTCACCAGGAACCTGCTGGCCTACACCTTTGCAGAACCTGAAAGCGGCGAGGCTACCACCGCAGGACAGAAGACGGCTGTGGCCGTGAGCGACTTCCTCTGGGAGCCTGACTACACTGAGAGCGATGAGGGCTACCGTCGCGTGGCAACGCAGACCGCCATCGGTGTGTTCGGTCACTGGGTAAAGAAGACCGACGAAGGCTATCTTTCACCACGCGACCACTTCCTCGTAGACAAGCAGGACTTTAACGCCCCCATCAGCTACCAGTTCAACGACGGTCAGCGTATGTGGTATCAGCGCTATCCCGACGCTCTGGAGTTTGTTGACCGCACCAAGGGCTGGCAGACCATCAGTTTGCCGTTCACCGCCGAGCTGGTCACCACCCACCAGAAGGGTGAGATCACCCACTTCTATGGCGGCTCAACGAAAGGCCACGAGTACTGGCTGCGCCAGCTGAGCGGCACTAACATGACCCTGAAGAGCGGCGAGACCGATATTCTGGAGGCCAACATGTCCTATCCCGCTGCCGGCAGCACCAACAAGAGAGTGACCAACACCTTCCTATGGGATTACTATTATCACGGTCTCATCCACAACCAGAAGGATAGAAACAGCGACGTTTACAACTGGACTTACTATAAGTCGGAACGAACACACGCCGGCTATTCGCCGCTGACTAATGGCACGCCTTATATCCTTGGTCTGCCGGGTGTCACCTACTATGAGTTCGACCTCAGCGGTCAGTTCAATGCAGAGACAACAGCCGAAGACAACCCTGAAGTGCTCGAGAAGCAGTACATCACCTTCGCCTCGGCAACAGGTGCCACCATCGGCATCAGCGACGACGAGATTCGCGAAAAGAGCGCATCGGCCACCTATAACAGTACGACAACGTATACCTTCACGCCCAGCTATATGAACACTGGACTGAAGGCTGGAACCAACAGCTACACGCTGAAATCAGATGGCAGCCAGTTTGACAAGGTACCTGCAACAGGAGACGACACACCTGTGGAGGCCTTCCGACCTTACTTCACAGCTGTTCCTGTCAGCGGTAGCAGGCAGATGATGGCCGAGCAAATCGTCTTCAACAGCGTCAACGACGAGTTCGGCGAAGATTACAAGGAAGACAGTGGCGACGGTGCGCTCATCATCAAATCGCGTCCACGCCATATCATCGTGAAATCTACGTTGAAGGTACCAAAGGAGGTGACCATCCACAATGCCGCCGGCATCTGCATCACCACCTTTATCATACATCCAGGACAGACCGTTGAGACGCTCATCAATATGCCCGGCTTCTACATCGTGAACAAGACAAAATTAGCAGTAAGATAAAAAGTGAGTTCTGCGGTTTCCCCGCAGGAACAGCGAAAATGATCATGGAACAAAGAAAACCCATACAGCACCGAATGACCCGACGCGCAGCCGCTCACGACTACACGCGCCCCGGCTTCTACCACATCACAATGCATGTGATAGAGGCCCTTGGTCAGCCCCTCGGTACCATTATGGGAATGGATGCCGACAGCGCCGCCGTCAGCCTGACACCCGTCGGTGAACGAGTGGCACACGAGCTGACGACCGCCATCACCGCCCATTACGAGATGATCACGGTCGACGAGCACGTCGTCATGCCGGAGCACCTGAATTTTATACTGATAGTACGCGCCCCCATCGTCAGCAAGAGCGGCCGCACCGCCCATCTGGGGCAGGTGATCGCCGGCTTCAAGGCCGGCTGTAACCGCGCCTTTTGGGCCGCAACGGGGCAGACGGCCCCGGCAACGCCGGCGGCAACGAAAGGCGCCCTAACGGCAGCAGCGGCAGAAACGGCGGCGGGCGCCGCCGCTTTCAGTGCTCCTGGCGGTTTTGCCGCCAGAAAAGCGCGCTACAACACCGGCCGCCCACCCCTCTTCGCCCCCGGCTATTGCGACGTACAGCCGATAGAGCCGGGACAGCTGGAGACGCAGCGGGCCTATATCCGCAACAACCCGCGCAGCCGCTGG
>Ga0310695_10007173_pt1 | contig 17926 bp, 16 predicted proteins | sample RumenRJG_04DNA_FD_203882 | JGI IMG/M metagenome (GOLD analysis project Ga0310695, IMG submission 203882) | Bovine rumen microbial communities from Lethbridge, Alberta, Canada - RJG_04 (v2) (version 2) | ecosystem: Host-associated > Mammals > Digestive system > Stomach > Rumen | place: Canada...
ACATCAATAATAAAAGGAGGTTTGACCCTTGAGCAGGGTAAATCACAAGCGCGTCAAGCAGCTTCTCAACGAGAAACGCAGCAAGATCACCGACCGGCAGTTTTTCACTTCCCGCATCCTCGCCGGGCACTACGAGGATCTTGCCGCAGCGCAGACAAGACGCTATCACTACAACAGGCGTATCCGGGTCAATCTGTTCTGGAACGCGAAAAACCCCTCCGCCGCCTGTACGAACAACAACAGCATCCTCATCTATGCCGGGCATCCCACCGTGACGAAGGTGCGCGGGCGTGAAAACCGCTATCAGCTTGTGACCGGGATGTTCGCCCATGAACTTGGACATGTGCTCTTCACGGACTTTCTGACCTTCCAGACTTACCACAATAACCTCGCTGCCGGGCGCTGGTATCCGGCGCGTCCCACGCTCAATTCCGCGGATCTGCGCCGGGAGACAGATTTCTGGGCCTACGTCAAGGCTTTTCCGAAAAACCTGGACATGGTGCAGACGGCAGCCCATCATATCTCCAATGTGCTGGAGGACGGGTATATTGAAAACCGTATGCTCAACGCCTTCCCCGGCACACTGGGCTATGGGCTTGAGGAGCTTCGGAGCCTCCAGCAGAAGGATATGGCTTCCGTGACGCAACTCATTGAGTATGAGGAATCCGGGAGCTGCCACAAGTTTGAGAGCATCCTGCAGCTCATCCTCTCCTATGTCAAATTCGGCGTGATCAAGTACGGCGATGAGCCTCTTTCCGATGAGCGTGTGCAGACTGCTTTTGGTCTGATGGATCAGATCGACCATGCCCTGATCACACACTCCGCCAAGGAGCGCTGCCAGGTTGTCAGCCTGATCCTGATCCGCTGCTGGGACACCATCAAAGACTTCCTTGAAATCTGCAAGCAGCGTCAGGAGAACAGCGCTGCATCCGGCGGTTCCGCCTCTGCCTCCGAGATGATCTCCGAGGTTCTGGGGGCGATCGCCGGTTCCTCCGGTCTTGCAAGCGGTGATTCCTCCCCGGTTCCCGAAGCGGGTGAAGCAGAGGAAGCAAGCGCAACCTCCGCTTCCCGAGCCAGGACCAGGCAAGAAGCCGAAGAGAGCTCCGGATCTGGAGAAGATTCCGGGTCTGGCGTAAAGAAGGTCGGAGATGAGGATGAAACACCCCCGCCTCCTGCTGAAAACGAGTCTGAGAGTGAAGGCACTTCCGGAGAAACTGAGTCTGAGGACGAATCCCAGTCTGGAGAATCCGACGGTGCCGGTGCATCAGAACCGTCACCCTTCGGGAGTTACACGGGAGGCGGTGCTTCCGGCAATGATTCCAGTCAGGGCGCCAGCGAGGAGGAAAACGGGCGTATCCCGCTTGAACAAACCGATCGCTGCTCCAACCCGCTCGACGGCTTTGTAGAGCGCAATGAGGACTATGAGCATCTCAAAAACGAGAAGGCCGCCAGTGATATTGAACGTATCCTGGACAAAATGGCCGAACGCGCGGCCTGTGCAGAGCTGGAGAACGAGCGTCTGACTGAGCTCAACGAAGCTGCACAGAGCATCTCCTATGGGGATATCCACAGCGGGGTTCAGATCCGGGTCAATCGTATTGCGAGCGTGGATGAAACGCTGGTTGAGCAGTACGATGAGATCTCCGCTCCCCTGCTGGCAATCTCCCGGCAGCTCCAGAAGAGCATCATTCGACAGCTCAAGGACAGCCGGCGCGGCGGAAAGCAGACCGGGCTTCTTATGGGCCGTCGCCTCGATTCTCACGCGCTGCACCGTACCGACGGCAAGGTCTTCTGCAAGAACAATCTTCCCAACGAGATTCCTGCGCTTGCGGTGGGCCTGCTTCTGGATGAATCCGGTTCCATGTGGTCCCGCGACCGCTGTACCTATGCCAGAGCAGCGGCGATCATCCTCTATGATTTCTGTCAGAGTCTGGATATCCCGGTGATGGTCTACGGGCATTCCACAGGATACAAGGACGGAGGCAACACTGTTGAGCTCTATTCCTACGCTGAGTTTGACAGCATCGACCGGGATGATAAATACCGGCTCATGGACATCACCGCCCGCGACAGCAACCGCGACGGCGCCGCACTGCGCTATGTTGCGGAGCAGCTTGCACGGCGGCCGGAGACGGTTAAGCTTCTGATTCTGGTCTCCGACGGTCAGCCCGCGGACACCGGATACTACGGCACCGCAGCCGAGGAAGATCTTCGCGGCATCAAGCAGGAATACACCCGCAAAAAGATTCTTTTCGCAGCCGCCGCTATCGGCGACGATAAGCCAAGTATTGAACGCATCTACGGTGATTCCTTCCTGGATATCACCGATCTGAATCAGCTGCCCGTAAAACTGACCACCCTGGTCAAGCGGCATATACGGGTATAATTCTGGGGCGTCAGCTTTTGCTGGCGCCCCTTTGGCTTATTCATCTGGTATTACGTAAAAAAGAAAACATGTTTTATACAACAAAGCTCCAAAAGAAACTAACGAGATGGACGCCATATAGCTAATGTTACGACAACAGCAAGGATGATCCTCACTTAATATGATGAAGCCGCTGCATTTATGATTTTGTTTTGCACCGTATCTAATCGCACAGTTTTGCACCGTATCTAATCGCAGAAGTTCTTGAACTTAAAGAAGAGTTGTGTTATATTCAACTCAAGATTTACTTTATGGCAAGCGGACATAGCCATTCAGCAAATCTTTACTTTCCCATAGAAGACAGTAGATACATCTTTTTCTTCCGAATCTTGTCCATATTCAGGAAGGGCGTTTAAACGCGGCTTAAAGAGGACTTCAAGTAGTCGGCTATTTGTATTGCATTGCTGGCGTGAATGGATGACGTAGTACCATGTATGGTTAAAACTGCTGTAGTTCAAGCACAAATCGTTCTATGGAGAAAGGAGACCGTCGATGGCAAAAAAGCATGGCGTTTCAAGCAGGACTCATACCAAGCAGCAACTTGACGCATACGCGAATCAGCACAACCCCAATAACAAGGCGTATAAGGCTGATCAAAACAACCAGGCTAATATGCGTCGCAGAAAAGGCGTAAGATACGACTGGGGAATCTTGGGCGGTGAAAGCTACGGCTGGTGTGACGACTAATCGGCAGCGAGAGCATCGAATCTGATGCTCTCGTTTTTACGCCCGACTGACTTTGCATCTAATCATTAGACGGATAATTAAGACGCCCTTTTGCGAAGGTCGTTTCCACGTTCCATGTAGATCGTGAAAGCGGCCTTTTTTTGTTGCGGTAAAACCTTAATTATCATTAAGCCCATATTCAATAGGCAAGAGTTTCCTCTTATATAATTTTTCGCAATTCAGCACTTCTTGCCTATCCTTTTTTATTGGGTAAACCTCAAGAATTGAGTATTGAAAGTTAAAGCAATAGTCTGGATCGGCTTCGATCAACTCAACAAGCCGCTTGTTGCCGCCATGCTTTGTGTGGGCATATTGGCTCCAACGCCCCCATATACCGCCCTGCTCCCCGCTGGCAGAGCCAACATAGAGCTTGCCTGTTTTCTTGTCTGTAATAAGGTAAACACCGGCGACCGCAGATAAACGGTTTTTCCATTCTTTGTATGCCGACTGATTATAAACGATGGTACGGAGAGTTTCAAAGGACAGCAGTACATCCTCATAGCTTGTAAAACGAATTTCTGATTTTGGCGGTCTTATCTCAAGAATCTCTTTTTCGGTTGTGCCATTATGACACCAGTTATTTGTTCCACGGCCCCAATCTATCACCAATCTGTTCTTCAGCTCAGGCAGGACATCCATAGGAGATAAGCTATATATAACGTCCTTCTCCATCCCTGAATCTGTTACAAAGCCCTCTGGGAGAATTGATTTATCGAAAGGAACGCTTTTTCCGACACGGTAACAGCCTAAGTAAACGCCATTTGTACCCTCTGTTCCAAGGAAGCTCAGTATAGTATCACAGTTTTGAAATCTTGTCAGGGACTGGACAGACTGATAATCCTCTATATACCCTTTTTCATAGTTTTGGGCGACCAATTCATTCGTCAGGTTATGACGAAGTAGTTTCGTCCGCTTCCAGTCTAATCCTTGTCCAGCAAACAACTGTTGAAGTATCATCTAATTCACCTTCCAAACCAGACCAAATAGATTAACATGAAGGATGCTTATTCATCGTCCGAAAAATCGCTTTCATCTGCTTTCCTGTACTTATGCCATAAATAATGGTCAAGTTTCCTATGTCGAAAAGGGATATTGATACCGTTTGCATCAAGAAGATCATCAATGCACTTTATATAAGCAGTATAGTTGAAATCTCTTCTCCAGCCTTCCAGAGTCGATTTGCGCAAGCCAGGTACATATTTGGGGAGTGCATCTTTTACTACGCGGTCATAAATCACGTAGTCATCCTTTCCATATACATCTACCGCATGAAACGTACAGTATTTTGTTGCAAAGGAAAAGAGATTTATTTTTCCTGTATTCTTTGCAATGATCGGCACTAACGATGGGTCACCCTGCTGGATGCGTACATCAAAATCTTCTATGCCGGTAATGATCTCAGCCAGCTCTGTGACAACGATTTTTTGTCTGTGTCGGCTGAGATTTGTAGACATGGTCATATCAACCAGCGCAATTTTAAGTGCAACAAGCTCCGGATCGGTATTGCTTGGAAAGCGTTTGAAAACAGTATCCACCAGTGCATAATCAGCCCCATATCCCGGATCTGCAAGGACAATTTTATGTTCTTCTTCAAGCATCTCATTTGTCAGTGTAAGTACCGACTGTGCTGGCTTTTGAGGAACCGACACCCGACGGCTTCTCTTTTCAGAGACATTTTCAGAAAAAGAACTATCTCCAACACTGACAGCCAGAAACTCTCGAAAATACCGTATGCTTGTCTTGTAGCCCGAAATATAGCGTATTTGTTTTGGATAATACGTTTCCAAATAATCCGTCAGGATTCTATCTATGGCATTATCATCAGCACGAATCGCATCCCAGAAGAATTGCTCCCCACAATTATTCCACAGTCCGAAAATCTCATTTGCCGTCGTGAAAGCCGTGGTCTTTGCTTTTCCCATTTGCTGGATATAGGAAATGTATTCAGCACGCAAAGTTTTCATATCAGGATATGTGGGCATGACTACAATTCCTTTCTCAAGTTACTTCTCTATCCAATTAGAATCAAATTTGCTTGTCAGGGACCAGATTCCCAGTGCTCGGCTCATATCTATATTCACCTTTGAATTGTAGTACATAGCTCTTAGCTTCCTTCAACGATTCAAGCACTGGCGAAATATATGCCTCATTCAAAAGAGAAGCGGCATACTTCGCAGTTGTTTACGCCAAAAGCGGCAAACTCCTCGTTTCCCATGTCCTGAAAATAAGACTTGATAAACCTGGCGATCCCGTTGTGGGCGACCAGAATATAGATATGTTCATCGTCTTTCAGTTCATCCAACAGATTATAGATACGCTGGGCAACACGGAACATGGACTCGCCGGTCCCGTAAAAGCAGATAAAGTTCTGCTTTGCCAGCTGAAACGCCTCGCTTTTTCTCGGGCTTGTACCCTCCCAGATGCCGAAATTCTGCTCGATCAATCTGGGCTCTATCCTTGCGGGGATCCCCGTAATTTCTGAGATATGCCGCGCAGTGTCCGCCGCTCGCTGCAAAGGCAAAAGAGGATCATATCCGCTTGGATTCCCGCCTCTGTAATGACCTTTCCGGTTTTGACCGCCTGTTCATGGCCTTTCTCTGTCAGCGGCGCGTCAGTCGCACCACAGATCTTATCCTCAAGATTTCAAAGTGACTCCCCGTGCCGCACAAAATAAAGCTCTCGCATCTCTTTTCTCCTTCTCCACTGCTCGTATAGTTTATCAAATCATATCATATTTTCCGGGTAAAAACAATGTATCCCTGTATTCATCCATATAACGCGAGGGAAAGCCGTTTTATATTGACAGTCCCATCCGCCCTCCGGTATAATATACACGTTGGGACTGAGTCATAATTGCTCAGTCTCCTTCTCCGGGCTTCTGCCCGGTTTTTATATAGGCGAGTGTGGCGATTCGCCGCACTCGTTTCTATATGCTGCAGATTCTGTTTCATATGAGAGGATGACCACCATGAAGCGCCTCGCTGTTTTCTTCCCCGGAATCGGGTACACTGTAGATAAGCCGCTGATGTATTACAGTCGAAGGCTGGCCGAAAAGCACGGCTTTGAAATATGCCTCCTGCCATACAGTGGCTTTCCGAAGAAGGTTAAGGGCGACAAGGCCAAGATGCAGGAGTCGTATAAGATTGCTCTAAAGCAGGCGAAAGAGATGCTTTCCGATATAGATTTTGAGGATTACGACGATATCCTGTTTGTCGGGAAGAGTATCGGAACAATCGTGGCAGCCAAAATTGCGTCCAAGTCCTCTGTCCGAGACCGCATACGGTTCATTTACTATACGCCGCTTGAGGAAACCTTCTCTTTTCCTGTGCGGGACGCAATTGTTTTTACCGGCTCGGCAGATCCGTGGGTGGAAACTGGGCGCATTCCTGCGCTTTGCAAGGAATCGGCTATCCCCTGCTTTGTTATCCCAGACGCGAATCATTCGCTGGAAACTGCCGATCCTGCGCAAGACATTCTCACACTCCAAAAAATTATGTTTGAAACTGAACAGTATATGGCTAAATAAGAAGCATCGAAGACCTTTTCTCAGGAATCCCGGTCTTCGCTGCTGTTTATTGAAAGCGTGTCTATAGCTCGTCGCTTATTTTATATATCATTATTAACAAATTCTTCACAGTTTTATTAGCACTCTCTCTTGACGAGTGCTAATCCTCGTGGTATAACATACTCGCAAGCGGGAAAGAGATTCAGAACCAATGTTCCGGGTTTCCTCTTCTCCCCTTGCGGCATATACCATAGCAAAAGCCCTGAACAGCATCCAGGACCGAAAATAAAAGGAGGTTTGACTTATGTTGTACATGCCTGGTATTTTTGGTGAGGATTTAATGGATCGTTGGATGAGTGACATGGATCGCGAGTTTGCCCGGATGGAGAAACCGCTCTACGGTCACAATGCCAGGAACCTGATGAAAACAGACGTGCGGGAGCACGACGATGGCTTTGAGGTAGATATCGAGCTGCCCGGCTTCCACAAGGATGAAGTTCAGCTCAGTCTTGAAAACGGCTATCTGAACATCACGGCGGCTAAGGGTCTGGATAAGGATGAGCAGGATAAAAAGTCCGGCAAGATCATCCGTCAGGAGCGCTACGCCGGCAGCATGAGCCGCAGCTTCTATGTCGGTGAAGATCTCACTGAAGAAGACATCAAGGCCAGGTTGGAGCACGGTGTACTGACGCTGCAGATCCCGAAGAAGGAAGCAAAACCGCAGCTGCCCGAAAAGAAGTATATCGCCATCGAAGGCTGAATCGTTTATGCAGGCGCCCCGCCGAATGTAAGCGGGGCGCTTTTTTATGGCAGACCTTAAACAGCCACAGACCAGATTTTTTAGGAGGAATCCAGTATGCAGGAAGTCAAACGCCCGAAGCGGCCCCTGATCTTTTACTATGCTGTCATGATCCTTGTCATTCTGCTGTTTAACTGCATCATTGCTCCGTATATTGCGGGGAAAGCAATCAGCGATGTAGATTACGGTACTTTCATGACGATGACCGAAAACGGAGAGATTGGCAAGGTCCAGCTCCATCGAAATCAGATCATTTTTACGTCCAAGGATGAATCCAAGATCTACCGTACCGGCGTGATGGACGATCCCGGTCTGGTGGATCGCCTCCACGCATCCGGCGTGGCCTTCACAAGCGAGATTGTCGAGGAGACCTCTCCCCTTGCGTCCCTGCTCCTGTCATGGCTGCTGCCGCTCGGCATTTTCGTTCTGCTCGGCCAGTTCATGTCCAAGAAGCTGATGGACAAGGCCGGCGGCGGTGCGGGCTCCATGATATTCAACATGGGCAAATCCAACGCCAAGGTTTATGTCAAATCCTCCGACGGCATCCGCTTCAGCGATGTTGAAGGTGTTGACGAGGCTGAGGAAAACCTGCAGGAGATCGTGGATTACCTCGAAAACCCGGAAAAATACCGTGAGATCGGCGCTTCCATGCCGAAGGGCGTTTTGCTTGTCGGGCCTCCGGGAACCGGCAAGACCATGCTCGCCAAAGCTGTTGCCGGCGAGGCAAACGTCCCCTTCTTCTCCATGTCCGGCTCGGAATTTGTGGAGATGTTCGTCGGCATGGGCGCTTCCAAGGTGCGCGATCTGTTCCGCCAGGCAAAGGAGAAAGCTCCCTGCATCGTCTTCATCGACGAAATCGACGCCATCGGCCAGAAGCGTAGCGGCGGACAGTACGGCGGCAACGACGAGCGTGAGCAGACCCTCAACCAGCTGCTCACCGAGATGGACGGCTTTGACGGCAGCAGCGGCGTCATTATCCTCGCCGCCACCAACCGCCCCGAGTCCCTTGACCCGGCGCTTACACGTCCCGGCCGCTTTGACCGCCGCGTGCCGGTCGAACTGCCCGACCTCAAGGGTCGTGAGGCGATCCTGAAGGTACACGCCAAAAAGATCAAAGTCGCCGACGATGTGGACTTTCTGCAGGTGGCCCGTATGGCCTCCGGCGCTTCCGGCGCGGAGCTTGCCAATATCGTGAATGAAGCCGCGCTTCGCGCGGTGCGTGACGGGCGCGCCTTCGCCACGCAGGCGGATCTGGAGGAGAGCATTGAGGTCGTCATTGCAGGCTATCAGAAGAAAAACGCGATCCTGACAGACCAGGAAAAGAAGATCGTCGCCTATCATGAGATTGGCCACGCGCTTGTGGCTGCCAAGCAGACGAACTCCGCCCCTGTTCAGAAGATCACCATTATTCCCCGTACCTCCGGCGCTCTGGGCTATACCCTGCAGGTGGAAAACAGTGACCACTACCTGATGAACAAGCAGGAGCTGGAGAACAAGATTGCAACATACACCGGCGGCCGCGCCGCGGAAGAGCTGGTATTCGGCTCTGTCACCACAGGCGCTGCCAATGATATAGAGCAAGCTACAAAGCTTGCACGCTCCATGATCACCCGCTACGGCATGAGCGAGGACTTTGATATGGTTGCCATGGAGGCCGTCACAAACCAGTATCTTGGCGGCGACACCTCCCTTGTCTGCTCTGCAGAAACACAGAGCAGGATCGATGAGCAGGTCGTCAAACTGGTGCGCAAGCAGCATGAGAAAGCGCTGGGCATTCTGACAGATAATCGCGCGAAGCTCGATGAGCTTGCAGCTTATCTCTATGAGCATGAGACGATCACCGGTGAGGAATTCATGCAGATTTTGAACGCGGCATAATACCAAATACGCCCAGCTGCTCTCGAATGAAGAGATGGCTGAGCGTATTTTTTGACTTGTCAACATCCTTTGAATCCATAATTCACCGAATATTGAACTATATTTATCTATAATCAGTCTTTGATTCGTGTCGAGTACATAAGCGTGTTTCCAAGTCGGAGGCACTGTAAAGAACATCCGTCACAATGACTGTTTCCCCACGCACAATGTAGAAAACAGAATAGTTGTCTACGAGCATCCTATGGAGCTGTGCCGTAATGCATGGCTCAAATTGCGGAATTCCATAACGCAGCGGCATTTCCTCCAGAGAAAGTATTTCTTCTGCAATACGGTCATACTGCGCTGCTGCGGTATCCAGAGTTTTGAACCTGTAGAGGATGTATTCATAGATTGCATCCATATCCTCCAGCGCTGCGTCCGTGATATCTACAATATATTTCATTTCTCGCGTTTGCTTCTGTGTTCCTGAAAAGCTTCGGATGCATGCCGCGTCCGTCCTGCATCAGCGTCCGCGATCCCGCGATTGAGCCTGGAGACCAGTTCTTCATCGCTCATCATATCCGCATTGACAGACGATGGCGCCTTTGGCAGCGTAACCGGAAACGGGATTCCGCCTACGAGAGCAATCTGATTGAGATACATATCCATTGCTGTTGACATCGGGATACCGAGCTGCTTGAGGACTTGTTCAGCCCTCTGCTTCGCGATTGGGTTCACGCGAAGATTCAAAGTCGCAGTCTTTTCCATAGCAATCACGCTCCTTCATCAGTATTGTAACGCAATTTGCGTTACAAGTCAATTCGTTTTGGATAAGGCGAAGCGACAGTTTTTTTCTTCCCCTACAATGTCGTTAAAGAATAATGGCAGCCATATTTACTTTTCAGGCTGAAATTTGACTCTCCCGCCCCTTTCTGGTAAACTCAAGCTGTACAGTTTCCGGTTTGCCGTGAGCCAAAATATCACAAATCTGCGTTATGTTGCGGAGCGGCTTTCACGGCGTCCTGAAATGGTAAAGCTCCTGATCCTGGTGTCCGACGGTCAGCCAGCGGACACCGGCTACTACGGAACCGCAGCCGAGGAAGATCTCCGCGGCATCAAGCAGGAGTACACTCGCAAAAAGATTCTTTTCGCAGCCGCCGCCATCGGCGACGACAAGCTCAGTATCGAACGCATATACGGTGATTCTTTCCTGGACATCACCGATCTGAATCAGCTGCCCGTCAAGCTGACCACCCTGGTCAAGCGGCATATACGGGTATAATTTGGGGGCGTCAGCTTTAACCGGGTGTTCATAAGACAATTTTGAATGACAAACTGATTTGGGCATCTGGCTGGCAGGGTTGGCGGACATGAGAGCCGGGATATTACGTATAGTGATGTACGTATTATCCCGGCTTTTTGTTTGAATGCGATGTTTTGTATGCTTTTGGAAAAATTGTAAGGTGTAGGCGCTCAGCAACGGCCGGCAGAATTGTTGGCCGCTATTTTTTGCCCATCAGCAGGAAACATGAGACTATGAACAGAAAATCAGAATATCAGTCCACGGCTAATTCTGCCGTACATATTTTCAATTTGGCAAAACAGACAATGGAGAGTATCAAAACGAACAACGGATCGCTTTTGAACGCTCCAATCGCTCCAGAGCAGGATGTCAAATAATGGGTTCAAAATTTGCTGAATTTTTTGTATTTTCGGCGGACTTTCTTACTCAATAGTTACGTGAATCGCTGTGAAAAAACGGTCATTATGTGAGCCGCTACTCCAAGACCTTCTGAAGGATACTGGGAGAATACATAAAATTTGATGTTGAATTTTACAGCAGATTCAGATATACTGATAACAGGAAGGAGCTGAGTATCATGCCAAACATCAAACCGATTTCTGATCTTCGTAACTACAGTGAGGTGCTGCACGATGTATCTGTTGGCGCGCCGGTGTTTCTGACAAAGAATGGCCGAGGACGCTATGCGATCGTGGATATTCACGACTATGAGAAGACGCAGGCAACACTCAAGCTGCTGAGTGAACTGGAGAAAGGCCGTATTTCCGGTGAGACAGAGGGTTGGCTGAGCCCGGAGGAAGTGAGGGCGCATTTCCGTGCAAGAGCAAAAGAAGGCTAAACTCCACTATTCTATGAAAGCCCGCCGGGATTTGGACGCAATATGGGATTACTACATTGATGAGTATCAGAATGCGGATACTGCCGTCAAGGTCATTGATGCAATTACAGCGGACATTGATCAGCTTGCGGATTTCCCGGAGCTGGGCCCGTCGCTGTCTTCCATTGCCGATGTGGACGCAGGCTATCGCTTTCTCGTTACAGGCAACTATTTGAGCTTTTATCGTATCGATGGCATTGACATCAGCATTGACAGGATCCTGTATGGGCGGCGTGATTATCTCAGCGTACTGATCGAAGATATGTTCAAGAATCCATAAACAGCTTATATCATCTTTACACCAGACAGGCGTACGGAAATCTTTGATAGATGGTTTCCTGTACGCCTGTTTGCGTGTGGTCGTTTAAGAACATATCATCATTTCTTTTCATATATCGCAAGAGCCTTTTTGTATTGTTCCAAAAATCTTCCCCTCAGCTCCGGCGGGGACAGCACTTCGGCATCCGCGCCGAACTTAAAAAAGTAAAAATATATCTGCATGGGGGTACAGGAGAACTCATACAGCCACAATCCATCTTCGGTTTGCTGCCTGCTGTCAAAGGAGGGGCGCAAATGAGCCTGCCTGTCGTACATACCGCTGCCATGCGGAGTGAGTTTTATCTGTATCGTTTCCGGCTCCTGAAGCAGAAACTGGACGCCGACCGTCTGGAGCTTCCCTTCAGCATCCCTTTTCCGAGACTCCGTCAGGTGGCCGCTCTTGCCGGTCTTTTTGAATGCTTTGATATTGGATATTCTGTATGAGACCAGACATTCCGTTTCCGGTTCGGCTCCGGCAAGCTTCGCGTATCCTACAAGGTAATTAAAGTTATTTCCCGTATCTCTGCAGACGCAGAAAGGTCTGATCTCATATCTGTAATTGTTTTTCAGGGTAATAAGTATTGTCTTCTCCGTTCTGATACAGTCATTGACCAGGTCAATGAAGTCCCGGAACAGAATACTCTCCCGCTCGGCTAAGGGCTTGCGGGCGTATTCCTCAATCACGGCTTTGATAAATTTTCCGGCGGTGTGGTCATAGGCTTCCTTTGTGTCGCGCCACTCGGAGGCGGCATGCCACTCTGAGACAAAGGCGAAGTTTTCCCTGTAGAGCTGAACCTTGAACGAACGGCCTCGCGGGTAGGATTTGGCAGTTCGAATCAGTTGTTTCCTATATGCGTCCCGAAGCGTTTGAATGATGGTTTCCTTTTCCGGGCTTTCCGGAATAGATGCAAGCTCGTCCTTTAGTGAATCTACATATCTTCCACAGGCAAGATCGATCGCGGCATCAGCAGTATCCCGGTACATTTCAAAAATGTGATTGATCGCCTTTGTAAAAGATGGCTTCCCCTGCAGCGCATATTTGTCAAGATCTACCACGTCATAGGCAAGCTGGCTGAGATTCAGATGCTGGCGCGCTTCATAATATTGATCGTAATTCTCCATAGCGTTCCCTTTTATAGATACATAATGTGTAACTAAAATATACCAATAAACGAGCATTAAGTCAATAATTATGTAACTAAAATAAAAGATAAATCGTTACTTTTATTCCACATATTCTGTGCTATACTTACCCCAGTAAGACATTCACGGCCAGACGACAGGCGGCCGGAGGGCCGCATGAGTAAGGAGGTAACGATAAAGCGTTCTCTGACGGAGGATAAAGTCCTCCGCAAGCTGGACATACCGGATTTCCGGCACATGACCAAGGACAAGGTGGTGAGCTTCGTTTCCATGCTCCCCCAAATGGACCCGGAGGTGGCGAAGCGCGCGCTGGAGCAGTTCCCGGCCTTTGCTGAGACGAGCCTTGCCATCGTCAATTGCCTCAGGGAAAACCTGGGGGACATCGTCGACAGCAACGCTGCAAACGCGGCCGAGTTTAACGCGCGGTGTCAGGAAGCGCTGAACGCGCTGGAAACGCTGCTGCTGCGGGATGATCTTTCGGACGCGGGACGCGAGCAGGCCATCAACGGCATCATGGGCGTTCTTGAGCTCATGCGCGAGTTCGACCGCGAGAACAAGGCCTTTCTGAAAGGGCTGCTCCAGGATATTCTGGCTGTCTCTCTCATTATTGTCATCTGCCTGACGATCCCTCTGGGGCTCAAGCTGAACACTTCGGATGACGAGTGACGAGCCTTTCCCTCCCCGGCGTTTTGCGCGCTCTGTCTATGGACGATTGTTGAAAAACATGCTATAGTTTCCATAGTTCTTTCCCCGGCATCAGGAGCACAGACGCCGGGGAAAGCTGAGCGCAAGGGCGCAGAAAGTCAGGGAGTGAGGGCAAAAGGATGAAACAGGTTTTGTTCACCTGCATCGGCACAACAGATCCCGTGCGCGGGGAGCACGATGGCCCGATGCTGCATATTCTCCGGCATTACCGTCCGGAGAGCGTTTACCTCTTTCAGACGCCGGAGATGCGTCAGCTTGACGCGAAGGATAAGCGTATCAAAAAGACACGGGAGTGGATGCGCGAACATTGGGACGGCTATCAACCCGCTGTTCATTATTTCAAGCCGGATATACAAAACGCCCACGACATCGATGCATTGGACAAGCCGCTGTGTGATGCCATGTCACAGATCAGCCGGGACAATCCGGATGCGGAAATCCTGATCAACGTCACCTCTGGCACACCTCAAATGCAGATGATCCTCTCTCAGATGGCCATGGATATGCGCTATCACGCGAAGGGCGTTCAAGTAGTCAACTTTGAGAAGAAATCCGGCACCAGTGAACGGGCAAATCAAAAGGATTACGACATTGAGCTGGAGCTGGAATGCAACGAGGACGAGCTGCCGGGGGCCGAGAACCGCTGCGTCGAGCCGGAAATGTACGCCATCCGCCGGGAGTTTACCCGCAGGCAAATTGCTTCACTGTTGGATGAACGTAACTTCGCAGCCGTCGAGGAGCTGAAGGACTCCATGCCAAAAAACCTCGGAACGCTGGTGCAGCATCTGGCGGCGCGTGATCGTTTGCATGGAGACGAGGCGAAGAGCCTGGCAGGCAAAGTACAGGAGCTGCCCTTCAAGCTCTATGCTTATAAAACTGGGAGCCGAACGGAATACAGTCAGGTCAGCGAATACTATTTGATGATGAAGAACCGGGCTGCCGTAGGAAACTGGACGGAATTTCTGCTCCGCATGGAGCCGCTGACGCTCACCCTGCAGCTTGCGCTGCTGGACAGGCTGATGCAGAAGCACGGCTTCAAAATGGCGGACTTTCTCTCAACGGGGAATAACGGCCAGCCCGTTTTTGAGCCTTTTACGCTGCAGGCGAGGTGGCCGGAGCTTTATCAGCACTATGAGAGGTGTATGCGTGCCAGGGACTGGGATGTAAAACGGGCTGATCTCAGCACCTATCTCTGCGACGATCTGCTAGCCTTTTTCCCAAAAGAACCGGAGGCTGCCAAACAGCTCTTCGCCCACTACAACCTGCTCAAGGACCTGCGCAACCGGCTTGCCCATACGCTCCTGACCGTCACGGCAGCGGACATTCAAGACGCCTGTCAGGTCGAACCGGCAAAGCTGCTGGAGAAAATAGAGGCAACCATCGCCGCCTGCTATCCGGTATGTGATCCGGTGATCTTTTCCGTCTATGACAGGTGCATCGAGTATATCAAGGGCAGTCTGTGATCTTACAGTGCGAAGCACACCAAAAGGCAGTGGAATCCGAGGAGGGTTCTGGAGCTTCGCACGAAAAGAAACCCGCTATTTTACAAGACTTTGAGCTTTATTTCGTCCTGTACTTGCATGCGTCTCCATATTTTGCTAAAATTATCCTAAATACAGCTTTTGCTATACTTTTATATTGGGCACTTTTTCTGAAACAACCTACACCCCGCAAGGGGACGAAAACTCAATAACGTTTTCCTCACGAATGTTTTTCATGAAACAAGCTACACCCCGCAAGGGGACGAAAACGTGCAACTGCATGGAGATGTTGGTCATGATGTCCCGAAACAACCTACACCCCGCAAGGGGACGAAAACGAGTGGAATCGAATCAACTGATAGTCCAGATCGCGAAACAACCTACACCCCGCAAGGGGACGAAAACTTCACGCGCATGGTCTGCTTGTAGTAGAAATGAGGGAAACAACCTACACCCCGCAAGGGGACGAAAACACAAGAATCCAGTAATAAGTCTCTTTCATTTCTAAAGAAACAAGCTACACCCCGCGAGGGGACGAAAACGCAGTCAAATATGTTGTCGAAGTGAACCAGCTCAACTCGAAACAAGCTACACCCCGCAAGGGGACGAAAACGCGTACAGGCGCTTGATCTGGGCGGTGCTGACAGGGGAAACAATCTACACCCCGCAAGGGGACGAAAACACGATCATGCTGGCGTAGAACTTGTTATCCTGCCGAAACAATCTACACCCCGCAAGGGGACGAAAACTCCCCCTAACTTTTGGGGGTAAGCCCGCGTCTGAAAACAATCTACACCCCGCAAGGGGACGGAAACGTCGCGTGGCTGTAGCAGTAGCATCCGACAGGGAGAAACAACTCACACCCCGCAAGGGGACGGAAACTTGGGTAATCATGTTTGGGTGATCTCCGCAGCCGGAACCAATTCACACCCCGCAAGGGGACGGAAACCTTTGCCATTTCGACCTCCTACAACAATCACCATGAAACAACTCACACCCCGCAAGGGGACGAAAACATCTCTCTTTCTCGGCATTTCTCTCTCCTATTAGGAAACAACCTACACCCCGCAAAGGGACGAAAACATGTCAAACGCACACGGAATGTCGTAGTAGGTGAGAAACAAGCTACACCCCGCAAGGGGACGGAAACTCGCCAGTTTCAATCTTTTCTTGAATGTACGCAAGAAGAAACAACCAAGACCCCGCAAGGGGACAAACTCTCACAGAAGGGAGAGATGCAATTGAGACAGAAAACCTTGGAGGCCACATTGGGCTGCCTGCTGCATGACGTGGGCAAGCTCTGCTACCGCGCCGGCGAGGGCGGGAAGCACAGCGCCTCCGGCTATGCCTTCCTGAAAACGGCCTGGGAGGGCCGCGACTACGGGGAGGCGCTGGACTGTGTGCGCTGGCACCACGCCGCCGAGCTGCGGGAGGCAAGGCCCAAAGCGGACAGCCTCGCGTATATCGCCTGTGTGGCCGATAATATCTCCGCCGCCGCAGATCGGCGAGTCATGGAGGAGGAAGGCAGCTTTGAACGCTATCTGCCTCTCTCTCCGGTATTTACCCATCTCAACGGAGAACACGGCGGCTTTGCGCTCTCCGCCCAGCCATTGGATGGCAAGCTGCGTATGCCCGTGAACCGAGACATGCGTCTCACAGAGGGCGACTATGCGGAAATCTGCCGGAAGCTGCGGACGGAGCTGAACGCACTCCCGCCGGGTGAGGAATGGGTCAACTCCCTGCTTACCGTGCTGGAGACTCTGACGAGTACAGTCCCGTCCAGCACCAACACCGGAGAGAGCCCGGATATCTCGCTCTATGACCACATGAAGATCACCGCCGCCGTCGGGGCCTGCATGGCGGAGTACTTTGCAGCCGAAGAGATACAGGACTACCGCGCGGCGCTCTGGGAGCAGGAAAAGGAATTTCGCGCGCGGCAGGTCTTCCTGCTCTATTCGGCGGACTTCTCCGGCATCCAGAAGTTCATTCTCTCGGTTTCGACAAAGGGAGCGCTCAAATCCATGCGCAGCCGCTCCTTCTTCCTGGAGCTCAGCATGGAGCACTACATTGATGAGCTTTTGAACGCATGCGGCGTAAGCCGGGCCAATCTGCTCTATTCCGGCGGCGGGCACTGTTATCTGCTGCTGCCGAACACAGAGGAAGTGAAACGGCGGATCGAGGAATGGAACACCCGCTTCAACGGGTGGCTTTCGGGCAGCTTCGGTCTCAGTCTCTACTTGGCAGACGGCTATACGGAGTGCAGCGCAAACGAGCTGACAAACAGCCCGGCAGAGGATTCGCCCTATCAGGCCATGTTCCGCCGCGTCTCCCGCGCGGTGGCAAGAAAAAAGCTGCACCGCTATTCGGCGCAGCAGATTATGGATATGAACAGGCGGGAGGAAAATCTCTCCGGAAGGGAATGCCGCGTCTGCGGCAGGACCGATCAGCTTATCCCAGCGGAGGACGGAAGCTCACTCTGCCCCTGGTGCAGCACATTTGAAAAGCTCTCGGCCAGGATTCAACAGTCACGGGTTTATCTTGTGCTCGACGGAGAAGCGCAGGGTGCTGACTTTACACTTCCGGCATATGGCGGTACAGCGTCCTTTTTCTTTACAGATGAGGCTTCGGCGAGAAAGGCACTGCAGGAGGAAAAGCCGGTTCTGCGCATCTATACCAAGAATGTGAGCTTTGCGGGTCTGCGCTACAGCACACGGCTGTATGTGGGTGACTATGCAGCGAGCAATTCCATGGAAGAACTGTCCCGGCAGAGCAAGGGCATTCGCCGCA
>Ga0310695_10007174_pt1 | contig 17923 bp, 26 predicted proteins | sample RumenRJG_04DNA_FD_203882 | JGI IMG/M metagenome (GOLD analysis project Ga0310695, IMG submission 203882) | Bovine rumen microbial communities from Lethbridge, Alberta, Canada - RJG_04 (v2) (version 2) | ecosystem: Host-associated > Mammals > Digestive system > Stomach > Rumen | place: Canada...
GCTCCCTCGTGGGCTTACACTCTGCTATATACCATTGACCCATTTTTCGTTCCCGTTTTATACGGCAAAGCCAGAGCCTTTATGCAGTTTTGCAGGGCTCAACGCTGTATCTCTAATATAGAGATGCATCACTTTTTCTATCTACTGAATAACAGGAAGATACGAAGAAAGCCTTTTAAAAAATGAGCATTTTCTTGAAAGAAACGCTTCTTTTTTTCGAAAATGCTCACATCATCCCCAATGTTGAAAAAATTAAAAATAATCGACAAAATGACTTTTATTTCGTTTTATTTATGATTGTTTCAAAAATAATTGCTATCTTTGCAGCCGATTTAACAACATCTCTATATTAGAGATGTTTATCTATTCGGAACACCTGATTGATAAGTTTATGGTTCATCTGATGGATGACATTCCCCTCTAATGACTTCAAGTAAATCTCCGTTGTTTTCACAGAATCATGGCCCATAGACTGGCTGATGACCAGCAGCGGTACATTCTGACGGTGAGCCGTCGTCGCCCACGAGTGTCGGGCGACATACGAGGTAAGTTTCAGGTTTCCCATCATCTCGCCCAGCTGCCGAAGACAGTGGTTATAGCGGGTGATGGCATAGCGATACCGCTGATAGACTTTACGATGGTCGTCGGTATTGGTGAGGATGGGGAATAGGTAGGCGGTGTCGGAGGGATAGCGGTCGATAATGGTCTGCATCAGCGGTTCCACCCGCACTTCCATGCGCTGTTTGGTCTTCCGACGGACATAGGTCATGACGCCACCAACGATGTCGGACTTGCGCATGAAGGCCAAATCGACGAACGTGAGTCCACGGGCGCAGAAGGAGAACACGAACAGATCGCGGGCAAACTCCAGCGGGCGCTGGTGACCGGCCAGGCGACTGCTATCGGCTTTATAGCCCTGCGCAATCAGTTTTTGATGGATGTCGAGTACACAGAGCCGATAGATGTCTTCAGGCGTGATGGCCCGCTTGACGGTCTTGGCCACTCCCCGGTAGGCATGGCGGAAGGGTTGTCGGTCGACGGTCAGCTGTTGGCGTACCGCCTTGTTATAGACCGACTGGAGGGCGCGGACATAAAACGAGCAGGTGTTCTTACACAAGCCGTTGCTCTGCAGCCACGCTTCGTAGTCGCAGACAATCAGCGGCGTCAGTTTCTTGAAAGAGAGGTCTTTCTTCCCCTTGCTATCAAGGAAACGCCGGAAGCTGTTGCCGGCACTGGCATAGTTGTTGGCGACAGACTGATGTCCGTTTTCACACTGACGTTCCACCTCGTTTTTGAGGAAAGCGAGGAATCCTTTGACAGGTCTTTGACCTTTTGCTTCGTTTTGTTTCATCATAATCTACGTTTGTTTATCATATTGAACACAATTCTTTTTTAGGTAATACATTCTTGGCAACCAAGCGAGCCGATCGACCAAAGGTCGCAAGGCAAAAACGCAAATACTTAACTTTTAGTCGTTTTGTCCTGCATAATACGTATCTATAAATGGAGTTCCTTGTCATAATTATACAATAATAATTCATTCGCGACATACAAGGGTGGGAACAACAAAAAGCCTGCCAATCACTATGCTTCCGTGAAGTCATAGAATGACAGAAACAGTCATGGCAACGGCACGACCGGTAAGAATACGAACAAAAATACCGCCAGCAAGCCCGGTGGCCATCACAACAACCAGGTTGCTCAGAACAATAGCCGTGGTAACGGATCGGGGCACTTCGGACGCAAATAAATTCCGTTTGCTCTATATATGCCTGGTGACAGGACACGGGGAATCTCTCAATGAGGGGTTCCCTATTTTTTTTTGCATTTTAGCACTATGTCCCTTCAAGATTCTTATGATTGTATTATGAAGAAAACAAATATCTATTTTGAAAACGTGGTTCTTGATAAAGAACTAACGGAGAACGGAATTGACTTAAATGAACTTATGGCTCTTGCCAAGGTTCTTTTAACCTTCAACGACAATCAGGGAAACGGTTACAAAAAAGCAATTCCAGTAATGCAGTATCTACACAATGAGGGAGTGATATATTATGATTATGACTTGGCGACGTTCTATCTTGAAGGAAAAGTGATAGCCGAAGATGGCCCCTTGGCGATTGAGTTACTGAAGGGAATAGCATCTTCTCCTATCAACGATGCTTTGTCTATGCGAAAATTAGGCGACTGCTATCATTATGGGAGTGGGACATCACCAAATGCCACAGAAGCAATCAAATGGTATGAGAAAGGAGCGGCTTACGGTGACGAGTATTCAGCTCTCAATGCAGGTGTACTGTATGCAAGAGGCTTTAGGGAAATGAAACCAAACTACAAGAAAGCTAAACCATTTCTCAAAATGATTAAACACGACAAAGAGTATAAACAAATAGCAAAAGAATGGCTAGAGGCCATCAAAAATGGTGACACGCCAGACTATAGCTTCTAAACGACAATAATTTATCCATGTTATGAAACTTGAAATAAACGAAAATCCTGGCGAGCAGAACAGCAACCAGGTCGGAAGCAAGACTTCTAGCGAAATGAAAACAACTGAGAAAATAAGCTTAATGGAGGGCTATGATGTGCATGTTGCTTCATTGGCAGACAATCGTTATATTGCTTATCACCACCACGTAGAAATTCCAAATGGATTTCTTGGCGACATCACTCAATTGACGTGTGAATTAGATTACTGTCTTGAAAAGCCTGTGACAATTCACATTGATTTAAATGACTTCTTCTTTGTGGACGAAATCTTATATGAGATAGCCAAAGCATACAAACGCTTGGCCAGAAAAGTAGGATTGACGTACCACAGCCTAGGTGATTTATATATAGAGGGCTTGTTCTTAACACGAGACGGTGCTCTGGAGGTATGGATAGGCAGTTAAGGACACCAAAGGGAATCCCAATGCGGGGTTCTCTTTTTTATTCACTAAAATATTATGAAATACTTAGGATCAAAAGCAAGGATTATCAAAGACATCCTGCCCTTGATGCTCGCAGACATGCAGCCAGGCCAATGCTTCATCGATGCCTTTTGTGGCGGTTGCAGTATCATCGGAGCCGTTCCTGACGTGTACCCAAGGATAGCCAATGACAATAACCGCTATCTAGTGGCCATGCTGAAAGACCTGACGGCTCCCCAGACTGCCATTACATATCCGTGCGTCATCACGAGGGAGTTCTACGGAAAGGTACGAGCTTCATATTATGCTCAGGATGGCCACTACCCAGACTCCTTGATTGGCTGGGTTGGCTTTATGGCGAGCTATGGCGGTCGTTTCTTCGATGGTGGCTACAGCGGACATAACGTCGGTGGGCGTGACTACATCAGGGAGAGTATCAAGAATCTCAAAGCCCAATTGCCGTCGCTACAGGGCATCACATGGTACACTGGCGACTATCAGGGAATCCCGATACCAGAACAGTCCCTTATCTACTGTGACCCACCATATCGAGGCACCAAGGGCTACACTACTGGTAAGTTCGATTATCAGAGGTTCTATGATTGGGCCAGGCAGATGGCAGACCAAGGCCATAAGGTTTATGTGTCGGAGTACCAGATGCCACCCGACTTTGGGTGTGTCTGGGAAAAGTCGATAGTCAACAACCTCAACAAGTCGCGGCCAACGGAAAAGTTGTGGACGTTATAAAAATGAGTCGTATGCTTCGGTGTACGGCTCTTTTTTTTTCGCCAGAATCTCAGAAGCCGTCAAGCTCTTAGGTATGTTATGGACTTAGTGGACAAGCCAGAAATTAGATAGTAACTATGATTTGGAGCTGATAGCTCTCAACAACAAAACCTTCATACATCTTGCCTGGATGAAGGTTGTTGGTGAGTTGTTGGCAAGAACAACTTACGAGTCATAGTTAAAAGCCAAAAGTATGATTTTCCATTAAATGCTAAGTCTATATCATTGTCTATAAACTGCGAAATGCAGTTTGTTTTTTTTTCTCGTCCCTTAAATCCTTAAAGGTGATATTATGAAACATAAATATTTTACGAATTTAATTCAACCAACAGGTTATGACACAGAAAATTTTTGAAGTACAGAATGAATTGATGCCTGATTTTACTGGTCAAGCATTCGCATGGGGAAACGCTAAGATTCCTCAATCGACGCTTATTGTTAATATTACGTCGGCAGAACATTGTCCCAGCAAAGCTAGAGGACTATGTCAGGTTACGCATTGCTGCTACGCAAGCAAATGTGAGCGAATTTATAAATACTATAAGGCAAAAAATCTGTTCATGGAAAACTGGTTATACCAGACTCCGAATCACAAGATAATTGAGCTGATGACAGCATACATTAGATATGCTCCTATGCCGATTACATGCATAAGAATAAATGAGGCGGGCGACTTCATCAATCAAAATCAAATCGTGCAGTGGAATAAGATAGCCAAGTATTTCTATGAAACTTTCGGCATTATCACCTATACATACACTGCCAGGACAGATTTGGACTTCACAGCAGCTTCTTTTATTATGGTAAATGGATCATTGCCCAACATAGCTGGTGCGATACGCCAGTTCTATTGTGTGCCAGCAGAATTCTACGACAGCCACATTCCTGGGCCAAATGAATACAAGTGTCCCGCTGATTGCACTCGCTGCCATGTATGTTCTACCCCAAATTTCAGAGGCACGATCTATTGCAAAAAGCATTAGTTCTGCTTTTTGCAATTTTGCCCATTTTTCCCAATCAACTATAATATGTTGTTGTTATATATCCATATTATTCCATTTAATACCGCCTGACCTCTTTATATATGAATATAAACATATCAGCCCAACCGTAAACATAGAATAATGTTCGGTTAGGACTGATAATACAGGACCGGTTAAACTCAGCAGTCCTGCCAATAAATATACTGAGAAAAGGCGACATCGGAACCATCGGAGGACGATGGGGATGATGTGGTCTGTATGGAGTTGTAGCGGAACCTTAGATCTAATGTATCTACTTTGTGGGAAACTACGATAAAAATACGTATCAGAACGTTCAAGCCGAATCGAAGAGATTTTTACGGCATGAACGGTCTTTTTTTTTCCTTAACAGAGAGTACAGTTAAGACCGCCTAATGATGTCTAAGTGCCTTATTTATAGAGTATTATAAAAGTTTATTATTAACATTTTAACAACAAGAAGTATGAAAAAAATCATTATTTTATTAGCAATTGTAGCTAACATCGCGATCGTGACGAGCCTGATAACAGACGCTTGTCATCGCTTGGCTACAAGACGTAAGAAAGAAGTGACTCCCTGTTTGGACGACGTAGATGACGAGGTTTGAACGGGCTGAGGAACTTATCATTGTCGCCCTGGACGTGATTGTATTTACACTGAAGGGCACCAAAAAATTCAGGGGTACGCTGAGAAAGAAAATTAGCGATCCCAAATAACTAACCATATTAAAACGCAAAAAATATTATGGCAGCAACAGCAACATTACAGGAAACTCCACAAGTACCAATGGTATTGGAGAGACCTCAAATGAGCTTACGAACGCACATGCAACCAGTCATAACAACGGAACTGGAGGAAAAACATGAGCGTGCATTTATCACTGCAAACTCTCAACCAATCACATTAGAGAGTTTGGGAACCGACTATATCACACCAGTATTCGCAAGAGACAATGAGGTGTGTATCAGTCATAACCTCTTTATCGGTGCCGTTTACGATGCCGTAAGAGAGTTCTATAATGGAGAGACGGTAGACGAGCCGTTGATCCGAGTTAGTCACATTATCAAGGGACGCATTCCAGAGGCTATACACAAAAAGTCTAACGAACTGCTCCCAAGTGACATTACAGAATATTTTGAGCGGAGTGCCTTCTGCATCAACATACCGAGTATTGTTGAAGATGTATGCGGCAATCCGTTGAACTTGACGGTCGTAGGTGTGAAATCCTATGGCCGAGACAACCTTGGTGGACGATTAACCCCACAACGCTTTTCTGTTGCAGTTGGGTTTAATTGCCAATGTTGTTGTAACCTCTGCATTTTTACAGACAACGGTTACAAAGAAGAAATACGAGCAATCCAGGATCGTGAGATATACTTTGCGACCCTATCATTGCTTAACCTATTTGACATGAGCAAACAAATATACCTGCTTCGTAGCTTAGGTGATTTGTCCCTCAACGAAAGTCAGTTCTGCCAGATTCTTGGTAGGATGCGACTCTATAGCTATCTTCCACCAGCAATGCTGAGAGGAATACCACAAATGCTTATCACCGATAGCCAGATTAACAGCGTGGCTAAACAGTATTTCCGCGACGATAATTTCAAAGCGGAAAACAATGGTGAAATAAGTCTTTGGAATTTCTACAACCTCATTACAGGTGCAACGAAAAATAGTTACATAGATTCCTTCCTACCAAGGTCTGCATCAGCAACCGAAACCGTATTGGGAATATCAGCAGCATTAAGAAACGAAGACTCTGGGTATAAGTGGTTTTTAGGATAACCACTCGAATGCGCCCATGTCTCTGAGGAGGAGACCACAATTCAGTTGTGGTCTCCTTTTTTGCTTTATTGATTTATGAATTTATTAAACAATTTACAATTATGCTTTACATCACAGCTTTCAAGAATTACACCGAGTTCCAAGAACTCTTTGGTGTACGACAGTTCGACAACGGCCAGAAGGCCAGGAAGAACAAGATTTTACTCGCACTCCTGAAGGACAAGGCTTTCTTCAAGGATGCAGTGAAAAGTGGGAATCTGTACCCGTTCGGTATTAAGAACATGACAGATCTCAGGAACTATCTCGCTCATCGTATTCATGTGAGCGGGTCTAAAAGCAAGAAGCTTTGCCACAAGATATGGCTTCTTGACAGGTACTACTATAGCGATAAGTACACACTGGACGATATGGCAGGTGTCTGCGAAGATGGTACGCCAAACGCTGTCCGCTATGTCAACACAGAGAATAACCGCCCTTGGAAAATGAAGGCAGGTAAGTTCTACAAGCATCTTATCGAGTCAACGGCTTTCGGTAAGAAACTCAATCAGACACTCGTGATATGGCTCTGTGAAGAGTTCTCACGGGATTGGACGGCTCATGTGATAGGTCGTTTGCCTAAGAACAAATTGTATGTCAACGATAACTTCGCCGACATATATGACTCTGACCGCTTGAAAGGTTACGACGTAAAAAACGACTGTTTTGTATCGTGTATGGTCAACAAGGGCCTACATGAATTCTATCGTAATGCGGTGAATGCCAAAGCCGCTTATCTGGAGGATGAGACCGGTATGATCATTGCCAGGTGTGTTATCTTCACCGACGTATATGACGAAGATGGAAACACTTGGCGTTATGCCGAACGTCAGTATTCTGTCGATTGTAACGATGTCTACAAGCGAGCTCTGGTCGATGCCCTGATACAAGCTGGGGAGATCGATTGTTTCAAGAAAGTCGGAGCGTCATGCCATGACAGCAGTGCGATAGTCGATATTCACGGAAATTCCTTGGCCGACAAGAAATTTCACATCGATTGTGACCTTGACTGGAATGATACTTTGTCCTACATGGACACTTTCAAATGGTATTCTATGAGTGAGCGAGAGGCGGATAATTATGGCCATGGTGGTTATGCTCTCGACGTTACCGAAGGAAGCCTGGCAGCAGCCGACGAGGATCAGGATCCAGAGCCAGAGGAATGGGACTCTTATCACGATCGTGATGCCTATGAGATTTGTACTGTTTACTATCACGGCGACGAAGAGACCTGTGATGTCGATGACCGCGACGACTTCAAGTTGTTCAAAGGACGGTGGTATCATGAGGATGACATTGTGTCGTGCCCCCACTGTGGATCAAAGATGCTCAACCCTGACTATTACGGGGCTGACGATGACGTGTATTACAGCGAATTGACAGGCAAGAGCTATTGCTCGACTGACTGCCGCGACGAAGCAGAAGAGGAATACAAGCGTGAGCACTGGCATTTCTCCGATTACGACGATGACTGGTACGCCGACAAGGATGACCCTGTAACCTATCAGAAGTACAACTGCATCACCGGCGAGTACATGGAAAAGACGATTTCGAAGGACTCGTACTTTGACCTCATTGACAACAACGAACTTCATCCCTGGGGTGGCCTTTACTTCGACGTAATCAACGAAGAAGTGGGCAAACCCTATGGCTACGAAACATTAATTGAATTTAAAATAGCAGCTTAAAATGAAAGAAGATTTTTCACTTCTCAAACAGCTCTTCTGCATACACTCCAAGAGTGGCAAGGAGGGCAAGATCCGCAAGTTCATCTGGAACTGGATTCGCCAGAATGTACCTAATGCGAAAATTGTGTGTGACAAGCCCGGTAATCTCTACATTATCAAGGGCGTGTCTGATACTTACCCCTGTATAGTTGCTCACCTAGACCAGGTGCAAGACAGGGAACACCATTCTAAAGACTTCCAATGCTATGAGGCAGAGGATGTGATAATCGGTTTCTCTCCCAAACGCAAGGAGCAACAAGGCCTGGGTGCTGATGACAAGTGTGGTATCTGGATTGGTTTGAAGTGTTTACAGAAGGTTGAAGCTTTGAAGCTGGCATTCTTTGTTGGTGAAGAAGTCGGATGTAAAGGTTCTGGTCAAGCGGAAATGGAGTTTTTCAGTGACTGCCGCTTTGTGATAGAGCCGGATAGAAAGGGATCCGAGGATCTGATTACGCAAATCGGTTGGACTTCCCTGTGTAGTGATGATTTCCTGAAGGACATTGGTTACAAGAAGTTCGGCTATAAAGAGACCGACGGAATGATGACCGACATTGAAGCCCTGAAGGATAATGGACTTATGCTGTCTTGTATAAACGTGAGCTGTGGCTACTACGAACCCCACCGCAACACAGAGTTTGTTTACAAGCCAGCCCTCTTGAACTGTCTCGCATTCGTTGAGCATATCATAAAGACCTGTACCAAAGTGTACCCGCATATTGATAAGACTGCCCAATACGAACGCGAGAATTATTATTTCGATGTTTACGATGACCTCTACAGTGAGATCTACGACCTCTTGACGAATAATCCAAGCATGTCCTTTGGCGAAATCGAAGCCATGTTCAAGGACTGGTATGGCCCTGGCAATATCAACAAGGGTGATTTAGAGACTCAGTATGAACTCGCTCGTGAGGACATCCTCTTCTACAACGAAGAAAAAGAGAACAAAACAACTAAAGTATTAATTTAAAACATTTTGAATTATGGAAGAATTATTGAAAGCCCTTATTGACATTCAGCAGAACCTGAACGCTCCCAAGGGGCAGTACAACAACTTTGGCAAATTCAATTATCGCTCCCTGGAGGATATTGAGGCCGCGATTAAGCCTTTCCTAGCTAAGCACTCATGCGGAATCCGTTTCTCTGACGAGATTGAGGATCACTGCAACAGAACTTTCGTAAAGACCACCCTCACGTTCTTCAACTGTAAGGGTGACTCTATCAGCACAACAGCCGTGGCAGAGAACGTCAGCGAGAAGTCTGGCATGGACGGCGCTCAGATTACGGGTGCAGCATCTAGTTATGCCCGTAAGTATGCAATGAATGCAATGTTCGCCATTGATGATACCAAGGACGCAGACACCAATCAGTATCACAACCAGACAAATCAAGCAACAGCAAAGTCAAATTCCACACGACGGGCTAAGACTATACCTGCACCAAACCCGCAGCCAGTTCAACCCGTGGATCGTTTCGCCGGTATCAAGAATGCCATTAACAGCACTCCGAATACCGATGCTCTACTTGACCTCTACCTCCAGCACCAGCCGGAGGTCGAGGGTAATCCTGAGATCAAGGCTCTCTTTACGGCCAGAAAGCAACAACTTAAACAGGCTGCGTAACTATGGCAACGAAGAAAAGAATTGAATTGAAGGACTGTGGTGTGATATTCAACGCTGAGGATCATACCTATCTTCTTGGTGATAAGTATCTGTCTGGCATCACGCCAGTCTTACAGAGACAGTTCTTCCCGACTGAATTTGAGGGTATTCCAAAGCACATCGTCGATGCAGCAGCGGAATATGGAACGGAAGTCCATGCTTCATGTGAGGACTTCGATGAAAACTGGAATAATGACGGTACTGTAGAAGTACAGGACTACATCCAGATTTGCCATGACTATAATCTCACTCACGAAGCATCTGAGTACACCGTAACTGATGGAAAGGATTATGCAAGTCAGATCGACAAGGTTTACAGGGTGTCCGATGATACCTTTGACCTTGGGGACATCAAGACCTATGGTCAGATGACGGCTGAGAAGCAGGAAAAAGCTCGTTGGCAGTTAAGCGTATATGCTATGCTTTTCGAGCGTCAGAACCGTGGAGCAAAGGTTGGCCGACTGTTCATCATCCATCTGCGTAACAAGCAGAAGAAGGACGGTACTTTCGACCATATCAGCGAGATTATCTTTGTCAACAGAATCCCCTCTGAAATATGTGAGGATTTGTTGGCTACTGACCTACGAGGTGAACAATTCATCAATCCATACGGCATTCCAGAGGAATATCGCTCACAGGAGGCTATTATCCGTGAGCTTATCCAGACGAAAGCAGCCATCGAAGAGAAACTGAACGGCATCAAGGCCAAGATTCTCCGAGACATGGAATTGAAGAACGTGAAAACATGGGCAACCGACACCATGAGACTGACCCGAAAACTACCAACCCAACGCTCATCATTCAACCTGGCATTATTCAAGACCGACCATCCTGAATATGACTATGACAAGTACATGAGAGTATCGGAAGTCTCAGGCAGTCTGTTGATTGCCGTCTAAACCAGCAATGAGAGCTGGGAGAATAACAACAAGAAGTTTTCTCCCGGCTCTCTTTCGTTTAACAAAAACAAAAGAAGAAAATGAATAAGACAATTCACGTCAAGCGTACCATCGAGATAACACTGAGTGTACCGATGGACGAGACACAAGAACAGACAGAGCAATGGCTGGATGATAACCTTATCCCCAATTGTTCTTTGGAAGAAGTGGATGCCGACCATGTGATAAAAGATATAAGGTTGGCAGGTAACGACGATGACCAGGATGATTTCTTGGTCGTGGAATGGCCTGAGTCTCAGGAATTGATGGAGTACGAGGGTTTCATGGATAACTGTACGCTATTGCTCTCTGACGGATTTGGCAGTGCAAGCTATCTCGTCAATAAGCATTGGTATGGTAAGCTTCATAGTGGTCAACTACAGAAACATGATTATCAGGAAGCAGCATGAACCAGTCTGAAATCAAGGCTGTCGTGGAGAAATCAATCCATGACAGCCAGAACTACAACTTTGTTGTTACCTATGCCGATGGTAGCAAAGAACGCAAGCGACTGTTTATCTCCAATGATGGCTATGTCTACGAGTTCAAGAAACGCAGCAGAACCAGGGGGAGGTGCATTGGATTTGAAGAATTGTGGCGAACCGTTGAACCTATCACAAAGGACACCGATAAAGTCACGATTTGCAAGCGGAACACTAAGAATATCATCAAGTACCTCACGGCAAGCGGACTGTGGCCTGACATTCTGGAAAACATGAAGAAACTACAACAGCTGAATGATGAGGACTTGGAATATCTCTGTAAATGTGAATACAACGAGCATAATACATTCATGGATGAACACGGCATAGACCATATTTCGCCTGATATGTATTATAGCTTACTCTCTAAGCGTGGCATCATCACAATCAACTGGGGTGGTGCTTATAATGACTGGATCAAGAGGGGCTGGTTGGAAGCCCTGAATGAGAAACGCAAGTATTCTATGCGTTGGACTGTTTCTTACGACAACAGCGTAGAGTATAATCCTAAAGGTGAAAGGGCTTGGTATTCGGAAGAGTATAGGGGCTGTGGTAACGGTCACTACTACTTGCTTCTGGACGAGAAACATGCAGCCTTCAGGGAAGATGATTAACAAACAATTAAATAACAAAACAATTATGGCAACAAACATCAATCAAATCATTTTTACGAGAACACAGCCCAACAGGAAAATTGAGATAATCAAGAATCTTACCGAGGCTGAGTTACTGGCAACAACCGAGGCCACTATCACCAAGATTGTGAAAGAGGCTGGAAGAAGGATGTACAAGAGCAGGGACAAGCAGCTCAGAATCGACTATGACAGACGTAAAGGCAACAACTGGAATTCGACTGTTGAGAGTGTTGAGCTGATTAAGGGTAAACTCTACCTGAATTTCGATATCCAGTACGAGAATACCGACACTAACACATCGGAGGAGTATGACGATTTCTTCCGACGTGGCAATTTCCGAGGGGAAATCCGAAGGGATGACAGATATGGGAACGGACGGACATATTACTTCTGCTATGATGAGACGGACAAAGCCCGTGTCATGCGGTCAATCCTCTTGGAGTACGTTTACAGCAAGTATAACGATAAACTGAAAGATTGATATGGCAACAAAAACAAAGAAAGAAACCCCAGCCCAGAGGAAACGCCGTCAGCAGATGGAATTCCTCTATGGCAAGAAGAATGCGAAGCACCCACTTTTCCAGACAGCCTTCCATGTTCACCATGAGACTGTTCGGACTTGTGATTATTGTGGGAAACCTATGACCCGAAGTGACGTTAACGATTTTGGCTCCCTTTGTGAAGCCTGTTATATGAAAGAATACTATGGAAAATAGGAATTACAAGGATGGCGTAAGCCCTGTAGAGAAACGGATTAAGAAACTGGAGGCACAGATACACTATCTGGTGGAACTCATAGACGAGAGACAACTGGATAAGTTCATGGCTTTCTGCCTAAACCAGAATCACGGCTTATGAAACAGAACAAAGCATTCAGGAATTTCAAGGTTCAGAGAACTATTGAGATTCAGATGACCACACAGGATGAGAAGCTGACCCAGGAGGACGCAGAGCGTTTCGTGGACGGCAACTATATCGTGAGTGGCAAGTTTGATTGTAAGTACAAGGACTTCTTCTTTTGCAGGACGGAGTTCAGATACAGACCATTTACGCAACGAGAGACATTGGATCATTTTGTCGAGGACATAACTATCTATCCGAAGAATCTTGGATTTGATTTGACTGACCGACGAGACTACGATCCGAACGAAATGGAACTCAATTTCGACTTCTATGACGGCATCGCATACGAATGTGATGAAGATGGAAGCAGAGTATCATTCAGACCTCTCATTATCCTCTATCCGACCATTGAGATATGTGAATCTATACCAACCCTGAAGGAACAGGTAGAGAGTTATGTGGGTGATGCAGCCATCGACGGCATTAACTTCCATGACATAGCCCTGACCTTCGGGCAAGTACACCGACAAGACGCATATATGTATGGTGATAAGTGAGATTTTGTATAATAGAAGTTTAATGACTATGGACGAAAAACTCTATGACCAGCTCTTCCAGGAGTACGTTGACTACATCGTTGGCATTATCCGTGAGAAGGGCATTAAGACAGCGAAAGAGCTGAAGGACACGGTTCGGAAGAACATCAATCGGGTGGATCTACGACTGTGCCGGGTAGTAATGACCAGTAACATGAGGTTCGGAGCCTTCCTAGACGATACTTACGAAAGTGTAGGACTGGCAACGAACATCGTAATTGACGAGTAAAAATGAGAAAACACAGATTCAGAGGGCAAGATGTGAACGGTTGGCATTATGGCGACCTGCAACATCGAAAGACAGTTTTGCTCCATCGGGTAGGAATAACTATCGAGAGCAGAGGTGCAACGGTATTCTATACATGCCATCCTGACTCCATCGGGGAAGGGACTGGCATCATGGATATAAATGCCGAAAGAACAAGCGACACCACCAAAGAAATCTTTGAGGGTGACATTCTGAGGATGCCAGACCGTGAGAATTTCCATTCGGAGATTATCGGCCTGGTAGTGTATCATAACGGCTCCTATGTGTTGGCAAGTGATCCGGAGAAAATCGAGACATGTAGCAAATGGAATCTCTATGACGCAGTTCATAGCCAGAAAGCCTACGTCATCGGTAACATCATGGATAACCCAGAGCTACTGAGGGGCTATATAAAATAACAATCAAAACATAACAGCATGGGAAAAAGATTGCATATCGCAACCAAGTATGAATGTGAGTGGTCAGACATGACCGCTTTCAACTGGAAAATCGAAGAGTTCCATGACCTCCTTTCTGCTCTGGACGTGAGCTATACGGGAGAGTCCTGGGATGATGAGTTTGAAGTCAGCAAGGACGATTGGCAGAAGGGGATAGACACCCTCCGAGAGTATGACAGCCTTGATGACGAAGCTAGGAACGACATCGACGAAGCCTTGAAAGCTCTGGAATGTGAGCGTGAAAAGGTCTTGAAGATTATGGAGCAATTCATGGAACAGTCAGCACCTAATTGGGGGTATATTGAGTGTTCCTTCTTCTAAAGAGAACGACAATGGAAAAGATCGAACGACGTGACATTGAGCTTGGCCAGTATATCTTGTCAATGCTCAGTATGCGAATGGACGTTGTTGGCTCTTGGGGATTGGATCCTGAGACGCTACGACCATTGAAGTGTGGCATCGAGTTTCATGTGCAGGGCTTTAAGCACACGGGCAAGGTGCAAGTACGACTGAATGAAGGTGAGGATTTGTTTGAGGTATCACTTATTCCCGATTCTGGGGAAATTGTAAATAGCATACAATCCGTTCACCTTGATACTTTGATTTCTACGATAGACGACGCTGTGGAAAATGTCGAAGGCTACGAAAAGAGAGTTTGTGAGGAATATCCAAATCTCGTAGACCCCGATAATCCTGATAAACTCAAACCTGTAGAAGTCATTATCCTCTGACGTGAGGGAATAGGAGATTTTTGAAGATATACGAAAACGTAGATTCTGACAAAATCTCCTTTCCTTTTGCTATGTTTTCAATAACAAGACGACCGTCTAACAATTAAAAACCGTGTTAAGAAATGTATAAAACAGATGCACTCTATGTGGCTTACCTCAGAGTAAGTACGCAACGACAAGGATATTCAGGATTGGGCTTAGAGGCACAGAGGGAAATCATACAGAATTACCTCGGTGAGACAAAGCCGATTTTTGAGTATGTGGAAGTAGAGAGTGGCCGCAAAACTGACAAAGGGCGACCCAAACTGAAAGAAGCATTATCACAATGCCGGACATACGGAGCAAAGCTGATTGTGGCTAAGCTAGATCGACTGGCCCGTAATGTGAACTTCCTGTCCGCTCTCTTAGATTCTGACGTGGAGATAGTCTTCTGCGACTTTCCCCAGGCAAACAAGATGGTTTTGCATATACTGGCCTCGATTAGTCAGTATGAAGCGGAACTGATCTCTACTCGTACCAAACAGGCATTGGCGGCGAAGAAAGCGAGAGGCTGCAAGCTGGGCAATCCAGAGCACCTCCTTGGGAAGCATGAGGCCGCTATAGCCAAGAGTAATGAAACCAACAGAAAAAAAGCTGCCGACAACCCAAACAACAAGCGGGCTGTGGCTATGCTGAAAGTTCTGGCGGCACAAGGTATGACACTCTCCGAAATGACCGACACGCTGAACAATGAGGGGTTTGTAACCTCGCAGGGGCATGAGTTTCGGGTTTCGCAGGTGTATGTACTACTTAAAAGGTATAAGATCGAATACTGAAATGAAGAAATTATTAAACCGCTACTATAACTGACTTTGGCGATTTGCCGATGGCCAGTGATGGTACTAAAAACAAAGAAGATTATGGAAACGAACATTAACAACCAGGGAGGCGCGACTATCGTAACGCTCAACCCTAATCCAGTGGCTCAGGCTTTCATTTATGACAATGACCAAAGGGCTACAATCGTAAATCTCATTGAAGCTGGTTATAAACCTCATCACACATCGGTGGGTGTGGGCAAGACTGGCCGTAAACTTTGGAATGTGGAAAAGTATCAAGGCCGTTTCGGAAAAGGCTATAAGATGATTACAAAGTCGCCGTACTCCACGAACTTCCGGCATTTGACGTATTTCCTTCCAATTGCTTAAGTTATGCCAAACTGGTGTAGTACGTCTTATGTGATAGACGGCAAACGGAAGGAGGTTCAAAGCTTATTCAGTAAGATGAATAACCTGGAGAACCGGAAGAAGCCATTGGTGGGTAATACCTTTGGCAAAAGATGGCTGGGCTGCTTGGTAACTAAACTAGGCGGTGACTGGCAAGAAGTATATTGTCGGGGCGCATGGAGCGATCTCGACTGGAATGGCTCTATTTTACGGTTCAATACGGAAACAGCCTGGGGGCCTATGACCGAGGTATTCACGTTTATCAAAAGCATCTATCCGTCACTCGAAATCTACTGGCAAGCAGAAGAGGATGGCAATGGTGTCTTTATTACGAACGACGTGGAAGGTCGCTATTTCAGAGACCGCTACCGGATAGAGTTCGATTGCGATTACGAATACTTTACTACTATTGAAGGTGTATGTGACTATGTATCTGGAATCATCGGAAAGGAACTACAGTCTAAGGCTGCAATGGAAGCTGCTATCAACGACTGGAACGAGGCCACAGAAGATGATGACAGAATGATCTACTTTGTCGAATATGAAGTTATAGCCGATGAACACCTATGAATTTAAGGTTCTGGTAGGCGGCTCATGAATTACGACTTACACACAGTCGAACAATCCGAGCTATGCCTACCAGAAAGCCCGGCATTTATATCCGACGGCAGAAGAAATCAAGTTAATCAAATTAGTAAAACAAAGAATGTAATGATTATCAAATTGGCAATGTGTCTTATCATGTTTTTTATGATTGGCGGCATATTCCTCTTGGGTAGATTCGATCCAGAGGAAGAGAATGAAGCCGTTGTAAACGAAAAAAATGAGTATGGAAACAAAAGACGTTAGTGAGGTTCTGAGACAGGATGTCCTGGCATCAGACCGCTTGGATGACTACTTCTATGTACTCCTGAAGGAGAAGATAGACGAAGCAGCAGCCGACATAAAGGAATTCATGGCAGATTTTGTCATCAGACATTCCAAGGCTTCTGAGTTAGTCGATGAGCTAGATTTGGAGCACATACGGGTGTGCTCTGAATGTGGAAAGCCCATGACAGAAGGGTTCTGCATCGAGGACGGAGCCGAGTATTATTGCTCAGAGGATTGCCTACATAAGAATCTGTCGGATGAAGAGTATGAAAATCTCTACGATGACGGACGGGGTAATTCGTATTGGACTTCGTGGCTTGACTGACAATGAGGGGGATAGCTCTCTGTGACTATCCCCCCTCGTTTAAAGCACAGGGCGATATTTAAAAACATCATTTCAGGAGGGGGAGGTCAGTCTTAACTGAACTCACCAATAACCGTAATCTGCATTAACTGTACTCTGCATCAGCGGAGTCTTTTTTTTTCTTTGCCAGCTGACAATTTGGGGCTGTACAAGGCGTGAAAACGGGGTTTTGCATTAAAAGATTGTTAAAAGATTGGGTATTTTTAACTATGTGTCGAGATTTCTATAACTACTCAGTTCACCACGCTGGCCCCAGCGAGCGAAACGGGAAATAACAGTTTTGTTATATAGGAGAACATAGGCTTTCCTGGCCTCGATATCTTTAAGGAAGCTGTGGAGAAAGTGCTGAAATAAACGGCCTAAAACTTGCCGGTATCGGCAAAAAGTAGTATCTTTACGGCAGAAAATGAGCTAAAAACTTGCCGATGGAGTATATATCAGTCATACCCTTGATTTCCACGTTCGCTTTGAGCAGATTCATCCTTTTCAGGACGGCAATGGGCGCGTGGGGCGCCAGATTACGTACTAATAAGCACAGAAATATTTGGCAGGTAAGAGAAGGAACAATAGAACTAAAACCATTATAAACCAATGAAGAAAATCTTCTTTATCGCATTGCTCACCCTCATCGCAACGACAGGGCAT
>Ga0310695_10007178_pt1 | contig 17915 bp, 14 predicted proteins | sample RumenRJG_04DNA_FD_203882 | JGI IMG/M metagenome (GOLD analysis project Ga0310695, IMG submission 203882) | Bovine rumen microbial communities from Lethbridge, Alberta, Canada - RJG_04 (v2) (version 2) | ecosystem: Host-associated > Mammals > Digestive system > Stomach > Rumen | place: Canada...
CGGAACTCGTCGGCGTCGGAGAGGCCGTCGGAGTCGAAGTCGCCCGTGCCGTCGCGCCCGAGCGAGCCGAAATGGGCCATCTCCCATTCGTCGGCCATGGGGTCGCCGTCGGAGGACAGCCCGGCGGGGCGCGTGGTCGTGAGCGACACGTCGTCCACCAGTCCATCCCCGCCGCCGAAGCCGATCTCCCGCAGGGCGGTTCCGGAGCCACGCATCGCGAGGCCGGAGGCCGCGAGCACGCCGTCGAGGTAGAAGTCCCACAGCTGGGATCCGTAGTCGAGACGCATCGTGAGGCGCGTCCAGTCAGAGCCCAGCGACAGGGCGCGCGCTGAGTTGGTCACGACGGCGGCTCCGTCGGTCAGCATGGGATGGCCGTCATCGTCAAACGCCACGCCGGCCGTCGCGTCGGCGGGAACCTCGATCTCGAAACACGCCTCCGTCCTGATGCGCGCGTCTAACCACACCACGCCATCCGGTGCCACTACCTGTCGTCTGGCAGAGCCTTCCGCAGAAGCGGCGCGCAGAAGCATCGAGGCCTCGCCGCCATGCACTTCGTTGGTCTGCACCGTCGCGGTGACGGCTGCGTCCACAGTCCATCCGTTCTGTCCGCCAAGCGCTCCGGGAAGAACCGCAGGGCGTTCAAATCCCTCGAAGAGCGTGAACGGGACCACGGACGAAGCAACAAGCGGATCGGCGCCCCATGCGAGCTCGTCGCGGTCCGAGACGCCGTCGCCGTCGGTGTCCGCGAGAAGCGGCGATGTGCCGAACACGCGCTCCTCGAGCGCGTCGGGGATGCCGTCGCCGTCGGTGTCGCGCGAGGCGTCGGAGACGATGTAGTGGCGCGCGGCGCCGACGACCGGCGGCGCGTCGCGCCACACGCGCGGGCCTGGCGGAAGGCGCGAAACGTGGCGCCATGGACCGGGCGGCGCGGCGGGATCCAGCACGTCGCGCGCAAGGAGGTCGGCGGAGGCGGACTCCGCGCCAGCCACGCCGAGGTCGACGAAGGCCATGAGCGGGTCGGCGGCCATGCCGGAGAGGCGGGGGAGGCCGGACGGTCCGGCGAACGCGGGGAGACGCCCAAAGAGGAGAAAGTCGAACGGAGTCGCGCCGTTGTCCGCGCCAGGATCGAGCACGAGCGCGTCGTCCGGGCCGGCGGTCATGGGCGTCGCCCCGCCGGTCGCGGGGTCGAGCCATCCGCCGGCGGCCGTGGAGTACACCGCGTTCGTGGGCGTGGAGCCGTCCGCCGGCGCAACGTGGAGCATGTCGGAGAACGCGCCGCCGTCGCCCATGAACGGACCTGCGAGAAAGTATGCGGGCGTGCCGGGAAGAAACGGCGAGAACGGCATCACGACGACGGCCGAATCGTTCGACGCCGATGCGCGCATTACGCCCGCCGCGTCGTCGGCGTTTGCGCCAACGGCAATCGATGCGGCAACCGCCGCAAGGACAAACTTGCAGTTGTAGAATCCTCTCTTCAAAGCGATACCATCCTAACCGTCTTTTTAGCAGCCTCCTGCCTCAAGACGGCTCAAAGTGTATCATACCCCCACGCCGAAGTCAACGCCGATTTTCGCTTTCCAAAGGCTGCTAATCGGCGGCGGCAAATGGCGAGGAGTGCCTGGTGCTTAGTGCCCTACACGGGGGATGCGTTCTCCCTACACGGGGGGTGCCACCTCCCTACACGGAGGGTACGATCTCCCTACACGGAGGGTTTGACTTTCCTACACGGGAAAACGGGATTTGCGGCTCGGCGGGACGCCTCGCCCCACCATGCATACCGGCTGTCGATGCAGACCGGGAGGTGGTGACAGTCCCCACTCGCGCGCTTTCACGGGCTTGAAACTCTAAAGCAGAGGCATCGGCATGCGGGGGCATAGAATGTGCTGGCGGCGCACTTGAAGCCTACGGACTTGGCCTCGTCGATGAAAGCCTCGGCGGGAACCATGCGGTCTATCGACGTGCGCAAGTAGTCATATTCGGATTTTGCGCCTCTCGCGGCCAACGCCGAAGTGAACCTGAGCCACACGGAAGTGAAAGCGGCAAGCACTTTGGACTCTATCCTGAAGAACTCGAGCACCAGAAGATGCCCGCCAGGCTTCAGCACTCTGCGCGCCTCCTCTAGCGCACGCGCACGATGCGGAAAGTTCCGAAAACCGAACGCGCAGAGAGCGCAGTCGAACGATCCGTCCGCAAAATCAAGCTTCTCCGCGTCGCCCGTCTCAAGCGCGATTCTCTCGGCAAGATCATTACGCTCCACCTTGCGCCGACCGATCTCAAGCATCTCGGGCGTGACGTCCACGCCCGTCACCTGCGCCTCGGGAAACATGCGCGCGGCGGCGATGGCGAAGTCGGCGGTGCCAGATGCAATGTCGAGAACTCGCGCGCACTGGCCATCGCCAATGCAGCGCTCGAGCGTGCGCAGTGCGCGCCTGCGCCACCAGACGTCGAGACCAAGCGTCATCACGCGGTTCAGCGTGTCATATCCGCCCGCGATTCCGGAGAAGAGCGCCCTCCCCGTATCCTCAGCCTCTGGCACCTCAGCCTTTCACGCTCGCGCAGTCGCGCGAAAGCTCCCACATCTTCACGAGCATGCGCGGGATGTGGAACGGCCCCTTGAAGATGTTGCCCTTCGCCGGCTGCGCCACCGTGCCGTCGCGGTGCAGATATCCGTACCACTCCGGGAACTTGCGGTCCTTCAGATGCGTCCAGGCCCATTCGCTTGCCATCTCGTGCCACTTCATGTACTTCGCCTTGCCCGTCATGCGGTAGGCGTATGCCGCGGCGATGATGGCTTCGCACTGTGGCCACCAGAACTTCATGTCCTGCTCGTACCACTGCGGCGGGAAGTTGCGGCAGTCCTTGAACGAGATGATGCCGCCGTACTTCTTGTCCCAGCCCCAGTTCCACGACCAGTCGAGAATCTGGAGCGCCGTCTTGACAAGTTCAGAGTCGCCGCGCGCCACCGCGACGTCCATCAGGAACCAGCTCGTCTCGATGCAGTGCCCGGGATTGATGACGCGGCCCACCGCGGTGTCGATGAACTCGCCGTTCGGCCCCACCGTCTCAAGAAGCGCCTTGAATTCTGGGTGTATGAAATACTTCCTGAGCATGTCGATCGACTGCGTGATCTGCTCGTCGAGCACGGGATCGTCCGACACCTGCTTCAGCACCATCGCCACGTTGATGAGGATCATCGTGAGGGAATGTCCCTGCGCCTGCACCACGGGCTCGTACTTGGACGGCATCCACTTCGCGGGATTCGCCATGAACTTGCGGATGCGCTTGAACATCTCAACCGCCTTCTTCGCCCACGCCTTGTCGCCGCTCGCGAGCGCGTACTCCGCATACGCGATCGCCGCAAAGCATTCCGAGAACACGTAGCGGCGCCTGCGCAAGCCCACTCCCTCGGCCGTCACCTCGAAGTAGGCGCGGCCGTCCTTCGCGAAGCAGTGCGCCTCGAGGAACTCGCAGCAGCTCTTAGACGCGGCAAGCCACTCGGGACGCTTCTCCACGTGGTTGTACGCATGTGCGGTCATCCACCCGAAGCGCCCCTGGAACCACACGCTCTTCGTGGAGTCCATCAGCTTTCCGTCGCGGTCAACGCATGTGTACACTCCGCCGTTCTTCCTGTCCAGACCATGCTCCATCCAGAACGGCATCACGTTCGCCGTCAGCTCGTGCCGGCACTTCTCGCCCCACTTGCTCCAGTATTCCACGTTCGTCATTGACCCTTCTCCTTACCTGTAGCCAATCTTCCTGAGGCGCGCCACGATGGCAACCTTCTGCTCCTTAGTGAGCGCCTTCAGCGGCGCGCGCACCGTTCCGAGGTCAACTCCGTGCACTGCGCACATCGCCTTGCCTGCGGCGACCCCGCCGAACTCCACGAGGATGTCCACGATGTCGCACACCTTCTTCATGTACTTTTCGCTCGTCTTGAGGTCGCCCTTCCTGACGGCGTCCCAGATCTTGTAGTAGAGTCCGGCCGAGTAGTTGTACGTTGAACCGATCGCGCTCTTCGCGCCGAGCGCCACAGCGCCCGCGAACCATTCGTCGATGCCCCACGTGATGTCGTACCTGCCGCCGCACGCGCGCAGGCAGCGCTGGTACATGTAGAGGTCCGGATAGTTGAACTTGATTCCGGCGAGATTGGGTATCTTGCCGTCGGCGGCCTTGAGGAAGGCCTCCATATCGAAGTTCACCCCGCTCATTGACGTGTGGTAGTAGTAGAACGGAAGCTTCTGCGCGAACTTCAGGGCCTCGTTGATGTAGTCGATGAGGCCCTGAATCGAGCCGGGACGGAAGAAGCAGGGCGGCACGATCGAGGTGGCGTCCATTCCGATCTCCTGCGCGTGGCGGGCGAGCTCCTGCGTGTCGGGCAGGGAGAGCGAGCCGACGTGCGCGATGAGGAAGAGCCGACCCTTCGCGGACTTCGCCCAGGCGTCCATCACGCGCCTGCGCTCCTCCGTGGAGCAGTGCACTCCCTCTCCCGTGGTGCCGCTCACATACACGCCCGTCACCTTCTGGCGAACGAGCATCTCGGCCTGTCTGGGGATGATATCGCAGTTCACGCTGCCGTCGTCGTTGAAAGCGGTATGCGCGGCGGCGATGAGCCCTTCGAGCTTCTTGATCTTCATTGGAACGCCCTCTTCTCTCGTGTGGACCGAGCTACTTGAGCTCAGGAATCTGGGCCGCGGCAACGGACTGGCCGAGGCGGCGTGCCTTCTCGTCGGGCATGAAGATGTCGATCTGCTCGGCGAGGACCGGGTCGAGCGCCTCAAGGCCCATCCGCGCGGTGTTGAGGATGATTTCCCCTCCGAATCCGCTCGTCACGCGCCCGAGGATCATGAGGTTCGAGTAGTCGTAGAACTCGCGGTACCACGCCGCGGCGTTCGCGAGGTAGCGGCCGATCATGAGGTAGATCTTGAGCGCGATCTCCTCGTGCTTCTCCATTGCGGCCTGCACCACCTTCAGGCGCTCGGGCAGCTTCATGGTCTTGGGGAACTTCATGCCGTAGCGGCGCGCGAGGAAGTCGACGGCCTGCTGCGAGAAGTACATCGCGCCAACGCCGAAGTCGCGGCTCCACTCGCACATGCCGGAGTTGGGGTTGAGGTCCACGGGCGCGAAAGCGAGCTCGCTGATGCGGCCGGTGAGCGCGCCCTTCTGGTTGATGTAGCCAACGGCCTCGCTCGAGCCCATCGCGACGCCGAGGATGCCCGTGCGCTTCATCGTGATCGCGCCCGCGAGCGCGGTGACGTCGCCGTCGTTGAACACCTCGAACGGACACTGCCACTCCTCCTCCACGCGCGCGAAGAGGTTCTGCGCGATCTCGTACTTGGAGGGGTTCTTCTCCTTGACGCCGCGGATGAGCGAGGCGACGCCGAGCTTCTTGCCCACGAACGTGCCCGCAGAGGAGCCGCCTATCGCGTCCACCTTTCCGCCGAGCGCCGCGGCCGCCTCCTCAAGGCCGGCCGAGAGCTTTTCGTAGTGGTAGTCGGGGTCGCTCTGCGGACGCGGATCCCACGGGAACTCCTTCGAGAACACCACCTTGCCGCGCTTCAGCGCCGAGATCTTGAAGTCGCTAGCGCCGAGGTCGAAGCCGATGCGGTTGCCGTTCACGTTGTTCTTCACCAGCACCTCGCGCTCCTTCGTGACGGGCATCTTGCGAAGCGGCAGTATCTCAACCTCGATCGGGCGGCCGTACAGGTCGTTGAAGAAGCCGTAGTCGAACGCGCGCGCGCCCTTCTTGGTGTACGCCTTGGCGATGGGCTTCACGATTTCGTCCGGACCCGAGAGATACAGTTTCCATCCGCCGGCGCTCCACAGGACGAACTTGACGATGCGCTCCACGAGATGCGCCACGCCCGGCATCGCCACAGGATCGATGCGCTTCGGGATCTCGAGGTCGTAGCGGTACACGTTGCCGCCCTCGCGCTCCCACGCGACGGAGACGATCTGCCCCTTGCCGTGCGCGTGCGCGCGCAGGAAGTTGACCGCCTTGAGAGGCGACTGGAAGCCCGTATCCTGTTCGGCGGCGCCACAGCCGCACTTGCATTTGCTGCTCATCTTCTTGTTCTCCTTTTCATGCGGACACATTATGTAGCCGCCTTTCTATTATGCCAAATTCCCGTCGCTTTCGCAAGACAGGACGCGTAAAACATCACTGGACTTCGCACGCCACGACGTCCGCCCTGCGCGCCGCCGGCGTGACCACGAGATCCTTCAGTTCGCCGTTCTCCACGCGCCCCTCAACCACCGTTCTGCGCGGCGCGCACAGCTTGAACGAGCAGTTCCATTCCTTCGGCCATGCCGGAAGAAGGTAAATCTTGTCGCCCTCGTACTGCAAGAGCATGGACTGGATGATGTTCTGAATGTTGCCGCCCGCGCACTGGTCGGGACGCCAGTCGAAGTTCGGTCCCCAGTACGCCGGCCAGCGGAAGCCCTTCGCCGAGTTGTGCAGAACGCGCTTCGCCAGATGCTCAGCCGCCTCGTCTGCCATGCCGAGATACGCCGCGAAGAGCTCCTCCTGCTTCCAGCCCTGGTAATGTCTGTCCGTACGCGCATCGTAGGCGGCACGGCCCAGCGCAGCGTTCGACTTTTCGAAGGAGCAGAGTCTGAACGGGAACACGCAGTACAGCTCGGGATGCTCCACGTTGCTCTTCTTTGCAAACCTTTCCGCGGGCGCGTACGCCACGCGCCCATTCTTGAGGGTGCGCGTAGGCAGGTCCGGTATGCGAGAATGAATCTTCGCGAACAGCGCTCGGTCCGCATCCGCCAGCACGCCCTGCGGCAACGCAAGAATGCGCTCCGTAACGCGTTTGAGCCCGGCAACTTCGGGCATGGGATTCGTGCAGTCCCACCATGTCTCCAAGGCCTGCGAAGGATCCATATGGTAGCGGCCCTTCTCGTCAAGCTTATAGTGTTCGTCGAAGAAGCGCACGTACTCGCGAATCGCGGGAAGCGCCTTCGCCTTGAACCAGGCATTGTCCTGCGTGTAGGCATGGTAGTCGAGCAGCATCAGCGACACCTCTAGCTGGCCCACCCACTCGTACTTGTGCCAGCCGCCGTCCTGAAGCTTGTCGGGACGGTCCTTCCATTCGTATTTAGCGCCATATACGTACGGGAAGTGGTCGCCCCACGGCATAATGCATTCGGGGATGTACGCGCCGCCGTGACCAAGATACTTCCGCGTGCGCTTCACGTTGAAGTCGAGAAGCCCCACATGCATGCGGAAGAGCGGCTTGAGCATCTCGCAGTCGCCCGCTGCGAACATCGGATAGTACGGCAGGCGCGTGTTCTGCCACCAGTAGCCGTGGCCCCAGCGGCGGTAGTCGGGATCGCCCTCCTCCGATGTCGTGAATATCGAGCCGTTGAAGCGTATGGGCAGAGCTCCATTCCCGGCGCAGGCAGTCGTATAGCGCTGCGCGGCCCACGCACGCGTCACGGCGGCGCACGTCGTCGGCGCGGCGATGGACGCGTCGGCAAGATCGGCCGTATGGAACTTTCCGTCAAGGTACATCTTCACCTTGCCGTCGGGGGATACGCGCACCGCCACGGACACGTCGCGCCCGGCCGGCACCGTCGACGGATGGTAGACGGCCTTTTGGGCGACGAGCAGACGAAGCCGGCCGCCGAGGATGTCCACGAGCGACCCGTCGGTGCCGCCCGGCGTGATGTTGTCGATGATGCGCTGGTTGCTGCGCACGTCCTTCGCGTTGAACGTCGCGACGAGGACGAGACCGTCCTTGTCGATACGCGAGGCGGGGTCCACCTTGAGCGAGCCCATGAACTTCGTTCCGCCTTTGCTGTCGCACCCGTGCGAAACGGGCAACTTGGCGTTGTAGGGGAAGGCGAAACGGACGCGAGGAGAACTGCCGGACGCAGGCGTGACCGCGATGTGGCTGCGACGCCAGAACTCGGCCCAGCCTTCACGGTGCGCGGCACGCTTCGCCGTCTCGGCGTCGAGCGTCCAGCCGTCACGGTTGAGCAGCTCGTTCGTGCGGCGCAGCCATTCCGCCTCGTCTTTGCACGGGTGATAGCACGTCACAGCCGTGAGGAAGAGTATCTCATGCGGCGCGCTCGGCGAGCGCGCCCTACCATCGCCCCGTGGTAGGGCCGCCTCGCCGAGGCGGCCGTGTGTACGCGTCACGCCGCCGAAGACGCGGTTGGAAAGCATATCCTCCCGCCCCAAATCGCCCGTCGCCTGAAAGCGGTCGTACACCTTCATCATCTCCGCCACGGTCGCGTTGCGGTTTACGTGACACCATCCACCCGGCACGAGCCTGTCAGCCGAGACGGTGAACCGCAGCGGCTTGCCATCCACCAGAATCCTTTCGCACTGGTTGCCGAGTTCCTTCCAGCCGCACCCGAACTCCTTGGCGCCTTCAGGATAGAGCCGCCAGTTCACCACCTTCGCCTCGACGGCTGGCGCGCCGATGACGTCGCAAACGGCAAACGGCTCGTCGCCGTACTGCACGCGGTAGTGTACCGACACCTCGCGTTCCCCGCTGCGCCATGCGGCGTTGAACTCGCCGTTTGCAAGCGACAACTCCTGACGGTACGTTCCCACGTCAACCTTCATGGAGGTGACATAGTCGATTGCCCCCACTTTGACGTGGCGGGCGGCCTCGTTCCATGTGTCGGAACGCTGCAGTACGGTGTGCAGCGTTCCGTCCGCCGAAACCCACGCGAGCGCGCCTAGCTCGCCGTTTCCGAGTATCATCGCGCCGCGGTCGTTTTCGGCGGGCGTGTCGAACACTATTGGCTGCGGCGCCGCGAATGCCTGTACTGCGGCGACAACTGCGACTGCGAGAAGCGTTCTTTTGCTTGCGATGAAATCATGACTCATTGATGTATCCTCCATTTCCTCCAGATGAGAGGTGCGTATGACTTGACGATTCGCAATGCGACGACGGGACTTCACTTCCCCAGGCGCAACCAGCGCCTTCTTCATCTCGCTCGCCTCAGCGCCTGGGCTTTGAATGAGACGGCTGTGGCTTCTTGGTATCCTCCGCAGGTATGATCAGTTTCTGGCCAGGACGAAGCGCATTCGGCTTGAGGCCAGGGTTTGCGGCGAGGATCTTGGGAACAGTGGTGGAGAATCCCTGGGCGATGTACGAGAGCGTCTGCCCCTTCTTGACTTCGTATTCATAGTGCGGTCCGATCGCCGGGGGCGGCGGGGGTGGCGGGGGCGTAGGACGCGTGACGACTGCAGGGGCAACGACGACGGGCGCGGAGGGCGGTGGAGGAGGAGTGGCAGGACGGAGCTTCGATATGCGTTCGGCAAGATCGTTCACGATCTCGCGGCGCATGGCGTCCTGCTCGCGGCGGATGGAGGCGCGAAGCTCGGCGATCTCGGCGCGGAGAGCGTCGATCTCGGAACGTAGACCGCCGGTGTTGTCGGCGCCCTCGAGCTTGACGAGACGCTGCGCGATTTCGTCCTGGTTCTGCAGCAGAAGGTCGAACTGCTGCACGAGGCGCGGCACTTCGGCGAGAGACTGCTCGCGTTGGTATGCGGCGCGTGCGGCGGCGGTGTCCTGCTGGGCGCATGCAACTGCGCATGCTGCCAAGGCGGCGAATGTTGCTGTTAGTCGTTTTCTGTTCATTTGATGAGTCCTTTGTTTTCTGTTATCTGCTGAAATCACACGAAGCGGAAGATGCACCACAGCACAAAAAGCGCGGCCACCGTGACGAGGAATCGCGTCTGGCGGCGCCGTATTCTCTGGCGTCTTGTGTAGTGGGAAAGAGTGCCAAGTCCCTTTCCGGAGAGGATGCGCATGAGGCGCCAGCCATCGACCTGGTCGGACGGAACGCCGGGATGCGAGGCGCCGTCGTCCACGTCAAAGCTCAACGGCTCCTCGTCTTCGTAGGTCCAGGCAAGGCTTCTGCGGAGCTGCAATCTGGCGCGTGCGGCCATTACGAAAAGTCTCCTTGCTGACTACGGCAGCTTTATGACCTGTCCGGCGCGCACGCGTCCGTCGGCTGGAATGATCGCGCGGTTGGCATCCTGTATCGAGCGCCACATCTTGGCCGAGCCGTAGAAGCGCTGCGATATCTTGAAGAGAGTGTCGCCGTCCTGCACCGTGTAGGTTTCGGGACGCGCCGAACGCGTCTGCTTGCGGTGGCCTCCCATGATGCCGTCCATCAAAGGAAGGCGTCCGCCCGGCTTCGCAGCAGCAGATGCGCCGCCACCAGCCGCTCCATTGGCCGGCGTGGGCTGCCGAGGCGGAGGCTCGGCGTCGAGCTTGGCGAGATCGCTCTTGACCTTGGCGAGTTCGGCGGACGCGCTGAGCGGACGCGCCGGCTCGTCGTCGGTGTCGAGCAGCTCCGCATCCGTCGGACGCAGACGGCGGCGCTCCGCGGCGGCACGCTCTTCGCCAAGTTCCGCCAGCGCCTCCTTGATCGAGGCGCTCTTCGCCGCCGCTCCTTCCTGCGACTCGGCGAGCTTCGCCACAAGGCGCGTCTTTGTGGCGAGTTCGGTCTTGAGCCCCGCTATCTGCCTATTGGCCTTAGCCAGATCTTCCTCGAGCTTCTTCGCCTTCTTGGTGAGCTCGTCGCACGCGGCCGTGAGCTTCTCGTTGTCGGCCGCAAGCTTGTTCGCTGCGCTGCCGCCCGCCTTGCGCACCATTTCGGCGGAAAGGAGCGTGTCGCAGAGCTTCACGCGGTCCTGCGCGACCGTCGCCTTGTCGGACTTGGGACGCAGCTGCAGGTAGTACTTGTAGTGCACGATCGCCCCTATGTAGTCCTTGCGGACGTCCTGCAGCAGCGTGGCCAGCTGAAAATGCGCCGAATACGACTTCGGCTCCTGCAGCACCACATGCTCGAAGCCCTTTATCGCAGCGTCGAGCCGCCCCGCCTGCAGATCGTCCATCGCGTTCGTGTAGAGGCGCGACGCGCGTTCGCGGTCCTCGATCTCGGCAAGCGACGGTCCCTTGTTGCAGCCGCACGCCATGGCCACAAGCACGCCCAGGAGAATCGGGCACAGCCTATACATCTTCTTCATCATCGTCTCCTTCGGCGGTATCGCCGTCATCATCGTCAGAATCATCATCTTCATCGTCGTCGACGAGCGACTCGTCGTCATCGTCTTCTTCGTCGTCCACGAGCGACTCGTCGTCGCCATCCTCGTCGTCGACAAGCGGTTCATCGTCGTCAAAAGCATCAGGCGCGTCGTCAACGAACTCCTCTTCGTCGTCCGGGCGGAACGCCACGCGCTCGCGCGGCGCCTCTTCCTCGGCCGCTTCGCCCTCAGCTAAGCCTTCGGCGTTCTCTCCTGCCGGCGCATCCCCTTCGGGAGCTGCGGCCTTCTCGGCGACATCCCCCTCCTTCGCCGCAGCGGCCTCCTTCGCGGCATCCTCAAGGGTCGGCTGGTCGGGCTTCTTCTCCTTCACGAACAGCTTCGCCCGCTCGCGCGGATTGGAGCGCTGAAGCGTGGGATCGATCTCGTTGAGTTCGCTCAGCGACGCAAGGCCGAAGTGCTCGAGGAAGAGCGGCGAGGTTCCGTACAGGAACGGATGGCCCGGCAGCTCGCTGCGTCCTACAAGACGCACCAGCTGCAGATCCACGAGCGACTTCACGATCGTGTCAACGGCGACGCCGCGTATCTGCTCGATCTCGGCCTTCGTGATCGGCTGGCGGTAGGCGATGATCGCGAGCGTCTCGAGCGCCGCGCGGGAGAGCCGGTTCGGACGGTCGAGTTTGAGAAGCGCGCGCACGTAACGCCCGCACTGGGACGCCGTCTGCAGACGGTACGCACCGCCCGCGCACACGAGAACGAAGCCGCAGCCGCTGCGCTCGAGCTCCTTCTCGAGTCCGCGCAGCGCCTGCTCGATCTCGCGCGTGGTGCAGCTCTGGTACACCGACATCACATCCGGATCGTCGCCCTCCTCTGGCGCCACGCCTCTCACGCACGAGCGCAGATCGCCAACCGTGAGCGGCGTCTCGCTCGCGAAGAGCAGCGCGCCCACTATCTCCTGCAGCGAACCAGGCAACGGAATGTGCGGCCCCTTCGGACGCACCGGCTCGGGCTTCACCGCGGGCGCGCCGTCCTGCTGCCCGGCAGGTTGCTCCGCCGACGCCTCGATCTGCTCCGGAACTGCTTCCGGCTGGTCGAGCCTCTGCTCGTCCACAGGCGCGTTCTCGTTCTGTTCTTCGTCACCATTCATCTGGGGCCTCAAGAGGTTGGTCGTCCGGCATCTCCTTGGAAGGCAGGACGGTAATTTCGTGGAAATGCGCGTTCTGGTACACGATGATCCGATGCTGGCGCAGCAGCTCCAGAAGCGCGAGGAACGTCACGATCACCTCGCCGCGCGGAGAGCGCTCGGTGAAGAGATGCGAAAATGCCACCTGCCCGTCGGAATGCGCGCGCTCGAGAATCATGTCCATCTTGTCGGGCACGCTCCACCGCATGCCCTTGAGCTCCTCCTTCGGGACTTCCGCAAGACGCGAGAGAACGTCCTGGAATGCCGTGAGAAGATCGTAGAGGTCGATGCGCGAAAGAGCATCCGCCGCGTCGGCTGCGGTCTTCTCGAACTTTGGCCGCCCTCCGCCGTAGTCGAAGCGCTCCTGCGCCATTGCCTCGTATTCGCCAAGCTTGCCCGCGGCGTCCTTGAACTTCTTGTACTCCACGAGCTGACGAACAAGGTCGAGGCGTGGATCCACCCATTCCTCGTCGGTCGTCTCTTCCGTCGTGCGCCGCTCAACGGGCAGCAGCATGCGGCTCTTGATCACCATCAGCGTCGCGGCCATCACGATGAACTCGCCGGCAACGTCCAGGTTCAGCTGGCGCATCAGGTCGAGATACTTCATGTACTGCTGCGTTATGTGCTCGATGGGGATGTCGTAGATGTCCAGCTCTTCGCGGCGGATGAGATACAAAAGCAGATCAAGTGGCCCCTCGAACACGTCGAGGTTCACCTTGTAGTCTTCTGCTAGAAGTTCCGCCTGGGCCATGGTTGGTTTGGTGGTTGGGTGGGGGGGTGGTTAGAGACCGACGGCAGCGCGAACCTTGTCCATTGTCTTGGTGGCTTCGGCGCGTGCGCGCGCTGCGCCGGACTTGAGGATGTCCTCCACATAGTCGGGATCGGCGGCGAGCTTCTCGCGCTTCTCGCGGAACGGAGCGAACGTGCGCTCGTAGATTGCGAACAGTTCCTTCTTCGCGTGCCCGTAGCCATAGTTTCCGGCACGGAACTTCGCCGCCATCTCAGCCGTCTCCTCGGGGGTGGCGAAGAGCTTGTAGAGCTCGTATATCGAGTTGCCCTCCGGCTCCTTGGGCTGCTCCATGGGGGTAGAGTCGGTGACGATGCCCATGATCTTCTTCTTGATGGACTTCATGTCCTCGAAGAGCTGGATGGTGTTGTTGTAGCTTTTGGACATCTTCTGCCCGTCTGTGCCGGGGATTGTGGCCACAGTGTCGGGGATGTACGCGTCGGGTATCTTGAAGCACTCGCCGTAGGCGTTGTTGAACTTGATTGCGATGTCGCGCGTCACCTCGAGATGCTGCTTCTGGTCCTTTCCCACTGGAACGAGATCCGACTGCATGATGAGAATGTCGGCCGCCATCAAGACAGGGTAGGCGAAAAGGCCGTGGGAGGCGTCAAAACCGTGCGCAAGCTTGTCCTTGTAGCTGTGGCAGCGCTCGAGAAGTCCCATAGGCGTCAGGCATGAGAGAAACCATGCGAGCTCCTGCACCTCCATGACATCGCTCTGGCGGTAGAAGACGGTCTTCTCGGGGTCGAGTCCGCAGGCAAGCCAGTCGAGCGCCACGTCGCGCGTCGCCTCGCGCAGCCTGGCTCCTTCACGCACCGTCGTCATTGCGTGATAATTCGCAATAAAGAGGAAAGCATCCCCTTTCTTCTGCAATTCGAACGCATTTTTCATTGCGCCGAAGTAGTTCCCCCAGTGCAGTTTGCCCGAGGGTTGAATACCTGTAAGAATCCGCATTTACTATACCTCCAAAACAGGAGTATAGTTTAGCGAATTTCGGCTGCAAAAGCAAATAAGTTTTGCTAAATTCGGCAAAATGCTCCCACGATTGTCCAGGCCTCTCAACCCAAACCCTAAAACCGTCAAACCCAGAAACCAGAAACCAGAAACTAGAAACCAGAAACCAGAAACTAGAAACTCTCAAACTTTCAAACCCATCATCGCATCCGCAAAGACCTGAAGATCGTCGTAGCGCGCTTCTGCGTAGTCGTCGAGCCCCGTGGGCTGGCCGTTCACTATGAACACCTTCCCGCCGGCCTGTAGCGTGAGGCGAGGCAGACCAGCAGCCGGGAAGACAGTAAGAGATGTGCCAAGAACAAGCATCACCTTCGCCCTTATCGCCAGTTCCTGCGAACGCACGAACGCCTGTTCGGGCAGCGACTCGCCGAAGAAAGTGATGTCGGGCTTGAACACGCCGCCGCACTCGCACCTAGGCACGGTGCGCGCGGTGAGCGGACCATCCGGCGCCGCGGCGATCATGGCACATATTTCATCAAACGTCTTCTGCGCGCCGCAGCTGCGGCAGTGGTGCAGAATCCCCGAGCCGTGCACTTCATACACAGGCGAGGAGCCCGCCTTCTGGTGGAGCATGTCGATGTTCTGCGTGATTATCCCCTGCAGCAGTCCAAGGTCCTGCAGATGCTTGAGCGCTAGATGCACAGGCCCGGGAGAATACTCCTTGAGCCCGTAGACTAGCTCGCGCGCGCCGTTGTAGTATATCGACGGGTCGCGGTCGAACCAGTCGATGTCGAATATCCGCTCTGCGTCAGGTTGCTTGTAGAGTCCCTGCGGACCCCTGAAGTCCGGAATGCCGCACAGCGTGGATATGCCCGCTCCCGTGAGCGCCGCCGTGCATGTGCTATTTTTGAGCGCTTCGATCAGTCTTTCCATTTTCCATCTCCGTTCACTTTTCCTTTGCGCCGCCTTTCACCACGTGCCGCCCCGCCTTGAGCGTCACCTTGCGTCCGCAGAACACTACCTCGGCCGGTGCCGGAGTCTCGAGCGTGAGCACGCTGCCGCCCTCCACGCGCACCTTCACCGGACCCTTCGCCGTGGGCACCACGCCCTCCACGAGCTTCAGCGCGCCCACCTGCGGCGCCACGCGGATCTTCGCGAATCCCGGTTCGAGCGGCGTCACCCCGAGAACGTAGCGCGAGATGATGTTCAGCGGCGCCGCGCCCCATGCGTGGTTCAAGTCTAGGTTCGGCTTGTACTTGGGCGCCCACGCCTCGAGCGTGATGGTTGCGCCCTGGTCGATCATCCCTAGCCAGCTGCGGTCGCCGCGCGAGGTCATGAGGGCAATTGCAGTCTCCGGCCTGCCCGCTTCGAAGAACGCCTCGAGAAGATACTGCGCAAAATACACGCTGCACGCCATTCCGCGCGAGGCGAGATATTCGGCAACGCGTGCGCGGCGATCCGCTGGAACGAGTCCGAACGCGAGCGCGGCCGCGTTTGAGTGGAGCGATGCGTGGTCGGTGCGCTCGCCGTCGGCATACACGCCGCTCGACGCGCGGTAGAACGCGCGCTGGTAGGCGGCGCGCACCTTCTCCGCGCGCGCCGCGAACGCCGCCGCGTCGCCGGGCTTTCCGAGGGCGCGGGCGATGGACGCCATTTCGCGCAGGTTCCTGTAGTAGAAGGCGTTGACGACTGCATTCACCTCCTCGAACACGAAACCGTCGCGCTCGCCCGTCGGCCAGTCCACTATGTCGCGTGCGCCGCGGGGATTGGACTTCGACACCTTGTTGCGCGCGCTGCCCGTCTCTAGGAGGCCGTCGTCGCGCCTGAAGCGCTCGAGCAGCTTGTCGTCCTTCAGCTGCGCGTAGAACTTTGCGAGCGAGCGCGTGTCGCCCGTCCACATCCAGTCGGCCCACGCCATCATGATGGAATGCTGCTTCCACTCGGTCGGCCATGTGGGATGCTTCATGAGGTACTCATGGCTCGCGCGGGCGAGGGAATAGTCGGCATGGACGGCGTATTCGCCCAGCTGGTTGATGTAGGCATCGGCCTCGTAGGGTATGCGCTCGCGGTCGCCGTCAACATACAGCCCGGCAAACGAGGTGGCCCGCATCGACGCCTTGCAGATGTCGTACACCTTCACGAGTCGGTCGTCGTCGCAGCTGAACGAGGACGCCGCCATGTCCATCGGATACTCCACCGCGACCATCCTCACTGTCTCCGGCGTTATCTCGAACGGCGCACGGAACACCTCCGCATAGCGGAAAGGCATAACCACTCCGTGCGCCTTTGGAATAGGCACCGCCGCGCCGGACGTGTTGCGCGCGTCAGCCACCAGAGGCACGCGGTGCACTCCGTCCGCCGTGATGCGCCCCGTAACTCGCACCGCGCGTATCGTGCCGCCCGGCCTCATGTTCACGCTGCCGTCCTTCTTAACCACCTCTCCCAGGCGCACCTCGTACTCTCCGCGCGCGCCCTTCGGCGGAACAAACTCCAGGAAGCCGAACGCCTCCTGCCCGAAGTCCGCAAGGGAACGCCCTTCGATTGGGTGCGTAACTGATTTCGGCGCAACGCGGCGCTGCACCGTGGCCTTGTAGTCGTATGGATCGCCACCAGCCGCACATGCGGCCAGAGGCGAAGCGAGCAGCAACGCGGCTGCGATGTGGTAAATGGCTTTCATGATGTGACTAGAATTATACCATATTTTGCCCTGCGCCATAAAGCACCTTCTATAACGGGCAAGAAAGAGGCATCATGAAACCCGGCGTGGAATCGAAATGTTGCCAGTGTTGGCAGTATCCAATTCCAATGATCTATTGGCCATTGGCAACATTGGAACTGGCAACACTTTCACATTGGCAACATTTCATGTCATTCACCGCATTCAGCATCCGGCGGCATTGCGGCAGAATGCGTTGCAGCGGGCGACTTCCTTCACGGCGTCGGACCCCTTCGGGATCTTGTACTCAAGCTCGATGTCGCAGTAGATCGGCCATCCCTTGCCCTTCTTCTGCAGGAATGGGATCAGCTTCGCGAGAGGAGTGTCACCCTTGCCGAACTCCAGGTTCTTGGAGCCGTGCGCCTTCGTGGTGCGGTCCTTGAGGTGAAGCGAGAATATCTTGTCGTGGTACTTCTCGATGAAGGCGAGCGGATCGATGAAGCGCTTTGCATCGTCCGTGGTGGCAGCCACGTAGTGGCCGATGTCGAAGTTGATGCGCAGGTTGGGCGAGTAGCCGAGCAGCGGACCGTCGTAGGTGAGCGCGTCTATCTGCGTGTGGTTGTGGAACGCGATGAAGATGCCGTGCTTGTCGGCAAGGGCCGCGCAGCGCCGGCCAATCGTCTCGTACTCCTCGACCTTGGGCACCTCGCGGGTGATGCACTTGGCGCCAAGGGCCCTTGCCACGGCCATGCGGTATTCGTCCTCCTTCGCGTTCTTGCCGCCGATGCCGCCGTACTTCACGATGTGTATCGAGACGCCTGCGTCGTCGAACATCTTGCGCAGAGCGGGAAGCCTCTTAACGTCGCGCGCGCCGTTGCGCTTCAGAAATTCGTCCACCACCTCGCCCTTGAGCTCGAGGGTGCCAAGACCGTCCTCCACCGCGTACTTGACGATGTCCTCCGCGTTCTTCTTTTGCATGGAGCGGTAGCTGTAGGTGATGCAGCCCACCTCCACGCCGTTGTACCATGAGCGGCTCCTTGCCTCGCCGCCGATGCACATCCCGGCCGCAGATGCGATTCCAAGGCCGAGGAATTCTCTTCTTCCGATGTTCATTCTTTGTTTCCTTTCTTTGTTTGGTTTTGCTACAATCAGATTTTCAGCGCGAGATAGGGTGGGCGTGCCGTTTCTATGATGCTTTGTTGATGGCTTATGGCTAATATTATAGCAAAAAAATGGGCTGCTTTAATCGGAGAACTTTAGCCCCGCCTACGCTTCAGAATCAACGCCGCGCAGCCAGCCAGAAGCAGCAGCGCATTCGACG
>Ga0310695_10007181_pt1 | contig 17901 bp, 16 predicted proteins | sample RumenRJG_04DNA_FD_203882 | JGI IMG/M metagenome (GOLD analysis project Ga0310695, IMG submission 203882) | Bovine rumen microbial communities from Lethbridge, Alberta, Canada - RJG_04 (v2) (version 2) | ecosystem: Host-associated > Mammals > Digestive system > Stomach > Rumen | place: Canada...
AACAAGGAACTGGTCCAGTTCGTGAAGTCCAGACACATAGGCTGCCATCTTCTGGGCATGATCAAGATGTCTAAGACCAAGTATGACACGACCGAGGGGGCCATGACGGCGAATGCCATCATAGCCAAGAAATCCAAACGGAAGGGTCATGTCAAATACTCCAGACATTATCGTTTCTATTACTGTGAGGTGGCGGCAACCTTTGCCGGGACACCCGTTAAACTCTTTTTCTATCGCAATGGCCGCAAGGGTGAATGGAATGCGCTGCTCTCCACTAATACCGCCCTTGGTGCCTATGAAGCGTACAAAATATACTCTATGCGCTGGGCTATCGAGGTCTCGTTCGCTGAAGCCAAAAGGCTTCTGAACCTTGGCAAATGCCAGTGCCGCGACTTCGCGTCCCAGATTGCATCCATCTCGCTCTGCATGCTCCAGTACAACATCCTCGGATACGTCAAGCGGTATGAGTCATACGAGACCATCGGTGGCGTGTTCCGTGATGTGACGCAGGCTTCCGTAGAACTGACTGTCACCGAGAAGATCTGGGGCATCCTCATGGAGGTTATCCAAACCATCGCTGAAGCCTTCAACTTCGACCAGGACGAGATGATGCGTGCCATCATTAACAACAATAACAAAGAACTCAATGCCGTCCGACGAGCCTTCGAGGCCCTACAATTGGCGGCTTAAATCACTTGCGAAACTTAAATTATACAGTTACTCAAAAAATACTTACATTCTCAGTTGCCTCCAATGAGGATTCTCCTAATGCTACATCGCCGCGGTCCGGTAAAATTGAGTTCAAATGTAAAGGAAATGTATTAGCCTCCTATACAATTAACGAAGAAGGCCAGCCAAAGGCTGGAAACATTCCGTTTAAGGATCAATATGCAAAACAAGCCCTAGTCGAGCTGTTTGATACTGATGGTGATGGTGAATTGTCATATAGAGAGGCGGCCAACGTCGAATCTTTCGCTTACAACGGCACTCAGAACATATTAGGGCGCTTTAAGTCTGTTGTGACATCGCTTGATGAACTTCAGTATTTTATTCGTTTAAAGAGTTTTAGTACTGGAGCGTTTGAGGGTTCTACCAATTTAGTATCTGTCATATTACCTCCTAATCTTACCTCAGTTGGTTATTCCGTTTTTCAGGATTGTACTAAATTAACTGGCATCACTATTCACAATAATATCACCTCTATTGGTCCATATACTTTTCGTGGCTGTAAAGCTTTAAGAAGTATCAGCATTCCATCATCGGTGGTTTCTATTTCCCGCGGTACATTTGAGGAATCTGGTCTAACTACGATAAATATCCCAGGAAGTGTTAAAACTATTGGCGATTTGGCTTTTGAGGCGTGTGAGGATCTTGTGTCCGTCACTCTAAACGAGGGACTTGAGAGTTTAGGGGTGCGTGTGTTTTCTTTGTGTAAGTTTGAGTCAATCACAATTCCTAACACTGTAACATCCATTGGCGAGAATTTGTTGATGTACTGCAATAATCTTAAGAGTATTAAAGGAAAATATGCTTCTGATGATGAGCGCCTTTTGATAAAAGATGGTTTTAACGTTGTTGCTCTGGCGCCAGCCGGATTAACTTCGTACTCTATTCCTGAAGGCATTGCAAAACTTAGTTTTTATAGCACTTTTTCGAAATCGTTTACATATTTGGTCATTCCTTCTACAGTTACTTCAATTGAAGGATTTAGCATTGGTATTAACTCAAAAGTTTCTGTTTATTGCAAGCCAACTGATGTTCCTGCCTCAAGTAACAATCATCCTTTTTCTGGAAACACTACAGTTTATGTTCCTCAGGCCTCTCTATCTCAGTATCAATCTGCTTGGTCAAGCATCAAGGATTTGATTGTTGGCTATAACTATTGATTCCTTTTCAGAGTAACACATTCTTTATTACTTGGCGAGACAGGATATTCCTCGTGGAATCTCCTGTCTCTTATTGTCTTATCTTCTTACCACTTATATCGAAAGCCCACTTTCTTGAAGAAGCTGAAGCAACGCCTGTGAATGAGAATTGATTGGCCGGGCTTCTGGACGATCTGTCACTAAGACACGAAGATTTCCATCAACGAACAGAGAAGCCGTGCATTCTTTCCCGCGATAATTACCCCATACTACCTTTCTTACCTCATTGTTCTTTAGAGTTGGGAATGCCTCAAAAAAAGGGTCATCCCATCGCGCTGCCGCCGTATTCCCTGTAATGAGCACCACAACAGCTGGAGACAACAGTTCAACCTCCTTCTTGATAATTGATACCATATGTGGGTATTGTGCAAACCACAGATCATCATTAGGGTTTCCGCCTTTCATAGGAGCCAGTTTGCATATGTTACTCCAGGCAATACTATTGTACCAATTCTCTCCATAAAACTCCCAAGAAAGATAGTACATAAGGTTGAAAAAAGGGCGGAAGGTTTGTTCCTTAAGAATCTTTTCAATAGGTTTGTGGTCTGTTTCATCCCAGCCGTTCGTAGCACGCCCATAAAATAAGAATCCCTGTTTCGGTTCAGATGGATAATCCTTCCCGGCCATAACAGTGAAAGTCGAAATGACGTCCATATCAAACAAGCCAGTATTCCTCACATCATCACGCATAGCTCGGTTTAAGGGCTCAATTATTTTAGAAATTATCATCATTGTTCAAAACCTTATGTAAGGATGCCCAGCGGAACTTCCCAGTAGCCGTAGTTGATAACATCTTGCACCAGGAAACCGGTGGATTCTTTGGCGGTGGTGTACTGACTAGTGATGTGCCAGAGGCCGTCGGCGCTTCGTTTGACGTGGAATTTCTTGAGGATGTAGCCGGAACGGTAGATGTAGAAGTTGCAGCGCTCAACGTATGTGGCGAAGCGCATGTCCATATCCGGGTGGTAGCCTTTTCACATCGAGGGCCATCGGCAGGAAATCGCTCCCCGTCCGGACCGCCGCCGCGCTGTAGCTCAGGAAAAGGAGCAGGTACTCGCGAAGCCTCCTGGTGGACGAGGACTTGTGGAGGATGAGGACGAGCGCGGCGAGGATGCGCCCGTGGAGGGTGAGGGTATCCCGCTCGGACGGCGACATGCCGCGCCCCTCGGCGCACAGGCGCCGCCCCTCGTCCCGGAATGCCGTGACGAAGGACTCCACCTTCCCGATGAGAAGGAGGGTGTTGATGTCGCTGTCGGTGCTGGCGGCCTTGATGGCCTGTATCATCCCTGTTCCCCGCTCGGGGGTGAGGGATTCGTAAAGGGAGTCTAGCTCGCGGAGTGTCATGTGTGTGGGCAGGGTTTGCGTTCATACAAATTTAGCAATAATTCTCCGCATTCATGGCAACGGGAAGTAACGGATTTTTAATATCTTTGCACTACAGCCTCCCCATGATGAACTTGACCAGCGACAACACACCCTTCGTCCGAGACGACATCGCCCGCGAGATTGTCGTAGCCCCTCCCGGCTGCGGCAAGACCGAGAGGCTCACCCGGCGGCTCGACAGCGCCCTCAAGGACGCCGGCAAGGGCCCTTCCCGTGGCAAGGCGGTCCTCTGCCTCACCTTCACACGGAACGCCGCCGAGGAGATGGTCCAGCGGATAAGGAAACCTCTTCCCGACAACTCCCCCCACTTCATAGGGACCCTTCACGCCTACTGCTGGAGAAGGCTGCGGGAGGACGCGAAGGACGCGAAGGACGACAACGTCCGGCCCGTCCTCATCGACGAGCACCTTCTGGAGCGCTTCTCCGAGCTCTCGGGACTCGGGAGGTTCAACAGCGCCAACGAGTTCGACGGCAAGAAAGAGCCGGAAATCAGCCTCGACAAGGTCACCATGGTCGCCTCCCTCGCATCCCGCGGTGAGACCGTCTCCTTCGAGAGCTGGCGGAGCGACGCCTGGAAAAGGTTGGTCATGGAGTTCGCCGGGAAATACAACGCTTTCAAGAAGGAGCTGGACGAAGAGAAAGGCGGTCGCATCCACATGGACTTCCACGATGTCCTCTACGAGGCCCTCGACAGGCTCAGGGGCGGAAGCTGGACCACCCGCTTCGACCTCGTCCTGGTGGATGAGGTGCAGGACCTCACGCCCATGCAGCTGGAGATCATCGAGCTGCTCGTGAGAAGGGGCGGAAGGATATGTTACTTCGGAGACCCCCAGCAGGCCATCTACTCGTTCATGGGAGTGAACCTCAAGAAACTTTACGACCTGTGGAACCTCTGCGGCGAAAAGGACCGGCATTACTACAGGACCAATTTCAGGACGTCTCCACACCTTCTTCCCATCATCAACCGGTTCGCCCAGAATCGCCTCAAGAACGCGGGCATCTGGGAGCGCTCCGGCATCGACTGGACGCAGAAGCCCTCGAAGCAAAAAATGAAGGAGGCTCCCCCGCAGTACGGGGGCCTGAAGCTTACCCGCATAGGCGATCTCGACGAGGATATCGCCCTCATCCACGGCCGTTCCTTCGAGGACGAGCTCGACCGCATCTGCTCGCTCATCGGCTCGTTCTCCCCGAATGAATCCAATGTCATCCTCGTCAGGCGGAACGAGACCGTCCGGCGGGTAGCGGCCTATCTCAAGGGGAAGAACCGGTATGTCATCCTGAGCGGCGACGGCCGCGAGCACGTCTTCGTCCCCCGCCTGATGGGTGCCATCATGCTCGCTTGCTGCCATCCGGAAGGGATGAGGGAGGACGATGACGAGCTGAGCGCCCTCGTGCACGGTGTGAGCCCGTGGGTGTATCTCCTGGGGTTCCTCGCCGGGCCCGCGGTCAGGGCGCAGCTGCCTGAATGCCTCGCGGAGATGAAAGGGAGGTACGGGCTCACTCCCCTCGATGTGGTGGGCGGTCGCTACACGGGCGCTCCCATGAACGAACGCGATGACCTCAAGGACCGGGGCATCCGGGAGATAGTCCGTATCCTCCGCGGGGTCGCGGAGCCATACCGCAGGTTTCAAACGCTGCGTGACGATGACAGCAACGGCAAACTGTGTGACTGGCTCGCGAACAGTCACAAACTTCTGATTGAGGATGGGTATTTGAACGCCTACCAGAAGAGGCAGTGGAGCTTCATCGTGGGCCGGGCGAAGAAGGCTCTCAGCCATGTCACGGGATCCAGCCTGGAGGAGCGCGTCCATCTCATCGCGGAAGCCCTGGAAAGAATCACCCCGGAGCAGCTTGTGCCCTACTACCAAAGGCCGGCCATCCGCGTCATGACCATCCACAAGGCCAAGGGACTGGGTTTCGACAACGTGTTCATGTTCGGCTGCGACAGCAGCTGGGACTCCAACTGGGACTTCGACCAGCCCGATGAGGCGGACCGCGTCTTCTTCGTCGGGATGACAAGGGCCAGGAAAAGGCTTGTGTTCTCGTATAGCGATATCGTGCAGCCGGACGAGACCAGGAAACGCTCCCGCCTGAGGAGCTTCTCTCCCACCCGCCAAAAGAAAAAGAGGCTCTCAAAGTGAGCGGCCCATCCAGGCATCCCTTCCGCATTTTCACCCTCTCTACCCTACCCTTTCCCAGCCACGTTTTACCCCCTTCAAAAGGCATGAAATAACTGCTTTTCGAAGGGGGTTTTTTTCATGAAAAATGAAAGTTCTCGCGCGCGTTATATTATAGGTATATAAATACATCGAATTACTTTATATTTTATATTTTAACTAATACATTGTTCTATTCCTTTCTACCTAGCTTTGCATAGGTAGAAAGGAATAGAACAATAAATAATTTTTTTCGGTGTCTTCCGTTTTATCCTTTCCATGTCTTTCTTTGGTGAGTTTGGATGCCGTTGTTTCCTGTTCCCTGTTCTGGCGTCCGCAATCCCTCATTATGATGAAGGGATTGCAGCCACCAAAACCGAGAATACGATGATTTGAGTTTGTTTCATCGTCGGCAGCGTCCCCCACAAACATACCACTTCGCATCAGTTCCACCACTCCCACCCGGGAGCGGCGCCGATTTTTAATTATTTGTTAAACTCTTAAAACTTTTTGCTTTATGACTAACACTGAGTCCACTTTCGCCAACTGCCTCAATCAGGCTGTCATCACCCTCCGTCAGCTCCACACCACCGAGCTCTCCAACGACTTCGTCACTTACCTCCTTGGCGTCGCCCCGTCCCTCTCACAGTGGCTGGAGGTCGCGCAGACCCTGGCCCTGGAACGCGCCAAAAACAGAGAGAGCTTCTCCGGATTCTCCCTCAAGGAGGGGTCCATGCGCCGGCTCAAGAAGGAGAAGGAGACAGCCGCCATCGAAGCGCTCAGACGCGCGGCCCCCAGCCTCCTACCGCTCTGCCAGGTCCAGAAACTGGCACCGATCAGCTCCCTTTCCTACATTCTTGGCAAGGAACGCTTTGACAGCATCATCGCTCCTTTCGTGGATACCATCCACTGGTCCAAGTTCATCCGTGACAGGAAGTAACCATGCCACCGTCCGTCCCCCATCCGCTCCCCTGCCTCCCAGGAGGGCGGATGACAGGCGCGGCGGCCATCCCAGCACTTTAATTCCACACCAGCATGTACACTATCAATCTTGACAACCTCGTTGGCATCCTGTTCCTTCTTTGGATCATCCGTGTCGTCCGCCGCGTGCTCATCCGCGCCCGCCTGCTCAAGTATTACGATGACTTACGCCGCCGTCATTAGTTCTCTTCGTTCGCATCAAGGCCCCAACCCCTCACCCAGTGCAGGGGTTGCAGGCCCCTCTACGATGGTTTGAGGGTTTCTCTCGACATCAATTACTCCGACAAGCACCACCTGCCGGGGCTGGTTGGAATTCTCCTTTCATCCAGCCCCTGCTATTCCTGTTATCCGTCAATCGCAAAACATCAAACAACATGTCTAACATTTCCAATCCTTCTTATCCTCCCGGCTATCCCGGCTACAGAGCCATCGCCGAAAAAGGCGAGGCTGACCGTCTCATGAGACTCTCCAATTTACGTGATTCTATCTACATAATCATGGCCTCCAAGCGCGCGTATGCGATTGACCTCAAACCCGGCTCTTTGCCGGAGGGTTTCAACTCCATCCGTGGAGTCGAGTGTAAAGGACAAGACATCTTCGTACGCAAGGAGATAGTCGATCGCTACCGGGGCGGACGGATTGTAACCTTGAATCTGATGTCGTTCTGCTACGATGCGGCATACATTGTCTACCATGCCTTGGCATTTCAGGAAAATGGCATGGGATTTCCGCACGATTTCGGGGTTCCGCAGTATATGCTTGACCTGGATTATTTTGACAGGGACCATCCTATCGTGAAGAGCAAGGAAGAGGTGCTTTTCAGATAGTTCACTTCGGGAGCGTTTCCAGCTTGTCGGGACGCTCCCATCCTTCGGCCCTACACCGCCGGATTGTCAGCACTTCGGAGTGGACCTTTCGCTATCCGTCAAAAAACGGCGGTAATTCTTTCGGATTCATCAACAGGACTATTTATATACCTGTATATCAATCACTTGAATGGACGCGTTATCAACATTGTTTTCAACATGCGATATAGTGGTTCACGTGCCGATCCGGGGTCTTTCGAGGCATCCTGCAGTTCTCAAACAAAAATTCGCCGTTAACACCCAAACTCGGATTATTCACATGATTCCCCTCCTCCGGGGCCGGTTTCAGCCCCCCGTGAGTCTCCATCCGGGCTTTACGGAACGGCGCTCCCGCGAAAACCGCACACAGCTTCGCTACCCTCCACCACCGCACACGCATGCACGAAGGAAGGGGTCCGTGCCGGAGGTGGGGATGAGGTACAGAAACGCCTTCCAGGACGGAAAGTTATAGAAATATATTTTTATAGTTTTATAGAAAAATATAAATATATATATTTATATAATGTCCGGGAACCGGCTACTTATTCTTCTTATAGTCAAACAGATACTCCCAGTAAGGGACCGCATCCGCCACGAGTTTCCTGAAGGCGTCGATGCCCTTCGAGCGGATATACTCGTCCGGGTCAGAGGGCTCCGGGAAGAGGGCAATGAAGATGTCGTCGAAGTCCATGTCCACGTCCTTGATGGTATGGATGGAGCGCATGATGTGGCGGTACTGCTCGTCCCGCTTGGCCTTTGAGGGGTCGCTTTTCTCCGCGTCCAAATCCAGGCACAGGGTGATCCGGCGCACTCCCCTTCTCTGGAGCGCGTCCTCGATCTGGCTGCGCCTCTCCCCCGCTATCTCGCTGCCGCCGATGGCGACGACGTTCTCCATGCCCTCCGCCGAGGCCTTGAGGGCATCGAACTCCCCTTCCACGATGACAATGTCCTTGGGGTCGGAATCGGCCGTGATATTGAACAAGACGCTCTTTCTGTCAAGCTCCTGGGTGGCGATGTACTTGGGGCCGTCCCCATCCCCTATTCGTCTGAATATGAACCCCTTGATTACACCCGCGCACTCATAGGGAATGGCAAGGATGTGGGACTTCCCGACGGAGGTCTTGCCGTCGGAGTTGCGCACCCCGCAGAAAGCGTCGAGATCCTCGAGCGAGAAGCCTTTGTCGATGGTCATGCGCCTGATGACGGAATTCCAATCCGGCACGAAACCCAGATTGAGGTCTCTTATCTGCTTCGGGGTGAAGCCGCGCTCACGGGAGAGATACGAGCGCACCCTGGCGGCCTTGTCGGTCTTGTTGTTCTCGAGGTTCCAGCAGAAGTAGGACACCAGCTCGTCCATGAGGGATTCCCGCTTCTTGCGGGCCGATACGGCCCTCTTTACCTCAGGACCGCCACTCTCCGGCATGCAGAGCCCGAAACGGTCGCTCAGGTGCTTGTATGCCCTGAAGATGTCACTGAGCCCGTATTCCTTCATGTAAAGGTCCATCAGCCCGACGGGATTGTCCCAGTCGCCCTGCTCACGGAAACGCAGGTCTCCGCGGTAGATGACGGTCTTCTCGGCGTTCTTGATCCGGGGAATGGTGAGATCGAGCTTGTAACGGGAAGCCCAGTGGTCCTTCGAGGGGCTGCCGGGATTGACGCGACGGAACTGGTAGGACGGGAAGAGCTCACCCACATGCTCGAACGCATAGGGCTTGGCCACATTGTTTTCCCACTCCTGGAGTATATAGAAATAGTCGTCCATCTTAAGGCAGCATATACATACAAATATAATGATTTTTCTGGAAAGCACACTCCCCCGCCGGCAATACAGAAAATATATTTTTATAGAAATTCATATTTATAGATTTATATAAATATTTAAAGAAAACGTTGTGTGCAAGCGCCAATAAGGGTATTTGCAAATTTTATTTAAATATATTTTTATAGTTTTATATAAAAATAGAAGCTGCAATGGAGATATCAAAGAAGACAAATTGATGCTGCTTCACCTCGGGGTTCCGCCGGTGAAGGCTGACACATTGTAACGGCCGGGCATTCGACAAGACCGGACCAGAGGGAAAAGCAAAGCGTCTCCTCTCATTCCTCGAGAGTACCAGAAGACAAGAAGGCCTCAGGAAAGGATTACCGAAAGAACTTTCACGACATGATAACCACCGGACACCATATATAAAAATATATTTCTATAAATATATATATCAAAGCGATAAAAGGATGCCAGGCACCATCATCCCAGAAGGTAGGATGAATATGGAGATCGAACACTCAGAAAATATATAAAAATATATTTATAGAAATATATATAATTCCATAGCAGAAAAAGTGTACTCAGCTACATCTACACGAAATTGAACAGAATACGGACTATACAAATAAGTAGTATATATAAATATATTTTTATAGAAATATATAAATATATATAGGGAAGGACACTTCCAGATGGGAGAGAGAAGCCCGTCCAGGGAGATGACGGGAAAGAAGAGTTTCGCCCATCCGGAAGACCGGCCCATGTGAGAAAGGGAAGCCAACATCATGCCCATGCGGATACCAATAAACAGAAAATATATTTTTATAGAATTATATAAATATATTTTTCTATAAATATAGAAAGATTGAATAAAGCCAAGAAGGTCTACGCAGAACAAACAAACCAGGCTGCATACATGACAATCCCTAAAAAGAAGCCACAAGAAATATATTTTTCTATAAATAGATATAAGTGTTTAGGCAAAATGGAAAACATAAAACCGCCTTCAACGTACCTGAAATGCGGAAATGTTATATATATTTCTATAAATATATTTTTATAGAAAACGCATCAATGAAAACGAGAAAGGAAAAATGAGCCCCTTGACAAGGTGACATTCATGCCGAGGAAGAGATTCTTACTGAACGCTGAATCAAAGGAAAATATATATTTATAGAAATATATTTATATATAAAAATATAGAAAAACGCCACCCGGAGAGGATGGCGTAAAACTTGGCAGGGGAGGGGAGGGCTTACTGGAGCTTCCCGTATTTTTTCAGCAGATCATGGATTGCCTCGTTGTAAAGCGTATCGTAGGAGACACCCATTTCGAATTTCAGCTGACCGAGGGTACGGAAGAGGTCGTTGTCCACGTGGAAGCTCTTCAGGGTACGGTTCTCGTTTTTGGAAACCTTCTTGCGAGCGGCAGGGGAGGGTTCCCTCGGGGAAACGGGGGAGGATTCCGTACCGGACAGCGCAGCGCCAAGGGGACTGCCGCCACCGAGAGTAGCTGCGCGAAACTTCTCAAAAGGGTCTGTATTCTTCTTTGCCATAACTTTCTATAAATATATTTTTCTATAAATATATATTATTTGTCCGCGTTGATGATGCGGAGGGCCAGCTTCTGGGCCACTTCGATATATTGTTTGGTAGCCTTGCCGTCCGGATCGTATTCGTAGATACTCTGTCCGAAGGAACCGGCCTGGGTGATTTTCGTAGCCTTGGAGATGACCGGTTCGATCAGGGCGGCTCCCAGTTCCTCGCGCACCTTCTGCACGTACATGTCGCTCAGTTTGTTTTTCTCATACTTGGTGATGACGACACCGGAGAGCTGGATGTTCTGGTTCAGACGGGCGCTGGAGCGCACATCGGTATAGAGCTGCGCCACCATCACCATGCCGGAGTAGGCCAGGCCGTCGGGCGTTGCGACCATCACGAGGTGGTCGGAGGCGATCAGGGCGTTGTAGGTGATAAGGCCCAGGGCAGGGGGGCAGTCGATGACGATGAAGTCGTAGTTCTTCTTGATCGGCTTGAGAAGGTCGAGAAGCAAGTACTCGCGGCCGGTCATCGCGGCCGTGTCACGGTCGAAGTTCGAAAGCAGGAGCTCGGAGGGAATCAGGTCCATGTTCTCGTTGATGTGCTCCACGTTGAAGTTGTTCTTGTCCAGGAAGGCATCCCGGATGGTGAGCTGATGCTGATCGGGTGCCAGGGGAGAAATCATGGAAGTCAGGTTGGCCTGGGAGTCCAGATCAACGAACAGCACCTTCTTTCCCATCTTGGCCCACGCCTCGCCGATGGCGACCGAGGTGGTGGTTTTTCCGACACCACCTTTGTTATTGGCAAAACAAACTGTATATCCCATAGTTATAACTGATTTTCGTATACAAATTTATATAAAAATATTTATACAGCAAAATATATTTATATAAAAATATATTTATATATGATGGTTTGTCGAGCATTAAAGCGAGAAAAAGAATTACCGGAACGCAGTCTTGCAAAGACAAGAACTGACTTTTGTAAAACGTTGATATTTAGATATTTATAAAGTTAAGGGTTGGATTTGTGCGAGTTTAATAATACCGGTTAAGGCGTATTAAAGTGAGAAAAAGAATACCGGCGGGGGAGGCCTTAAGAAACTCACCGCAGGGAGTTTTTGCGAGAAATAGAATAACATTTCAAAGGGAGCGGGTATTATTCGAGAAGCTTGGGAAAGAGGTTCCGGCAGAGCCAGTGCGTCCTGGAAAGAAGCTGGCCGGATCCACCAGGTTCCGGTGGGTGGCAGGAGAGAGGGCCGGTATTTGGGAGGACGGTCCCGGGCGCCGATTTCCCTCCTTTCTCTTTTTGAATTGTTTTATTCTTTATTGACATAACCTATTAATGTCTAACGGCTTTTACCGGCGCTTTTGTAACTGTTTGATTTTAGCGGTTTTGATTAGGAAAGGCGAAAAGGAATAAACGAGATGGGTAATACTCCCGGCGAGTTCTGGAATCCTCCCGGTGCCCTATTTTGCGGGGTGGGGAAGGTTTCACGCATATTGGCGAGATTTGGAATACTTTCCAGCTTCCGCTGGTGTTCCCGCCTTCCTTCCTTTGCTTTTTGAGTTATCTTTTATTCTGTATTTACATAACCTATTAATGTCTTAACAGCACTGAACGTTATGTTTTCAATTTGTTCATTCTCAGATATTTCGAAGCGCCCCTGTTTTCTTTTTTACGAGGTATGGATTACGCCAGCGCGAGTTTTGGAATACTGATAGAGCCCGTTTTTGCGAGTGGCGTATTACTTATTTATTTGTGCGAGAAAAAGAATACTTCTTGATATATGGAAGCCTTCTCCCTGTGCGTTTCATGGATGGTTTCGCTATCTTGTGTCAGTTCAGCGTTTTCGTCATCTTTGTTGCCTCCAGGGGCGCCAATTCTTCAAGTCCTGTCATGTCCTTGTGCTGGTGACTGGGCGCGGAAATAACGGTCCCGGGCAAAAGTGGCTCCCATACGCTTAATTTGCCTTTTTTGCTCGTTTTTCATCTTTATTTGACGAGTTTTAGAATACTCAATTTGCCGTAAAAACGCCTTATTGCTCTCGCAAATTTCAAACTTGATTTTGTATTTTCCCCGAATTCGTTTACCTTTGTCTCAGCAAAATAGTTTGCTGCAGGATTCTTTTTATCGTATAATATGGCACAGGCCAACCAGAACAAGGAGGTCATCTCGAAGGAGGTTGTCGAATCGTACATCTTCTCGACGGTGCGCCATGATTTCGGCATTTACTCCGAGCGTCTTCTCCTCAGGCTCGTGGAGCTCGCGCAGCGTGAGGTGCACGGATTGGATTTCAAGAACGGAACCAGCATAGGCAAGGTCGAAGTAGGGGAGTGGGGAGACGCCGAGATCGTGGTTCCTGTGAAGGACATCCTTTCCGGTGAGGATGACAAGAACTATACGAAAGCCAAGCAGGCTGTGAGAAACCTCATGGGGCGTTTCCTCGAGTATGAGGACGAGCAGACCTACCGCGCCACCCAGATTCTCAATGAGGTGGACGTGGACAAGGTCGCCGGCAAGATGCTCATCCGTGTGAACCGCAATATCTGGAAGGCCATGCTGGATTTCTCGAAAGGCTTCCGCAGCTATGAGCTCGAGACGGCCGTTAAGCTCCGCGGCAAGTACTCGCTCCGCATCTACAAGCTTATCAGCAAGCAGTCCAGTTCCATCACCTACTCGATAGCTGAGCTCCGCGCCATGTGGGGGCTGACCGACAAATACAAGAAGGTCGACGACTTCATCAAGAACACCATCGTAAGCGCCAAGGAGGAGCTCGACCGCGTGAGCCCCTACACCTTCGAGTATGTCACCAACTCCTCCAAGAGCGCCGAGGCAAACAAGGGACGCAAGGGCCGTCCGGCTGTGACCTCCATCACGTTCTTCCCCAAGCGCCGGATGGCGAACGAGTCCACGGATGCCGTCCGCAAGCAGGTCGACCCGTCGATGCTCCTGGACCGCGAGCTGTACATGATCCTGAAGAACAAGTTCGAATTCGACGCCCAGGGGATCCGCGCGAACATCACCCTTTTCGACATCGCCCAGAAAGAGTGCGACGACATCCTTGATTTCCTGGACAAGATAGCTCCGGCAGCCCTGAGGGCGGCCAATGTCCAGGGCTATGTGGTGAACGCCACCCGCAAGCATCTCAAGGAGAAGCTCGGCATCGTCATCGACGGCACGATGGTACTCAGGGACAAGCCGTCCGTGGCATCGAGCCAGGATATGCGCACCGGCCAGAAGGAGCCGGCCAGCCTCAAGGATATTATCGGTGGGGCGGATATCCAGTAGGCCTCCACGTCAGTTTACAAATGTAATCCGGTTCCGCCAGGCGGGGCCGGTTTTCTTTTAGCAGGGTAGGGGAGAGACCCGGGGCGGCGCTCCCCATGTGAAGCATCACTTCAGATAGCATCCCGGAGATGGGAAATTTCATGGGAGATGTTTGTTTTATTTTTCTTGGTTTTTGTTTTGGATTCCAACAAATTTATTATATTTTTGTTGTAGGAATGGATACGATAGAAACAGATATTCTCAGGCGTCTTTCAAGAAAAGGCCGCGGGCGGATATTCTTCGCCCAGGAGTTCTATGACCTCTATCCGGAGAGCAGCGTCCGCTACAGCCTGTCGAATCTCGTAGAGGATGGGCAGGTGGCACGCCTCGCTAGGGGAGTGTTCTGCTATCCGAAGCTTTCGGAGCACGGGATGAGGATGCTTCTCCCGGATACAGACGAGATAGCGCGGGCGGTCGCCGCGAAGACCCGCGTGAGGATAGCGCCATACGGGGACCAGGCAGCCTACCTCGTTGGGCTCACTGGCATGCAGATCTCATCGACCACCTACATAACCGACGGAGCGCCACGGAAGATACGCCTTTCGAACGGACGCTCGATAGAGTTCCGCCACACATCTGAGATGCGCATCTTCGCCTTTCACTGCCGCAAGATGCAACTCCTGTCAAACGCCATCCGCGCCCTCGGCAGGGATCAGATAGGAATCGAGGAGAAGGAGACGATAAGGTGGCACCTGGATGGGGTGAGCGGGGAGGAGTTCAACGCCGACCTGCAGCTCTGCCCGGAATGGGTGCGGGAAATCCTCCTTGACCTGAAAGCAAACTAAACTGTACCATGAGAAGAATACTAATTCTACTGATTACGATAGCGCTCACTCTTCCCGCCGCCGCGCAGGTGGGCCGGTACAAGAGCCTAAAGACCATCTACCCCGGCTACTCCCTCAAGTTCGACACGGCAAGCGGGGAGCTCGCGGCCATGCACCTGGATGAGGAGACGGGCTTGATGAAGGAGGAGATCATCTCAAGGCGACTAAGCCATGGACGCAAGGTCGGGCGCTATGAGCTGCGACGCGGCGTGCGCATCGCCTCGTATCAGATTTTCGACACATCCACAGGAGAGTACACGACCGTCAAGTGGACGCCAAAGGAATACGAGGCGGACCGGATCGGCGGACAGGTGGACACGGCCATCACCAAGACGGTGGAGAAAATCCGGCAGCTGCTGAAGGGACTCGAAGAGACTCTCAAAGAAGCCGACCACTCCGGTCGCGATACCATCGTCAGGGCCGGCTCCGCCCCTGCCCGCCAGCAGCACAGGATCTGAATCACACGCTCCCGGGATACACAGGACAGAAGCAGGAGCCGCCGGTGAAGTACCCGCGGCTTTTATTGTGGACCGGCCATGGACAACAGGGGGAGAATTCCCAAAAAAAGACTATATTAGCAAATAAATCGTTTCGTTATGGATATTCTTTTTTTAAGCACTGAACGGTTACAACAACTAAGGGTTATATGTTCAGACAACCTTCTGCGTAATGTGTTAGAATCATTTGCTGACAATCATAAAATAGTTGTCAGTTCAAAAGAACAACCTTCTGGTTTATGGTGTCTTTACGATTTTCTTAAAGAGCCGCCATGTCATAGGATAAATAAGGCTCGTGTTTTTATTGCGTTTGCTTTTTGTGGCGGTTTCTTTCAGTTTGAAGAGGGTGTAAATATGTTTGGAGATACAAATGTATTGTGTGAGTTACTAAAGAGGCAATGCATTACCCAAGATGAATATGATTCTTTCATTCATTCAATTTATGAAGCTAGATATGAAGGAAAATCATTGAAGTTTGATTTATTTCAATAAACAAGTAACGCACCCCGAATAGGTTGCGTTTCTTACATTTAGGGTAAACACATATATAGTTCCCTTTAATTTGCTATCTTAGACCACTGATAGATAACACGCCATACCCTTTTTACGCAGCCATGGAAGAACCCGTCTTGAATGCCCATAACAAACAGGAATACCCGCCGATGCATACGGCCGAGCATATCCTCAATGCGACCATGGTCCGGCTCTTCGGTTGCCCGAGGTCCCGTAACGCCCATATCGAGCGGAAGAAATCCAAGTGTGACTATCTCCTGCCGGAGGCTCCCTCACAGGAGAAGGTCGCGGAGATAGAGGCAGCCGTCAACGAGGTCATCGCCAGGGGACTTCCCGTCACCGCCGAGTACGTGACCAGGGAGGAGGCCGCCGGGATGGTGGATCTGAGCAAGCTGCCCGAGGATGCTTCTCCCACCCTCCGCATCGTCAGGGTGGGGGACTACGATGCTTGCGCGTGCATCGGCGCCCACGTCGCGAATACCTCCGAGATCGGGACCTTCACCATTCTCAGCCACGACTACGAGTCCGGCCGCTGGAGGGTAAGATGGAAAGTATCACAGTAAAGCATGCGCCCATGAGAAAAAGAATCCTCACCATCACCTCGGCCGCGATAGAGCTCCTCCTTGCCAGCTGCCACGACAGGCCCCACTACTGGAAGGGAGCCGACATCGGCTGGGCCACCGAGTACGAGTCCCGGGGCTTGAAGTTCTTCAACAGAGACGGGGAAGAGAGGGAGTGCACGGCCCTCATGAAGGAACTCGGGCTGGATGCCGTCCGCTTCCGCGTCTGGGTGGATCCCTCCCGGCATGGCAACTGGAACTCCAAGGAGGATCTCCTTGTCAAGGCACGAAGGGCCCGCGACCTCGGGATGGCCGTCATGGTGGACTTCCACTACAGCGATTTCTGGGCCGACCCCAAGAAGCAGAACATCCCCGCGGCATGGAGCGGAAAGTCTTATGAGGAAATCAAGGCCCTTCTCGCGGAGCACACGAGGGATGTCCTCTCCGCGCTCAAGGCCGAGGGGATAGAGCCCCGGTGGGTGCAGGTCGGCAACGAGACCTCCAATGGCTTCCTCTGGACCGTCAAGGGCAACCAGTGGGGAGACCCCGTCCCCGACTCCCTCGGGAGGGTGACCATCCTGGAGTCCGTCGGCCACCTGAAAGAGAACCCCAGGCAGTACGCCGGTCTCTTCAAGGCCGGGTATGATGCCGTCAAGGAGGTGCTCCCTAAGGCGAAGGTCATCGTCCACCTGGATAACGGCTTCTACCAGCCGCTCTATGACAGCAACCTCGATACGCTTGCGAAGTACGGTGCCAAGTGGGACATCGTCGGCATGTCACTGTACCCCTATTGGGCCCTCGACAGCGGGCTGGAGACGGATGAGGAGGAGGCCATCACGCACTGCATGCTCAACATCGTGCACGTCTGGGAGAAGTACCGCACGCCCGTGATGATCGTGGAGACCGGCTTCGAGGTGGACGAGAGCCATCCCGAGGTGATGGAGAAGGGGAGGGAGCAGCTGCGCCGCATCATCCGGGAGTCCAGGGCGACGGGACACTGCGAGGGGATCTTCTACTGGGAGCCGGAATGCCGTCCTTTCCAGTACCGGCTGGGGGCATTCGACTCGGAGGGGAGACCGACCGTCATCATGGACGGGTTCAAATAGGGGAGACAGGGAACTGCATTCCACCACAATATGAGAAACAAAGAATAATCATAACTCAACAGCAAATAATCATGATTCTTTCAACTACACCGTCCATTGAAGGACATACTATCACGCAGTACAAAGGAGTCGTCTTTGGCGAAGTGATTTCCGGCGTGAACTTCCTTAAAGATTTCGCCGCAGGCATCCGCAATTTCGTAGGGGGCCGTTCCGGTTCCTACGAAGACGAACTCATAAAGGCCCGTAACCAGGCTATGGAAGAGATGGAGAGCCGGGCTCGTGCACTTGGCGCCGATGCTATAGTCGGCATCGACCTGGACTATGAAGTGCTGGGGGCGGATAATGGCATGCTTGTAAATTGCCACCGAAAAGTGAACAGTTTTGCCAACGAAAGTTGAACAGGTAAAGACCTGTTTGCAAAGGTATTCATTTTTCTGGTTTTTGCTTCATTTTTCTTTCTTTCATCCATTTTTCAGTA
>Ga0310695_10007182_pt1 | contig 17900 bp, 15 predicted proteins | sample RumenRJG_04DNA_FD_203882 | JGI IMG/M metagenome (GOLD analysis project Ga0310695, IMG submission 203882) | Bovine rumen microbial communities from Lethbridge, Alberta, Canada - RJG_04 (v2) (version 2) | ecosystem: Host-associated > Mammals > Digestive system > Stomach > Rumen | place: Canada...
TGGAATCAGTACCAGTGCATGGTCACCTTCAATATGAGCCGTTCGGCAAGCTACTATGAGAGCGGCATGGGCCGCGGCATGGGCTTCCGGGATTCCTGCCAGGACCTGCTGGGCTTTGTGCATATGATCCCCGAGCGGGCGCGCGAGCGCATCCTGGATATCGCCGCCACGCAGTTTCCCGACGGCAGCGCCTACCACCAGTACCAGCCTCTGACCAAGAAGGGCAACCTCGCCGTGGGCAGCGGCTTCAACGACGATCCCCTCTGGCTCATCGCCGGGACGGACGCCTACCTGCGTGAGACGGGCGACTGGGGCATTCTGGACGAGCAGGTGGATTTTGACAACGATCCTGCGCTTGCCCAGCCCCTGCTGGAGCATCTGCGCCGCAGCTTTCAGTATACCTGCACCCACCTCGGCCCCCACGGCCTGCCGCTCATCGGCCGGGCCGACTGGAACGACTGTCTGAACCTCAACTGCTTCTCCGCCCACCCCGGCGAGAGCTTCCAGACTACCGGCCCCAGCGAAGGGCCTGTGGCGGAGAGCGTGTTCATCGCGGGCATGTTCGTCAAATACGGGCGCTGCTGGGCGGAGATCTGCCGCCATGTCGGTCTGCCTGATGAGGCGGACGAGGCTCTTAATGAAGTGGCAAAGATGGAAGCGGCCGCGCTGGACGCCGGCTGGGACGGCGCGTGGTTCCGCCGCGCCTTTGACGCCTTCGGCCACGTCGTCGGCGGCAAGGAGTGCGAGGAGGGGCAGATCTTCATCGAGCCCCAGGGCATGTGCGTCATGGCGGGCATCGGCAAAGAGACCGGCGAGGCGGCAAAGGCCATGAAGAGCGTGGAGGAGCGGCTCGATACCAAATACGGCATCGTGCTTCTGAACCCCGCCTACACCCGTTATCACCTGGAGCTCGGCGAGATCTCCAGCTATCCCCCCGGATACAAGGAAAACGCGGGCATCTTCTGCCACAACAATCCCTGGATCGTCTGTGCCGAGGCGGAGCTCGGCCACGGCGACCGTGCCTTCCAGGTCTACCGCCGCACCGCCCCCGCCTTTATCGAGGACATCAGCGACGTCCACCGCACCGAGCCCTATGTCTACAGCCAGATGGTTGCGGGCAAGGACGCGCCGAGCTTCGGCGAGGCAAAAAACTCCTGGCTCACCGGCACGGCGGCCTGGTCGTTTCTGTCGGTCTCCCAGGCGATTCTCGGCGTGAAGCCCGCCCTCGACGGCCTGGCGCTTGACCCCTGCGTCCCCGCCGGCTGCCGGGATTACACCGTGACGCGCCGCTTCCGCGGGGCTGTGTACCACATCCATGTCAGAAACCCCCAGGGTGTGCAGCACGGCGTTAAAGAGCTGAAGCTGAACGGCAAGACCCTCGACGGCGCCCTGATCCCGCCCCAGGCGCCCGGCACGGAAAATACCGTGGAGCTTCTGATGGGCTGAGCGGACAAATGCATACAGAATAAAATGAGCCCTGCGGCAGCTTCGCCGCAGGGCTTATCAGCTTGTCAAAAAATCCTTATGAGGACTTTTTTGACTGCGCTTTCCCGCCGAGCATTTTGCTTGAGGCAAAATGCTGTTATCTGAAAAGTCTTGCATGGCAAGTCTTTTCAGACGGCGGTTTATTGTATTCGAGGTGGGTCTTGCCCCCTCGAGCTCCCCCGCGGCTCTGTTATCATACGTTGTCGCAAGGTTTTTACCGGTCTCAAGAGCCCTGCGGCAGCTTCGCCGCAGGGCTCATTCATTATTATAATGTATTATTCAAAATCCAGCACGCGCTTCATGCGCACGAGGGTCAGGCGGTTGCGGATGGCGGCGGAGATGTCCAGCATCTCGTCGGCGAGGGCCGGGTCGATGCCGATATGCTCCGGCAGGTACTTGCAGCCGCAGTCGGAGTAGAGCTTCTCCATCTCCTCGACGGAGGGCAGCGCATCCAGCATGGCCTTGATTTCGTCCCAGTGATCCACGATGTTCTGGGGATCGAAGGTACCGAGCACGTCATGCTCGTTCTCCTTCATGATGCCGTCCGCCAAACGCTCGCCGAACTTTTCCACGACCCAGTCGCGGGTGAGCGGCACGAAGGGCTTGGCCTTGGGCTTCATGCCGGCCAGCTTGTGGTACTCGCGGATGCAGGCGAAGGTGCCGACGCCCACGCACTCGCCGTGGATGCCCTCGGCCTTCTCAAAGCGCGGCGGCTTCATCTCCACCAGGTGGGCCATCAGATGCTCGGCACCGGAGGCCGCGCGGGAGTTGTCCATGAGCTGCATGGTCAGGCCGCTCTCCATCTGGGCCATGGTCATGGCCTCGTGGTCGGCAATACCGGTGGCGGCGTATTTGTCGGCCGCGTCCCGCATGAGCTTCAGGGCATGCTCGGCAAGCTCCGCCACCATGGGGCAGAAGTACTCGCCGTCGACCAGGTGGGACATGCGCCAGTCGGCAAGCGAGGTGTACTTTGCCAGAATGTCGTTGATGCCGCTTGCGATCAGGCGCTTCGGCGCGCCGCCGATGATGTCAAGGTCGGCGACCACCAGCACGGGGGCACACATGGGGGTGGACTTTTTCTGCCCGTTCATGATGGCCGAGCAGATGTTGGCCGTGAAGCCGTCGGAGGAGGCGAGGGTCGGGATCGCCACAAAGGGGATGCCGAGCTTGAAGGCGGGGTAGCGGCCGAAGTCCATGATGGTGCCGGCGCCGACGGCCACGATGACCTCGGGTCTGTCCAGATCCTTCATCATCTTCTCGATGAGGATATCCTCTGCGCGCAGGCCGTTGGGGTCAAGGACGATGTTCTGGTCGGCCTTGACGTGCTTGCCCTCGGTGAGCTTCCAGGTGATCTCATCATAGACCACCGTGCGCCGCCCGGTCAGGCCCAGCTCCTGCATATACTCTTCAAAATGCTCGATCGCCTTCTCGGCCACGACCACCTTGCGGGTCTCCAGGGTATGTTCTCGTCCGCAGACGCATTTGCCGGTATATTGTTCGCAGTTCATAATCATAGGGCATTACCTCCAAATTATCCATTTAACAGGGAATGTATATACAGTGTACCATATTGGAAAGGCGCGGACAAGGGGGCGAAACGCAGAATTCCCGCCGTTTTTTCCGGTCAATTTTCACAAGCGGCGGACGCCATCGCCGGAAAAGTTGTCAGAATAAGAAAAAATAAATCCATCCGCTTGACAGTTTCGATTTGCCGTGCTAAAGTGAAAGCACTTTCAGAGAAGGAGAAGCAGCAATGTTTGGAAGCTTTTTCTACAGCTCCAATAAGCAGGGCTCAGCCGACGCAGGGTTTGAGTCTGCCTCTTTCTGCGCTTCTTTCTTCGCCGTCCTTCTGCTTCTTGTTGACACTGTGCTTGCAGTGTCAATTTTTGTTTCCGCGGATATTTTGGCGGCCCTGTGCATTTTCGCCGTATTCGGATTGGTATGCGTATTTTTCCTGCGCGTACTGCTTCGAGACCCCGCAGCGAAACGATCAAAACCCCTCGCGGTTTCAATCTGATACACAGATTGGCCTCGACCGTTTTGGTCGGGGCCGATCTTTGTATATACCTTATTCAAAAGCAAATAAATTGAAAAGGAGAAAACACAATGAAGAAGACACTTGCACTCATCCTTGCCCTCACGCTCGTCTTCGCGCTGGCCGCTCCCGCTGCCTTCGCCGACGGCGCCATCAAGATCGGCGGCACCGGCCCTCTGACCGGCGGCGCTGCCATTTACGGCATGGCTGTCAAGAACGCGGCCGAGATCGCTGTGGAAGAGATCAACGCCAAGGGCGGCATTCAGTTCGAGCTTCGCTTTGAGGACGATACCCACGACGCCGAGAAGGCCGTCAACGCCTACAACACCCTGAAGGACTGGGGCATGCAGATCTCCACCGGCTCCGTCACCTCCAAGCCCTGCGAGGCGACCTCCGCTGAGACCTATGCCGACCGCATCTTTGCCCTGACTCCCTCCGCTTCCTCCGTTGCCACCGTCACCGGCAAGGACAACCAGTTCCAGATGTGCTTCACCGACCCCAACCAGGGCTCCGCTTCCGCTCAGTACATTGCTGACAAGAAGCTTGCCACCAAGGTCGCCGTGATCTGGAAGAACGACGATGTGTACTCCAAGGGCATCTATGAGACCTTCATGGCCGCCGCCCCCGGCCTCGGCCTTGAGGTTGTCAGCGACACCACCTTCAACGACGGCAACGCCACCGACTTCTCCGTTCAGATCGCCGACGCCCAGGGCAAGGGCGCAGAGCTGGTCTTCCTCCCCATGTACTATGACGCCGCTTCCCTGATCCTCACCCAGGCCAGCGCCGCGGGCTACGCCCCCATCTGGTTCGGTGTTGACGGCATGGACGGCATCCTCTCCCTCGAGGGCTTCGACACCTCCCTGGCCGAGGGCGTTTACCTGCTGACCCCGTTCAACGCTGACTCCGAGGACGAGGCCACCAAGGCCTTCGTCGCCAAGTACCAGGAGAAGTTCGGCGAAATCCCCAACCAGTTCGCCGCTGACGCTTACGACGTGATCTACGCCTACGCTCAGGCCTGCGAGGCAGCCGGCGTCACCGCCGACATGAGCGCCGAGGAAATCTGCGACGCCATGATCAAGCAGTTCACCACCATGACCTTCAACGGCCTGACCGGCGAGGGCATGACCTGGGCCGCTGACGGCACCGTCACCAAGAGCCCGAAGGGCATGATCATCGAGAACGGCGCTTACGTCGGCATCGACTGATCCCGGACAGCATTATTAATGCGGCAATAAAATAATCGTAAATCCTTTCTGACTGTGCAAATCATTGCCGCATTAATAGTTGCCATTTTTTTCGGTTGCCGCGTCAGCGGCGAGAAAAATGGCATAATATGATCTTATTACTCCGGCTGCACAAGCTTTTGATTTGCGAATATTTAATCGCCGGAGTAATAAAACCAAACGGAGTGCGGGCGGTCACCCGCCCGCACTCCGCGCAATACATCACCGCACGAAACGCTGACGAAAAGATCAGGCTTTTGGCTGAGCTTTTCGGGAGCGTTTCGTCCAGTACATACAGAGGTGAAACATGAGCTTTCTGAACTTTCTGATCAGCGGCATCAGCCTCGGCAGCATTTACGCCATCATTGCCCTGGGCTATACCATGGTCTACGGCATCGCCAAGATGCTGAACTTCGCCCATGGCGACGTTATCATGGTGGGCGCGTATGTGTGCTTCTTTGCCGTCACCAAGAATAATCTCCCCCCGGTTCTGGGCATCCTGCTGGCTGTGGCGCTTTGCACGGCCCTCGGCATCATCATCGAGAAGCTGGCCTACAAGCCCCTGCGGCAGGCCACGTCCCTCGCCGTGCTGATCACGGCCATCGGCGTGAGCTACTTTCTCCAGAACGCAGCCCTGCTGCTCTGGACGCCGAACCCCAAGATCTTCCCCAATCTGTTTGCCCGCGTGGTGGACGGAAAGAAGGTCAACGGCTTCCAGCTCTTTGACGGGCAGCTTCGCATCTCCTATGTCACGGTCGTCACCATTGTGGCCTGCATCGTGATTATGGTTGCCCTCACGCTCTTCACCGGCCGGACCCGCATCGGCAAGGCCATGCGCGCCTGCTCCGAGGATAAGGGCGCAGCCCAGCTCATGGGTATCAACGTGGACACCACCATCTCCATCACCTTTGCCATTGGCTCGGGCCTTGCCGCCATCGCGGGCGTACTGCTCTGCTCGGCCTACCCGACGCTGGTGCCGACTACCGGCTCCATGCCCGGCATCAAGGCCTTTACCGCCGCGGTGTTCGGCGGCATCGGCTCCATCCCCGGGGCGCTGCTGGGCGGCCTGCTGCTGGGCATTATCGAGATTCTGGCCAAGGCCTATATCTCCACCCAGATGTCCGACGCCATCGTGTTTCTGGTGCTGATCATCGTCCTGCTGGTCAAACCCGCGGGTCTGCTCGGCAAGAAGATCCATGAGAAAGTCTGAGGTGAGCGGCATGAGACTGAACAAAACCTCAAGAAAGAATTATCTGACCTATGGTGTGGTCATTGCGGCCTATATCATCATGCAGGTCGTGGCAAAGGGCGGCCATCTGAGCTCTTCTCTCAAGGGTATGCTGGTTCCCATCTGCGCGTATGTGGTCATGGCTGTCTCCCTGAACCTGACGGTCGGCATTCTGGGCGAGCTGTCGCTGGGCCATGCGGGCTTTATGAGCGTCGGCGCTTTCATGGGCACCACCGCCGCCATCGCCCTGCAGAACGCGATCCCTTCGGCGCCGCTGCGCCTGACCATCGCCCTGCTTGTGGGCGCGGTCTTTGCGGCCATCGTGGGATTTCTCGTGGGCATCCCGGTTCTGCGCCTCAACGGCGACTACCTGGCCATTGTGACCCTGGCCTTCGGCGAAATAATCAAGAGCATTTTCAATAACCTCTATCTCGGCATTGACTCTAACGGTCTGCACATGAGCCTGCTGGAAGACAAGACCCACCTGGCTGAGGGCGGCAAGCTCATCATCGCCGGGCCCATGGGCATCGGCGGCATCAAAAAGATTGCAAACTTCTCGGCGGGCATTATTCTGATCCTGATCTGCCTGGTTGTGATCTTCCACCTGGTCAACAGCCGTCAGGGCCGCGCCATCATGGCCGTGCGCGACAACCGCATCGCCGCAGAGTCCGTCGGCATCAACGTCACCCACTATAAGATGATGGCTTTCGTGACCTCCGCCGCCATGGCGGGCGCCGCAGGCGCGCTTTTCGCGCTGAACTATTCCACCATCGTCGCCAACAAGTTTGACTTCAACACCTCGATCCTGGTGCTGGTGTTCGTGGTCTTTGGCGGTCTCGGCAATATGCTTGGCTCCGTGATCGCGGCGGCAGCCCTGACCATTCTGCCCGAGGCGCTGCGCAGCTTTGCAAGCTACCGCATGCTGATTTACGCCATCGTCCTGATCCTCGTGATGCTGGCCACCAACAATCCCACCCTCAAGGGCTTCTTTGCCGCTCTGCGCACCAGATTCGGCAAGAACAGTGAAAGCGAAAAGGAGGCGAGCGGGACATGAGCAGTAACACCCCCAAAAATAAACGCAAGCCGGGACTCGAGACCGTCTCCCCTGTCGTGCCGGTGCAGACCACCTATTACGTTCCGGAGCGCGACGTGGACAAGTCGCCCATTCTCCAGTGCATCAACCTCGGCATCTCCTTCGGCGGCCTGAAGGCCGTGGAGGACTTCAACCTCACCCTCGGCCGCACCGAGATTGCGGGTCTCATCGGCCCGAACGGCGCCGGCAAGACCACGATCTTTAACCTTCTGACCAAGGTCTACCAGCCGACCCACGGCACCATCCTGCTTGACGGCAAGGACACGGCCAACATGACCACCGCGCAGGTAAACCGCGCCGGCATCGCCCGCACCTTCCAGAATATTCGCCTGTTTCACAACCAGACCGTGCTGGATAACGTCCTCATCGGCCTGCACAATGAGATGGACTATCTGATGCCCTCCGCGATCCTGCGTCTGCCCAGCTACTGGCGCGCCGAGAAGATCGCCCGGAACCGCGCCATGGAGTACCTGGCCCTCTTCCATCTGGATCAGCACGCGGACGAGCTGGCAGGCTCCCTGCCCTACGGCGCACAGCGCAGGCTTGAGATCGCCCGCGCCCTGGCGACGAACCCCTCCCTCCTCCTGCTCGACGAGCCTGCAGCGGGCATGAACCCCTCCGAGACGGCGGAGCTCATGGAGAACATCGTCAAAATCCGCGACACCTTCCACATTGCGATCCTCCTCATCGAGCATGACATGAGCCTTGTCATGAATATCTGCGAGGGTATCGCCGTGCTGAACTTCGGCCGCCTGATCGCCAAGGGCAACGCCGACGCGATCCGCAACGATCCCACCGTGGTCGAAGCCTATCTCGGCAGAAAGGGGGCCAAGGAATAATGCTCAAGGCAGAAGATCTGAATGTTTACTACGGCCCCATCCACGCCGTCAAGGGCGTGAGCTTTGAGGTCAACGACGGCGAGGTCGTCACCCTCATCGGCGCAAACGGCGCGGGCAAATCCACCTCGCTCAAGACCGTCTCCGGCCTGATGCGCAGCCGCGGCGGCAAGATCGAATTCATGGGCAAGAGCATCGCCAACACCCCGGCCCACAAAATTGTCGAGCTCGGCATCGCCCACGTCCCCGAGGGGCGGCGCATTTTCACCAGCATGACCGTGGAGGAGAACCTGGATATGGGCGCCTTCACCGTGCGCGGCGGCAACATTGAGGCCGACAAGGAGCGCGTGTTCGAGCAGTTCCCCCGCCTCAAGGAGCGCCGCAAGCAGATTGCGGGTACGCTCTCCGGCGGCGAGCAGCAGATGCTGGCCATGGGCCGCGCGCTCATGTCCCACCCCAAGCTCCTGATGCTGGACGAGCCCTCCATGGGTCTCGCGCCGATTCTGGTCGAGCAGGTGTTTGACATCATCAGCGCCCTGCACAAGGCGGGCACGACCATCCTGCTGGTGGAGCAGAACGCGGAAATGGCGCTCTCCATCGCGGATCGCGCCTACGTCATGGAGACGGGCCGCATCACCCTCAGCGGCACCGGCAAGGAACTGGCCGCCAGCGAAGAGGTGCAGAAGGCCTACCTCGGCGGCTGATATCAAAAAAGATAACGGCTATGATATGGGTTTTTCCCGTATCATAGCCGTTTTTTATTCCGTTTTCAGCGGGATATCCTCCCGCCGCACCTTGTTCCAGTCGAACACCGGCACGAGCTCCCTTGCGGAGACCGGCGCGTCGGTATCCGTCAGGCCGCAGAGATATGCGAGCTGACCAACCAGCTCTTCCGGGCGGTACTGCTTTCTCAGCACCTCCGTGCTGAGACTCCCAAGCCGTTTGGAGAGCTTGCCCGCCCCGCCGGTGAGCAGCGGACAGTGGCAGTAGTCCGGGGCTGTACCGCCGAGCGTCTCAATGAGCCACTTTTGCCGCGGCGCGGAGGAGAGCAGATCGCGCCCGCGCACGACCCGCGTCACGCCCATGAGCATGTCGTCCACGCTCACCGCGAGCTGATAGGCGAAAACGCCGTCAGCCCTGCGGACGATGAAGTCGCCGCCCTCCCGCGCCGGATTCTGGGTATAGGGGCCATAGTGTCCGTCCGTGACCGTGATGGCCTCATCGGGGCTCCTGAGCTTCCAGGCGGGCTTCCGGTCTGAGGACAGCCGCAGGGTCTCCCGCTCGGCCTTGCTCAGACGGGCGCAGCGGCAGCCGCTGTCAAACTCCCGCTCCCCCGGATGGGGCGCGGAGGCAGCCGCCAGGCGCTCGCTGCGGCTGCACCAGCAGGGATAGACCAGCTCCCGCCCAAGAAGCGTCCGAAAAGCGTCCTCATAGATCTCCGTCCGCTTTGACTGGGCATAGGCCGCGTCCTCCGGCCAGCCCCGATCCCAGTCGAGACCCAGCCAGCGGAGGTCCGCCGCCATGGCCTCGGCATAGACAGGCTTGGAGCGCGCGGGATCCAGATCCTCCATGCGAAAGACCATCTCCCCGTTCCGGCTCCGGCAGTCCAGCCACGCAAGCAGCATCGCCAGGAGATTGCCGAGGTGCATGTAGCCCGACGGGCTCGGCGCGAAGCGGCCGACAACGTTTGCCGTCATCTCGCCTCGTCGAGCAGCAGGGGCGTCCCGTCGCACAAGAGCTTCCCGCCCTCCACGCGCACCGTGTTCCCGCCGATGTGGTTATAGTAGTCCCCGTCCGCGAGCGGTACCGCGACCTTCGCGCTGCGGCCCCGGAGGGAGAAAACGCCGACACAGTGGCGCTCGGGCCCAAAGCGCTCCATGACCGCGACCTTGTGCGCGTCGTCCGCCGTGGCCCAGAAGCTGTCCTCCCCGGTGAAGAGGGCTTTTTTCGCCGCCGCCAGCTTTTTCATCAGCGGCATGAGGGACTTGCCCGTCTCCCGGTTGATCGTCTCTTTCTCAAAGAGGCTCGGCAGGTGCTCGTCGGCCCACTCCTGTCCGGCGTAGATGAGCGTCGTGCCCTTGAGAAAATAGAGCATCGCCGTCCAGTTCACCAGCGCCTCCATGTCCGTGACGACGGAGGCGATGCGCGGCTGGTCGTGATTCTCCAGGCAGCGCATTTTGTTGTAGTTGTCGGGGTACAGCGCCTCCTGGAAGTTCAGCATGTCGGTCCAGTGGGACAGCGGGCACTCGCCGCGCAGGAGCTTGTCGAACACCTCGCGGATGTCGTAGTCGTATTCCATGTCGAAGGCCTCAAAGCCCTCGCTGTCGCGCATGGCGGACATGCCAAGGCGGCGGGCCTTGCAGCCGAAGCTCAGGTGTACGCTCTCGGCAAGCCAGATGCAGGCGGGGTTTACCTGCTTGACCGCCGTGCGCGCGGCCTTCCAGAACTCGAGGGGCACGAGGCTTGCCACATCGCAGCGGAAGCCGTCCACGATGGAGGCCCAGAAGCGCAGGGATTCGATCTGATAGTCCCAGAGCGCATGGTTCGTATAGTCCAGGTCGATGACGTCGGCCCAGTCGCCGTAGCGGTTGCCGGGCTTGCCCTGGGCGTCGTGGTAGAAAAATTCCGGGTGCGTCTGATACAGGATCGAATCGGGCGAGGTGTGGTTGTACACCACGTCGATCATGACCTTCATGCCGCGCGCGTGGATCTCCTTCACCAGCGCCTTGAAGTCCTCCAGGGTGCCGTAGGCGGGGTTTACGTCCCGGTAGTCGCGGTTTGCGTAGGGGCAGCCGAGGCTCCCCTTCTTCCCCTCGACGCCGATGGGGTGGATGGGCATGAACCAGATGACGTCCGTCCCGAAGGAGCGGATGCGGTCAAGATCTGGGATCATGGCGCGGAAGGTGCCCTCCGGCGTATGGGCGCGAACGTATACGGAATAAATGACCTGCGTCTGTAAACTGCGGTCGGTGTCAATGGCCATGGGTGGTTCCTCCTGTGTGTTTTTTCTTATCTTATCACAAAAACGCCAGCAAGCAAAGGGCAAAAACCTTCCGCCTGCCGGCTGTTCGTATCATTCACGTCAGGTACTCTCGCGCTCAACCAGAGATACCGCAAAGCTTAAATGCTGCGCGCCGGTCTTCTTGCCGTCCGGCGCTTCGATCTCCTCTATGATCATTTTTGCCGCCTTTGCGCCCATCTCGTGCGCGGGCATCTCCATGGAGGTCATGGAGGTTTCAAGCATGGCGCCAACCTCGTGCCCCGTCAGGCTCATCACGCGCACCTGATCCGGGATGCGGATGCCGCGTTCGGACAAAGCCCGAATGGCGCCCAGACCCTGCACATCCACCGAGGCAATGATGGCATCCAGCCCCGGCGTCTCATCCAGAAGCTGCTGCGTGCACTCATAGCCGTATTCAAAGGTGTTGACCGTTCTGCCGCTCTCACTTGTGATCTCTGCAAGCCCCAGCTCCTGCACGGCGCGTTTGTAGCCGTCCCAGCGCAGCTTATACGGCGCAAGGTGCTGCGCCCCGTCGATAATGCCGATCCGGCGGCAGCCTTTCTTATACAAATACTGTACCGCGTCGTAACCGCAGGCCTCATAGTCTGCCACGATGCTGCTGATTTTGGGGTCCTGGCGGCGCACGATCTGCAAAACGGCGACGCCGCTTGCCTGAATATCCCGCAGCAGGCGGCCGTTGCGCCCGGTGGCGGCGACAATGATTCCATCCACAAAGCCGCTGCGCAGGCGGTTGAGGCGTTCCTTTTCCACCTTGGGATCGTCCTCGGTGACACAGACCATGGTGGTGTAATCCAGGCGCTGCGCCTCGGCCTCAATTCCCTGCAGGATCTCCGAAAAGATTGCCAGGTGCAGGCGCGGCACGACGACGCCGATGGTGTGCCGCCGCCCTTGCCGCAGCGCCTGGGCCATGATGTTGGGGTGATAGCCCAACTCCTTGGCAGCGGCATAGATTTTCGCTTTCGTGTCCGGGTGCACATAGGAGGTGTTGTTGAGCGCACGGGATACCGTGCTCACATCCACACAGGCAAGCTTTGCCACATCTTTTAATGTCGCCATGTTCTCACTCTCCGTTATTTCCATGCAAATCTCTGCAAAATTCTGCAAACGATTGCATACTTCTTATTTCAACACTTATATTATACCCTTGTGAAAATTAAAACGCAAGTTAAACATGTCGCAGCAAGAATGAAAGCGTCCTTAAAAAGTGCACAAAATGATGCAAATAAACTTATGCAAAACGCCATTTTCGGCAATTTATTGCAGAAGGCATGCAAGAAATTGCAGACATGCCCAATTCGATTGACAAACTTTTTCCAACATGCTATAACGGCATTGTCAAGAGCAAACGTTTGCAGAAGCGAACGACGCCGGCGCGCGAGGCGCTCGAATCGCGGGATGCGGACACCGAAACAACTTTCAAATTATGATTGAATGAAAAGGAGAATATGATCATGGCTAAGGTTAAGACTTTCAAGACGATTTTCCCCGCTGTTTCCGTCCCCCTCAACGATGACTACAGCATCAACGAGAAAGAGTTCCGCGAGTATCTGCGCTGGATCAAGACCTTCTACGGCAAGGGAATCGAAGGCCTCGTCTGCAACGGCCACACCGGCGAGATCACCGGCCTGAGCCGTGCCGAGCGCAAAAGAGTCACCGAGATCTGCGCCGAGGAATGCGGCGACGTGATGACCATCATCTCCGGTGTCAACTGCGAGAACACCATCGAGTCCATCGAGATGGCCAAGGAAGCCAAGGAAGCCGGCGCTGACGGCATCCTGCTCATGCCGCCCCACATGTGGCTGCGCTTCGGCATGCACCCCGATGCCCCCTTCGAGTACATCAAGGACGTGGCTGAGGGCGCCGACATCGACATCATCATCCACCTCTACCCCGCCACCTCCAAGGCCTTCTACCCCGTCGAAACCCTGATCAAGATGTGCAAAGAGATCCCCCACGTCAAGTGCATCAAGATGGGCACCCGCGTCACCGCCATCTACGAGCATGACGTTCGCCTCCTGCGTCAGGAGTGCCCCGACATCTCCCTCATCACCTGCCACGACGAGACCCTGTGCGTGACCTGGTTCACCGGCATGGACGGCGCTCTGATCGGCTTTGCCGGCTGCGTGCCCGAGCTCATCTGCGGCGCATGGGAAGTCTTCCGCAATCCCGCGGAACACACCCTTAAGGAAGCCCAGGATTGGTCCAACCGCATCTACCACATCTCCCAGGCCATCTACGGCGGCGGCCAGCCCTCTGGTGAGGCCCATGCCCGCCTGAAGGAAGCCCTTGTCCAGCGCGGCATCTTCAAGAGCGGCCTCATGCGCCGTCCCGTCCTGCCTCTCAACCAGGAGGAGAAGGATTGGATCGCCCTCGGCCTCGAGCGCAGCCAGCTTCCCGAAGTCGATATGAAGCAGTTTGTGAAGTAATTTCATACGAATCTAAAAGAATGCGCCCTCCCTATGCAAGCAAAGAAGCCCGATAGGGAGGGCTTTTTTCACCGCTGTTTAACATAGTCTGTTGAAACGGAAGAAAAGGAGATTCCTATGGAAGAAAAGAAAACGACCGGCCTGATCGGTGAAAACGTAAAGAAGCTTCCCCTCGGCCAGCTCCTCAAGCGCATCGGCCCCGGCCTCATTGCCACCGGTATCGTCATCGGCCCCGGTGCTGTGACGACCGCCGCCATGCTCGGCGCAAACTACGGCTATGCCCTCATCTGGCTCATGTTCCCCATCATCTTCATGGGCATTACCTTTGTCATGACCACAAACTGGCTTGCCATCACCACCGGCATGCCCACCATCCACGCCATCCGTAAATACTACGGCAAGGGCGGCGCGTATACCGTCGGCATCGCGCTGTTTCTGGCCTGCCTGTTCTTCACCATGGGCAACATTTCCGGCACCGGTGCGGGCATGAATCTTGTTTTCGGCATCAACTGGAAGATCGGCTCTGCCATTATGATCGCCGTTGTTGTGTATACCTATTTCGCCAAAAACGTCTATAACAAGGTTGAGAAGCTTATCACCGCCTGCATCATCGTCATGATTCTGGCCTTCTATATCACGCTTTTCGGCGTGGGCGGCCCCAATGGCAAGGAATTTGCCGGCGGTCTCTTCGGCTTCAAGGTACCCGAGGGCAGCCTTGGCACCGCCCTGGCCTTTATCTCCACCAATGCCGCCATCACCACCGGTATTTACAACACCTATCTCGGCAAGGAGAAGAAGTGGAAAACGGATGACCTCTTCAACGGCGTCATGCTCACCGACGCGCTGGTGCACATGATCAGCGTCGTGCTCATCTCCGGCGCCATCATCCTTGTCGGCGCCATCGTCCTGCATCCCCAAGGGCTCTCCATCAAGGCCCCGGCCCAGCTTGCCGCCATGCTGGAGCCCATCATGGGCCCTGTGGCAAAGTACATTATGGGCTTTGCACTGCTGGGCGCGGGCTTCTCCTCTTTGCTTGCCAACACGCAGCGCGGCATGGTGCTGCTGGGCGCAGGCATCGAAAAGGAGTTCGGCCTGGAGAGCAAGTTCATCCGCTACGGCTGCCTGGCCTGCCTGGTTTTTGCCATGGTCATCTGCTACAGCTTCAACGGCTCTCCCACGCAGCTCATCCTGATTGCGAACATCGCCACCTCCATTGCCACCCCGGTCGGCGGTCTGTTCGTGCTGCTGCTCATCTGGCGCAAGGACGTCAACGAGGGCTACAAGGCTCCCACGGCGCTTCGCATCTGCATGACCATCAGCTATGTGTTCGTGCTGATCATGACCGTCTCCGCCTTCCAGAAGACCATCATCCCCGGCATCATGAAGCTCTTCGCCTGACAAAAAGAAGCCCGTGCGAATACGGTAAAAATGCCGTACTCGCACGGGTTTTTTTGATTTTTAAAGGATTTCCTGCCGCTTCGCAGTTGGAAGCTTACACCGTCTCGATTCGGATCACATTCGTATTCCCGCTCTGGCCGGAGGTGTTGCCGCCGGTCATGACCACGGTGTCGCCGTCGTCGAGGTTCAGCACGCGCTTTGCCTCCTTGAGGGCGAAGTAGTTGAGCACGTCCATGCTCGGGAACTGCTCGGTCAGAAGCGGGATGACGCCCCAGGAGAGGGCCAGCTTGTACCAGGCGCGCTCCCCGGTGGCAAGGCCGAGGATCGTGATGGGCGCGCGAAAGCGCGAGACCATGCGAACCGTCATGCCGCTGATGGACGTGACCACGATGGCCTTCGCGTCAAGGTCGATGGCCATGGTGCAGGCCGCGTGGGAGATGGCGTCCACCCGGTTGTGGATGGCGAAGGTCTGGGTGCGGAAGAGGCCGATGTAGTCGATGTGGCGCTCGGTCTCCTCGGCGATCTCGCTCATGATGCGCACGGCGTCCACCGGGTACTTGCCCGCGGCGGACTCGCCGGAGAGCATGATGGCGCTGGTGCCGTCGTAGACGGCGTTGGCCACGTCGCTGATCTCGGCGCGGGTGGGGCGGGGGTTGGAGATCATGCTCTCGAGCATCTCGGTCGCGGTGATGACGCGCTTGCCGAGCATGCGGCATTTGGTGATGAGGTATTTCTGGATGGCGGGCAGCTCGGTAAACGGCACCTCCACGCCGAGGTCGCCGCGGGCGACCATGATGCCCTCGCACACGGAGCAAATTTCGTCGATGTTATCCACGCCCGACTGGTTCTCGATCTTGGCGATCACGTCGATGTCGCCGCCGCCGTTTGCCTTGAGGAAGGTCTTGAGATCGACGATGTCCTGCTTGCAGGAGACGAAGGAGGCCGCGACGAAGTCCACGCCGTTGCGGATGCCGAAGAGCAGATCCTCCCGATCCTGCTCGCTCATGTACGCCTGGCGCATGACCTTGCCGGGGAAGCTCATGCTCTTGCGGTCGGACAGGACGCCGCCGGTGATGACGCTGCAGCGGATCTCCGTGCCCTCGATGGCCTTGACCTCAAAGATCACAAGGCCGTTATTGACCAGGACGCGGTCGCCGACGGCGAGATCGTCGGCCAGGCCCGCATAGCTCACGGCGACGATGGACTCATCGCCCACGATGTCGCGGGTGGTGAAGGTGAACTCGTCCCCATCCTTGAGCGTGATCTTGCCGCTTTTGAAGGTGCGGATGCGGTACTCGGGGCCCTTGGTGTCGAGCATGATGGCGATGGGCAGGCCGAGCTCTGAGCGCACAGCCTTGATCATGTCGATCTTCTTCTGGTGTTCCTCATGGGTGCCGTGGGAAAAATTCAGGCGGGCGACGTTCAGGCCCTGCCGGCACATGGCCTTAAAAACGGCGGGATCTTCGCTGGACGGTCCGATGGTGCAGATGATCTTGGTTTTTCTCATGGCGATACTCCTTTGATTTTATATAATAGGCCGATATTATTCTCTACTCAGTATAGCATCCTTTTTCCCGTGCCGCAATCCGAAAAGCGCGGATTTGCCCGTGAAATGTCAAACGGGCAGGCCGGCGGAAAAACGGACGCCGAACGGGAAAAAGCCGCTAAAGTGTGACAGTTCTGTGACAATTTCTGTGTTATGATGGACTCACAAAGAGGGAAACAAAAGCCCGAAGGAAGAAAAACAAACAGACGGATATCTGAAAGGAGAATACATCATGAACATCATCAACGACAATCAGGCAGCGAACGTTTCCGGCGGCGCACACGCCAACGGCCAGAGCTGGATTGACGGCGGCGCGACCTACTACCGCATCGCCCCGGGCGACTATCTGGGGAACATTGCCCAGCGCTTCGGCACCAATGTCTACGCCATCCAGAGACTGAACCCCGGCGTCATCAAGAATGTCGACGTCATCCGCGCAGGCGACGTGATCCGCGTCCTGTAAGACAAGTGAAAGCACAAGTACCCGAGGCCGCAAGGCCCCGGGTGCTTCTTTGTTATGATTTCTTTTTACCGCCCCGGTATTCCAGGCACAGCATCGTCATGTCGTCAAACTGCTCGGCGTCCAGGACAAAGTCGTCCACGGCCCGGCGCACGTTTTCGAGCACCGTCTCCGGATGCGCGAGGGGATCGGTATTGAGCGCCTCAAGCATCCTGTCGGTGCCGAAGAGCTCGTTTTCCGCATTAGTCGCCTCAGGCACGCCGTCGGTATAGATAAAGAGCTTGGAGCCGGGGGTGAACTGCAGCTCGTACTCCCGGTACTTCACTTCCTCCATGCCGCCGATGACGAAGCCGTGTTTGTCCTTCAGAAGCGTAAACCGCCCGTCCGGCTGCATCACGGCGGGGTACTCGTGTCCGGCGTTCACGGCGGTGATTTTGCCCGTGCTGATCTCCAGCACGCCGAACCAGACGGTGATGAACATCTCCTCGCGGTTATTGGCGCAGATCTGTCTGTTGACCGCCTCCAGCACCTCGGCAGGGCTGCGTCCCGTCATGGCGTCGTTTTGCACCAGCAGCTTTGCGATCATCATCAGCAGCGCCGCGGGCACCCCCTTGCCGGACACGTCCGCGATCACAAGCCCCAGATGATCCTCGTCAATGAGGAAGAAATCGTAAAAATCGCCGCCGACCTCCTTGGCCGGATCCATGCTGGCGTAAAGATCAAATTCCGAACGCTCCGGGAAGGGCGGGAAAGTGCTCGGCAGCATATCCGCCTGGATCCGCGCCGCAAGCTTCAGCTCCGTGCCGATGCGCTCCTTCTCCGCCGTGATCTGGGTGATTTGCGCGATATACTTTCTTGTGCGCTCGGAGAGCGTGGAAAAGGCTTCCGCCAGGATCTCGATCTCATCGCCCGTGCGGTAGCTGTCGTCGACGATGAAAACATCGTCGCCGTTTTTCTGGGCGTTGATGTGCCGCGTCAGCTTCTCCAGCGGCTGTACCACCCGGCTCCCCAGACGCCGCGCGCTGAGAACGGCGAGCAGCACGACAGCCGTGCTGATCAGGGTCACCCACGCGGAGGAGCGACTCGCCCCCGCCGAATAGGAGGAAAGCGCTTCCTCGTTGATCTCGTTGTATTGATTCAGCATCGAT